>Ga0307989_1001258_pt1 | contig 14039 bp, 16 predicted proteins | sample EllFjometagen185_FD_203164 | JGI IMG/M metagenome (GOLD analysis project Ga0307989, IMG submission 203164) | Marine microbial communities from Ellis Fjord, Antarctic Ocean - #185 | ecosystem: Environmental > Aquatic > Marine > Unclassified | place: Southern Ocean | collected 2014-10-08
AAGCAGTGGCGATTCGATTTGATCCTGAGACGACTGTATGGCTCGAAAGTCTATCTCTGCGAACAATCTTCCTGAACGAAATCATGGGGACTGGTATTTCTGATACAGAACCAAGGGATTTGCTTATCCAAATTGCAGAAGACAATGATGGTCAACCAGGTGATCTAATTATTGATAGTCATTATCATCAGTTCCAGCGCCCCCTTGGGAACTTGAGACAGGAAACTATCTCTCTGCACGGCTATTACCAGGAACTGTCTGAACGGAAAGAGCCCTTTTTCATTATCCTGAGCAACGACTCCGATGACTCAAACTATTTCGCTATAGGCATGGACAGCATGCATGCAATTTCAGAAACGCATATAAATGATAATATGATAAATGCTTCCTGGCAATCTCTGGAAACCACAACTATTGGACTGAATCCTATGTCCGGCTGGAATGCCATGTGCAGGGTCTCGGTGGTTCCCAAAACAGAATATATTAATAATCAATTTCTCTCACCTGCTTTTAGCCATGACTACTCCAATGTAAACCTGGAGTTGTCCTTACCTTTTCCTGTGGACACTCTCACATCGGGCGTTGTTGCAAGGCTCCCTTCTGGTTTTTTAGTTGATCCGACAACAAACTTTCAGTCCTCAACGATTACCGCTGCAATCCCCTTGGAGGTTGGGGGCTCTTATTCTGTGTCTGTGCATTTAGTCAGTGATGATCAGGGTAAGGCAATTGATACAGTATTTACTTGGGAAGTCCCAGTACCTGGTAGTTTTCAGCTTGCTCAGAATTACCCCAATCCATTTAACACAGGTACAACAGTGCCATATATCATTTTAGAACCTGGTGATATAACTGTGAGAATCTTTGATATCCTGGGTAGAGAACAAAAACAGCTAATCGTTGACCATGTTCAATCTGGAGTACACGAGCTTGAACTGGATATGACCGGATTTCCAAGTGGCGTCTACTTGAGTCGTGTGGAATACCGAAAACAGCGAGATCAAAGAATGGAATATGATGTTGTGAAGCTTTTGTTAATCAAATAATTCTGTAGTCTCTGCGCACTTTGCGAGAGGTTACAATAACCCCCTAGGGCGATCCCGGCGGGGTGTCATTCATGATTGGACATCGGAAGACATCCCGCCTAACTTTCCAAGATCGTCCCCCAATTTAAAGGAGGTAGTATGGAAAGGAAATTCCTAATGAGAGTATTTATCACTATTATTGTTGGTGTGATAGTACTTGTAACTGGTTGTGAATTTGAGAAACCTATTGCAATCAACAGTAGTGATCCGGATAGAACTATCAATGTTCCCAGGTTCCAGCTCCAGTATGACCAAATCAAAGCAAGGTATGCCCTTCACTGGCCAGGTAGCTTAGTACATGGTGATGGGCTTGGAAAATCAGCCGATGATAATGAGACCCTGTTTCTTTTGAGCTATCAAAATATCCATGAAACTATGACTGTTGATGAAAATGGATATTTATCTTTCATGGTAGACTATATAGAAGGTAATGAGGATATTCACATGCCCATGGATATTTGGAATGAAACAGAAGATGTTCGTCCTGCCCAAGCATCAGACTCGAATCCTGTTACCCAGATTATTACTTCGAATGGTGTTAGACAGCGATTAACTGCAAATGGTGATGTTGTTTCCAGTAAGCAATATGATCCTGAACAATTTCGTATTGATATAGCATATTTGGACTCACTCAATATTGATATGTGTGATACTTGCATGACTAACGTTAGACGACGAATACAAGCCATGGAGAACAGCGGAGAGAACTTTACTATGCTTGGTGAATTCCAAGCGAGAACAGAAAATGAAGATGTAGATGACGTTCTCTTCAGCAAGGTCACAAAAGTCATAGATCTAAGAACTGGTCTCGTAAATAGAGTAGCCACCTACGATACCCAGGGCCGTTTTAGCTCCGTTGTTTTAACGAATTATGCCATTGTAGAAGGCTTTCCTGTGACAGCTAATATAATTGCCTATGGGTTTGGAGAAGTTAATGGAAACTGGCAAGCAAAAACAGTAACACACACCGATCGCATGAACATTACTGTTTCAAGAGGGAGTGGATCATGAGTAAGTCACTTGTTATAATATTTCATATATTGTTGATACTTACTAACTCGATATTTGGTGCCAACAAGGCCCTCTTTGTGCATGGGTTTGATTCTGATGCTGGCACGTGGGCAGACAAAGATACTCCACAGGATTTTGAAAATCCTCCAGATGGACAAACCTCTATAATATCTGAATCTGAATCTATCACTTATGACATATTTGATTTTGCGACAAATGGTTATTCTGCTACTGATATTCAGAATTCAATTGAGGATCAAATTGCCGCCGTGATAAATGATTCAGATGATAACTGGATTATTGTGGCTCATAGTCTGGGAGGAATCTTTTCGCGGGGAGCTATTCCTAAAATTAGTGATCAATCTAAAATAAAGGGATTTATTACTCTTGGAACACCACACCAGGGGGCACCTGCTGCAAATGTACAGGATAATGACGCTCAGGGATTTATCAATACTTTTAGTGAGGAAACTCTTGCTGGACCGAATGTAGGAGCCTCAATGTGGAGTACTCTTGCCAACATATTCTCTGCTATAAGTAATTGGGAGCTTGAGCCTTTAGTAGCAATATTATATACGGATGATTTTATAGTTGCTGGTTATGAAGAAGCAAAAGGATACATTGGTGATGCAACTACCTACAATGTGCGGTCGTTCTTAGGACCTCAAGGAGACTGGATCACGAATTTGCCTCAGTTAGATAACATAGCACATCGTGCAATTTTTGGAGCCGAAAAAAGTCCAACTATGATTCGGTGGTTATCCGAGTTTAACTGGGCCGGAACTGAAGGTTATATTGAGCCTGACTATGTGAAATACTATGAGGAAATCAAAGATTGGTATAGTGACAACTATTGGACATTTGATAACTGGGTAAACTGGTATGAAATTGGGTGTTGGGAGTTTTTTGACGTGGATATTTTTTGGAATGCCTGTGATAATTTGGCAACTGCTAGATACAAAAGAAGTGAATGGAAAAAAGGAGTAGATGCCTGGAACAATATCGATGTCACTTGGTCGGAGGTTATTGGTGCTGGAGCGCCACTTTACTATACTACGATTCCCACATGGCATCCAAGAGAGTGGTTCTGTGACCCTAGTGACTGGGATCCAGCAATAAGAGATGGTTCTTTTGATTTTGAGTCATTATTTCTGGCTGATTGGGTAGTAACAGGTGACTGCTATTGGGAGGAAGGGTATTATACCTACCAAACCGTTGCAACACCTGCATCAAACAAGAACGATGGATTAATTCAGCCCAACGCAGCTCTCTGGAACGTAGGCGATGAATGGACTCCAGATAATTTGGACAATATGAGGAATCAAGATAATTACTACTACTCTGATACAGAAGCCAACGGTGGATGGAATCATTCTGAGATAATTCGCTATACGCGCATTTATGATGAACCAGAAGCTGGTACCGCTAATACTCCTTTGCAGCGAAATGCCGATTGGATGAGACTTCGCTTTGGAAATTAATAGTATGATAAAATTCATAGCGTTATTAGTTGTTGCACTATTAATTAGTTGTTGTAATGACCCAATACCTGTGAACCCAGTAGATGGTGATCCAATAGATGTATTTTGGGAATTGCACTACAATCATAATGGCTGGGGGGCAGATGCCCCCCCAACCATCATCAACGATAGCTTGTTATTGTTTACTGGCAATAACGATATCAGTTGTGTCAATATTAACTCGGGTATAATTAAGTACAGATCCACACTTGAGTATGCAGGTTCACTATTGAAGCGGTTTGTTTTTGATGACTCAAATATTTTTGGGTTTAGAAGCGGAAATAACATCTACGCGCTAGATATTACGGACGGTACTACAACCTGGGAAAAAGATATAGACTCTTGTCAAAGCTTTTCATTTAGATTAAGTATTGACCAAGAACACTATTTTATTGGTGCCAGTACGCATAAAGCTAATTTCCCATATACTATCCAGAAGTATGATAAAACGGGGTTCTTACTAGATTCAGTTAGTACCAATCATATGCCTTGGATACTTTCAAATAATGATAGTAAGCTATTTTGTAGTCAAGGTTGGTCTCCCGTGGGTAGCTCAAATGATATTGGACAAATTATTTGCTTTGATATCATTACCATGGATACTCTGTGGTATTATGAGGGTAGCGGTAGTTTTATACATTATCCCGTTTTTCAAAACGGAATCATATATGTAGGTACTGTCTGGGGTGAGAATAACAGGGTTTTGGCTCTTAATGCTGAGACTGGTGAAGTAATCTGGGAGAATAGTAGTGATAATATTTCAGCTATAAAAATCTTGTTAGTTGATGATGTTTTATACGTTGAGACAGGGGCATCAGTCCGTGCCCTAAACAAAGAAGCAGGCAATCAAATATGGAGAAGCAACCTTCCTAATCCCGACGAAAGTCCTACACTGAGTTACTGGGATGGTTACATCTACATAGAGAACTACGGTACATTGTATATTCTGGATGCTACAACTGGTGAGCGAGTTCACAGTATGCAGGGACCAGATAACGCATCAGTAGAACAGGTTTCCACTGGGGCGGGTAAAATATTTGTCCAGAGCACTCAGCATTTGTATGCATATAGTCCTTATGATCCTGAGAAGGATACTGATTAAGCATTTCTTCTGCACATATAATGCACACGCCAAACTACCAACCCCTGTAACTTGCTGATACACCACCACTTACAGAACCAGACAATGGGACTGAAAATCCCCGTGTCGGCGGTTCAATTCCGTCCCTGGCCACCACACTAAAGCCCTTGTAATTCTTAGACTTACGAGGGTTTTTTGTATCTAGGCGGTTTTACGGAAATATATCCAATAGGGACAAAGTGGGACACCTGATGGACACTTTATGGACACCTGAGAAGGGTGTACTGGATAGATTACCGTAGCCTGTAAGGGGTTGCTAAAAGAGGGCCAGGTATAAGGTGTTTAAGCCCTCACTCAGTGAATCCAGTATCTCCGATGTCTTTTCAAATGATTTTATCATTCTTGCTCCATTCTTCTTACCCATATCACGACTCGATAAGAGGTAGATTACTCCATCAATTGCCTTATACGTTTTTGTAATATTGAATCCACGGGCTCATAGGCATGTTCATAGGTAGTAAAGCCGATACTATCAGATAAACGAATCAAGGGTAGGAAAGACGATTCTCCAATATTTAGCAGACTATCTACTTCATCAAAATTGGTATCATAGTCTAGAATTCGGATATTTAATTTGGCTGTGATCTCAGCGTCAAGGAAGATCTCGTTTCTGAAATATTCAAGGTAATTCATGCTGCTCTCACGAGTGCACCCACATCCCTGAAGATGTGTGATCAAGGTGATGTATCCTGCAGGGTTATCGTCAGGCACTAGAGTAGTGTCCATTCCAACAATTGTACTATCCGCAAAGGTAAGTTTGCTGAAGACCAAGATTAGTAGACACGTAATCACTCGTGCACTCATAATGCAGTATATCCGTAGTAGATTCCACCGAGTATAACAAGGAAACCAGCCACTCTTTTTATATATACAGTAGCCTTAGAGTCATCTGCCCAGTTTAAATACCGCTGGACCCAATTTGTTAGACTTCCGGCAATTACGATGATAGTGATATGTCCAACCCCGAATGCCAGTATCAAGCCAGTGGCATTGATCCAGCTACTCGAAGCGGTTTGAAAAACAACACCCAACACCGGTGCTAGAAAAGCAAAGGTACAGGGACCCAGTCCAACACCAAAAATCAGCCCCAGAACAAATGCTCCCCATAGTCCACCGCGCTTGCTTCCCGCCAGATTGATTCCATTCCAGTCCAAACGAATGACATCCATAAGATAGAGACCAACCACTATAAACACTGCCGCCACAAGCCAATTGCCCCATGAGCCAACATCTCCCATAAGTCTGCCCATGGAGGCCGTAACAAGACCTATTCCAGCAATAGTAATTAATATTCCTATTGCAAACACTAGAGCCAAGTAAAATGAACGCTTAACTTTAATCTGCCCCTGGCTGGCGATATACCCAATGACCAGCGGAATACTCGATAAATGGCAAGGACTTAACAATATACTTAGGATTCCCCAACCAAAAGCAGCTGCTAAAGCTATGGTAAAATTTCCGCTTAAAGCGAGTGTTAACTCTGTGAAAAGTTGATCAATCATGAGAGCTACATCTCCCCCCTGATCTTGAGACCATGAGCTTGTAGAAACTTATCGATCTCTTCTTCAGGGAAAAACCCCTCATGGCGAAAAATCTCTACACCAGCAGCATCTAAAAAGACCTGGGTTGGGATTAAGCGAATCCCATATTCCTTGGCTTTTGGTTTCTGATCCTCCTGCCACACATCATAGAAGATGACCTCTATCTGATCTTCGTATTTTGCTTCAATACTCTTCATTATTGGCTGCATTTTCTTGCAGGGGATACAGTTAACAGAACCCAGCTCTACGAAGGTTACCACGGGACCTGATGCTTGAGGCACCTGCTTTTCGACCTCTACAACTGGATTGCTAATATCCCCAATTTGAGTCTCTTTTTCATCGCCATTGCAACTAAGAAGGCCAATGATGGTTACCATCAGAATCCAAAGATTTCTTTTTATCATACTAATTGTCCCCTCGCACCATCGAAATCTCGATGATTGTTTATTTGTTTTCGATAAATTCTTTAGCCCTATCACCACGGAGGTGATCTGCTAACCCCATCAATCCTTCTACCAGATATTTACTATTAAACCCTTGGAGCGTTAGGTAATGTCTTGCTATGGCAGCACGGTCAGCGTGGGGGCAGACCGTCACGATTAATTTAGATTTATCTAATTCGTCTAGTCTGTCAGGCAGTTCATTTAATGGAATGCTCTTGGTAAAACCCATGCTCCAAGCTGCGACTTCTTCAGGAAAACGGATATCGATAATTTCCACGTTTCCCTCATGCAGTGCATTAAGTAGGGTCGGGATGTCGATCTTCATGTCTTTACGCTCCTGGTAATCAAACGAGCGTAAATAATTTGAAAAATCCATTTCGGAATCTTTCCCCGCCGATTGCGTTGATAGCGGAAGTATCAGAGCTGTAATCAGTATCCCTGTACTTATCTTGAAATTCATGATACTTTCTGAATCCATTCCAAGAGCTGACTATCACTGGGGACTTTGCCCACCGTTTTCAGCTCATCATTGATGATCAGACCGGGTGTCATCATGATTCCATAAGACATAATTTCATCAAGCTGTGTGATATACTCTATATCATAGTCCAGCTCGTGTTGCTGCTTAATTTCTTCCAGGCGTTTGACTAGCAGTTTGCATTTAGAACAACCAGCCCCCAATACTTTGACAATCATTGTTATTCCTTTTAATTGAGCTATTAATTGATGATAAGTTGAGTCGTTTCACAGGATCCGCATTCAAACTGCAGAGTCACATGATTGATATCAAATTGGTCATGGAGAATCGTATTTATTTCCTGAAGTAATCCATCCGTCTCACTCACCAAGCGATCCGCAATATCCACATGGGCTTCGAAATGAATATCATGCTCGTCCATTTGCCAAAGATGAACATGGTGTAGGTTGTTGATCCCCTCCAATGCTTTTACTTTTGTTTGAATTGAATCAAGGGGAATGTTTACGGGACTCGCCATGAGCACAATATCCAGGGCTTCCTTTAAGATGTGATAGCTTTGTTTCAGGATGTAAATAGAGATCAGGACAGTAAGCAGGGGATCAACCCAGTATACATCCCAAAAGTAGATTACAATTCCTCCAATTATGACACCCATGCTAGATACCGCATCACTCAGAAGATGGAGATAGGCAGAGCGGATGTTCATACTGTTTTTGGAGCCCTCTCTGAGCAGGAGTGTGCCAGCAATATTGGCCACCAGACCAATCCCTGCCACGATCATCATAAGTTTGGCTTCAATGGGTTCAGGATGCATAAAACGATCATAGGATTCTATAAAAAGATAGATGCTGATTCCCACTAAAACTGCTGAATTAATAATGGCAGCTATGATTTGAGCTCGCTTTAGTCCGAAGGTGTAATGCTGAGTCTTGGGTTTTTGATTTAAGCGGATGGCTATATAGCTGATAACCACTGCCACCCCATCACTAAAATTATGCAATGCATCTGATATTAATGCTAGGCTGCCTGAGAGAAGACCCCCTATAACCTCAGCGATAGTGATCAGCAAATTCAGTATTAAAGTAATGAGTAGGCGAAATCCTGAGGTCGGGATTACATTTTCATGGTGATGGCTCATAGGTATTGCTTTCGTTTATTCCATTGGACAATCAGGGGCAGACATCTGGGGCTTTCACAGTGCCCGTTTCAACTTCCTTAAAATATTTCTTCTGGAAATAGAGGGACACATTCACGAGACCAATCAACACAGGCACTTCCACCAGCGGGCCAATCACTGCCGCAAACGCAACACCTGAATTGATGCCAAACACTGCAATAGCCACCGCAATAGCCAACTCAAAGTTGTTACTGGCAGCTGTGAATGATAGTGTGGCAGTTTTTGAATAATCAGCTCCCACCTTCCGACCCATATAAAACGAGATTAGAAACATAATCACAAAATAGATCAGCAGTGGAATAGCGATTCTAACCACATCCAGAGGAATCTTGACGATGTATTCACCCTTCAATGAAAACATGACCAGAATAGTAAACAGCAGAGCTATGAGAGTGATGGGACTGATTCGTGGTATAAATTTCTGATGATACCAGTCTTTATCTCTGAGTTTTATTAAGCTGAACCGAGTAATAATACCAGCCAGAAAAGGAATACCGAGATAGATGAATACACTTTTGGCTATTTCACCGATGGTGATATCCACCGCAACACCTTCTAGACCAAACCATGTGGGCATGATCGTGATAAAAACGTAGGCATAAACGGAAAAGAATAGCACTTGAAATATGGAATTGAAAGCAACCAGCCCAGCTGCATATTCACTATCCCCCTTGGCTAGCTCATTCCAGACGATGACCATTGCGATGCATCTAGCCAATCCTATCAGGATTAATCCAATCATATACTCTGGATAACCTTGGAGGAAGATTACAGCCAAGAAGAACATCAGCACAGGTCCTATGATCCAATTTTGAACCAAGGATAGAGTCAATATCCTCCAGTTACGGAAGACTTTCCCCAGGTCCTCATAACGCACTTTGGCTAGAGGTGGGTACATCATGAGAATCAACCCGATGGCGATGGGAATATTTGTAGTGCCAACTTGAAATTGATTCCAGAAATTAACAATGCCTGGGAATAGGTAGCCAGTAAAAACACCGACAAACATTGTCAGGAATATCCATAGGGTCAGGTATCTATCCAAAAAGCCCAGTTTCTTAGTAAGCGTACTCAAATTTATATCCTTTCGCCCCCGAGGTTATTGGTACAATCAGACTCAATCGTTCGCGGTGGTGATCCACTTTTCCAGGGTTTCCTTAGTTGGAATTTTACCAGCACTCACGACTTTACCATTCAGCAATAGTCCAGGTGTCATCATGACCCCAAGTTCTTGAAATTGGTAAAGATCTGTTATTTTTTCAATCTCTGCTTCAATATTTGCCTCGCTAATCACTTCGCGACATAGTTGTTCGAGTCTTTGGCAACTTGGACAGCCGCTACCGGCTACTTTGATATTTAACATACTATCCTACCTCCATATTTTCAATTATTTCCTCTGAGATAACTTGTTGTGTAGACCTGTGAGTACTAATTCCTGACAGATATGAGCTACCTGGTCGTGCATTGGTTTTACGGGCACTAGATCGACAACATCCTCATACTTTAAACTAGAATTAAATAGTAATTCACTTGAACTACTTATCATCTCCTGAATTCCTTTTGCGGCTGCGCTAGCGACCCACCATTTGTTCAGATTGAGGAAAAATACCAGAGACCCTGCAAATAGAAGACTAAAGATGCCTGTGATCACCCACTTCTGGTGATATAGAAACGCCCAGATTCCCTGTTCAGTGTTGGGCGAACCCCAATTGACAAAGACCAGAATCAGGACCATTATAAAAAAGTGAGAAGCTGTCTGCCACATAGGGCGAACTTCTTCTTCCTGTGGCATGGCCATTTGAAGTGCCGCTTTTTCTCCTTCTTCCTTACGGTAGATCAGCGCCATAAGACCGCCAATGACAATGGAGAAAATCACCGCTCCTACAACACGTGCTATGCCCAATTCCGGACCCAGGATTCTTGCAGTTAAGATGATGGCAAGAATGTTAATAGCTGGTCCTGAGTAAAGAAATGTAATGGCTGGTCCTAGACCTGCTCCGCGCTTGTGAATTCCGGAAAACAAGGGTAAGATCGTACAGGAGCATACTGCCAGGACGGTCCCTGAAACAGATGCTACCAGATAGGATATCCATTTTTTAGTGCCAGCACCAAAGTATTTGATAACTGCTGACTGGCTGACTGGCTGACAAAGACAGCGATGACGCCCGCGATAAAAAAGGCAGGAATCAGACACAGCAGTACATGTTCCTGGGCATACCATTTAGTGAGCTCAAAAGCGGAGAAGAGGGCTTCTTTAAATTCAGCATTCTGCACGGGCATGAAGTAGGCTAGCATGAAAAAGCCACCAATCCAAAGCAGAGGTTTGTATTCTTCTTTCCAATTCATACTTTACATATTCCTATATTTCGACATCTAACGAATTGTCAATGCCAAATTTTTTTAACTTCCACAGATTTGATGCCTATCTACATCAATAAGAAGTAGGTGGTCTTGCTTTATAGTCTCATTATTTATTAATAGCTCATCGAGCTGAGACATGACCGTTTCAATGTTCTCAGATTCGGCTTTTGAAGAAATGCGATAATTAACCCAGCGACCATCTTTATCATCCATGATCAAGTCAGCATTTCGTAAAACAGAAAGGTGTTTTGAAACCGTTGAATTGGCGAGCTTAAGAATGTCCACAATCTCACATACACAGAGTGACTTTTCCTTCAGCATCATGAGAATGCGTAATCGATTCTGATCTGAGAGTGCTTTATAAAGATTGGTTGCTTGACGCATAATTACTCCATTTCGTTATCTGACGATATATAATAAACAGCTGTGTAAAGCACAAGTATTAATTCTGATCTCAATATCAATCCTCGAACAAGATCCTTCATCCTACAGCAGCAACTCTTATGTTAAGCTATAATAGAGAAATATAGGCTACTTTGACTGATCAGGATTAATCCGCTAAGGGCTTTTTCGCGTAGAGCGTAATACTATAAAGTCCAACACTGCCGTTCTCCCAGGAAATCCATTCATCTTCCGAAAGATGCTGTTTCGCTGTTTCCTTGGGAATTTCGATGGAGCGTTCCTTACGGATATCAAGGTTTTCGAAACCAGCTTGTTTTACTAAACCAAGGTACTCTTCTTTAGGAATAGCTCCCGCTACACAACCGGCGTATAGTTCTGCGGATTTTTTCAGCTCTTCGGGAATCGTGCCTTCTGAGACGATATCAGAGACACAGAAATGGGCACCGGGTTTGAGAACACGATACATTTCCTGAAAAGCTTTTTCCTTGTTAGGAACCAGATTCAGAACGCAATTACTGATGACAACATCAGTTGAAGCAGACTCAATGGGCATATCTTCTATATCACCCAGTTTGAAGTCAACATTTGTCAGTCCCAACTTAGCCTTGTTCTGCTGAGCCTTGTCGACCATGTCTTGAGTAAAATCCAGGCCAATAACAAAGCCGGATTCACCAACGATCTTCTCGACAATAAAGACATCATTACCAGCGCCGGCACCTAAATCCAGGACGGTATCTCCCGCGCTGATCTCCGCATGACGAGTTGGCACACCGCAACCGAGACTATAGTCTGCTTCAGGGTTATAGCCCTCTAGTGACGTATAATCCTCAGCCATTGAGCAGTCTGTTTCCAGTTTGTTGCTGGCGGGACCACAGCAACAGGAATTGTCATCTTTGACGATCTCCGAATATTTTTTCTTAACCAGGCTTTTTAACTCAACATTCTGTTCCATAAGTCTTTCCTTTATAAATTCATTAACAGCACTTCATCTCAGAAAAAAGCTGAGTGAAGGCAGTTTTAGTTTTTGACATCGTGTCATTGTTCAAGCAATAACAGGTGGATGGTCCATCGACCTCCCCCTTAATCAAGCCGACTCTTTTTAATTCTTTGAGGTGTTGGGATACGGTTGATTGTGACAGAGGCAGGAGGTCAACCAATTCGCCTACGATACACTGGCTCTTGTCATTAAGAACCCTTAATATTTTGACTCTGGCCGGGTGAGAAAGGGCTTTGGCAATGTCTGCCAGTTCCATATCTAGGGCGTTAAATATTTCTTTTTTTAATTGTGCCATCGATCCTCCAATCGTATATCGTGAATATACGATAAGGCGATCAAATGCAAATGCTTTTTTAATCCGAGTATAAATCTAGTCATCCTGCATGACAAATAGAATTTCCATTCCCATATAGAGAAATCGTCTCAAATACGTATCAGAATCAAATAGGGTTGTGAAAGAGTCTCAAAAACCCTGGTATTTGAGACTGTCGAGTAGGAAACATTTACTGCAAATAAGCAAGCAAGAGGGATCCCAGAATTATGCCGACTCTACTTAGTGGTTGATTCCCAAAGAGATGAAATTGGTGCTGCATACAAGCCATTGCCCAGCGATATCACACGATCTCCAATATACAGCACGACTCCCATTGAAAGTTGGCTTCCAAGTAACCTTTGCAGTCTTTTCAGTCCTACAAAATCATTCTCCCTGATCGTTGCACTTGCTTTAACCTCAACCCCCACGATTTTCCCATTGCTGTCTTCTAGAACTAAGTCCACTTCATATCCATCTCTATCACGAAAATGGAAGAACTCAATATCCTCAATTAGCCAACTAGCTTGACGTCTTAATTCATTGTAGACAAAGGTTTCAAGGATATGCCCAAACTTTCCTGGATCATCTTGTAATTGCTTGGCAGAAATATTCATTATGGAACAGGCAAGTCCTGTATCTGTCAGGTGTACTTTGGGTGTTTTCACTAAACGTTTTATTCTATTCCTGAAAAACGGTTGTAGAAACTCAACCATAAATATCCGATTCAACAGCTCAGTATAGTGTTTAAGCGTAGGTTTAGATAATTGGAAAGCGGGCGCTATTTCTGATACGTTAATAAGTTGTGCTGTTTGGTTGGCCAGCATCTTCAACAATTTTGGCATTGATTCAATATTATGAATCTTTGTAATATCTTGGAGATCGCGCTCAATGATTGTAGTAGTATAATTACGATACCAAGTCCTATTTCGAGTAATATCTACTCGTTTAAATGGCTCAGGATACCCCCCGCGAACAACCCGATTTAATATTTCATCATAATCAATTTCTGCATCCCCTGGGGTGAATTCGCCAGTGAACATCTGTGAAATAGCATTCATCTCGGATGACTCTATCTCTACCTGTGACAAAGGATGGAGACGTAATATTTCCACTCGTCCTGCCAAAGAATCAGATACTTTTGGTAATAGCATTAGATTTGCTGAACCTGTCAGAATAAACCGTCCAGGTTCTCTATTCTCATCTATTGCTTTCTTAAGGGTCCTAAATATCTCTGGTACTATTTGTACTTCATCCAGAATACACTTTCCGGGCAGGCGATTAACAAATCCGATGGGATCTAGTCTTGCAGCTGTCAGAGTTGTTTCATCATCAAAAGTATAATATGAATATTCACTCCCTAACATTTTCGCCAGGGTTGTTTTCCCACTTTGCCTAGCGCCGTGAATTAGAACGGCTGGTGTATCAATAAGAGCTGCTTTCAAGCTTTCCATCAAATATCGCGGATATATCTTTGGTCCATTCATATTGACCAATTATAACATATAGTACCGGCTAATTCCAAATATTAATCTCGGCTAATTGAAAATATATGGTTCGGCTATATTAAAATGGA
>Ga0307989_1001259_pt1 | contig 14034 bp, 8 predicted proteins | sample EllFjometagen185_FD_203164 | JGI IMG/M metagenome (GOLD analysis project Ga0307989, IMG submission 203164) | Marine microbial communities from Ellis Fjord, Antarctic Ocean - #185 | ecosystem: Environmental > Aquatic > Marine > Unclassified | place: Southern Ocean | collected 2014-10-08
GTTAGCTAATTCCTTAATCATCGCGACCACTGCCATTTCTAAATGCTCAGTCCGTATTGGTCTGCAATTACAGGTTTTCCTTTTTCCAGGGGATCTAGAACTAAGGCACTGATAATAATGGTAAACCTTACCAGTTTTACCAGTACCTCCAGTGGCGCTAATTATATCACCGCAAATACCACAGGTTATTAATCCTGCCAACACATGCTGATCTCGAATGGAACTACCAAGATTTTTTTTATCGCGGTTAGCTCGAACAATCTTCTGAGCATCTTCCCAGGTCTCTATGGTAACGATAGGTTCATGTATCGCTGGGAACATCTCACCGTTGAAATGAATTTTGCCACAGTAGATGCAATTTGTGATATAATTATGTATGTGTTTCTCGTTGAAGTCTTTTCCGCCATTCCGGAAGGAACCATCCTCATTATAGTGCTTTTTAGTTCTGAATCCATCCTTGTTCAAGCCCTGTGCGACTCGCAATGGTCCTATCCCACACAAGTACTCATCGAAAATTCTTCTGACTATGGTTGCTTCCTGTTCGTTAATATGAAATTCTTTTTCAAGACGGTCATATCCCAGAGGAGCTACTCCTCCACCTGGAAGACCAGAGATGGCACGTTGCCTTGCTGCAGCTTTTGTCCTCTCAGCACCTATTTCGCGCTCGAAAGCTGCAAATTGGATAAGAATTCCAACAAGCATTCTACCCACAGGAGTAGTTGTGTCCCACTGATCATCAACGACTACAACTCCCTTGTCCAATGCATTTAGCTCTTCAATCAAATTGTAAAAGTCACGCGGTACTCTTGATATTCGATCAAGTTTGAGGGCAATCATTACATCTATTTGATTGCTCTTTGCCGCTTTCCTCAATCTTTGCATCTCTGGACGATTCAGGTCTTTGGCTGATGCAATATCAATAAATGTATCAACTACTACATAGTCCTGGGACTCGCAGTATTTGCGGCATCTCCGTTCCTGGTTTTGCAGTGAAATTCCGCTTTCACCTTGGCCTCGAGTTGACACCCGACAATAGATTCCAGCGCGCTTAGTTTCGGGCTGAGCTTTTTTTGTTTTGCTCTCATCCTTTCTAGGCATCGGAGTTCGCTCCTTTGCTCTTCTTGGCTTTATCTAGTTCAAGCAGCTTCCCTGCAAAGATCTCCGATACTTTCTGTTTGCGTTCCTCTGGTGTTAGATTCTGATACTGTTTACGCGATAGGGAGGAAAGAAAGTGTGTATGACTGCTCTCAGCTTTGCCATCATTCTGGATCTGAAGTGATTTCAACGCGGCATCTACTTTTTGAATACCGTGATTGTGCTCGAGCTGATGATGCCCCCCAGCGCGCCCATAATTGATAGAATAGAGCATTTCAATGGCGGTACTTGTCCACCGTAAATCTTCATCACATAATTCACTGCTATATTGCTCAAGATAAAGTGCAATTGAGAAACTGAGATTACTGAAGATGTCTAGTGTGGAAGGGCTCAGATCCAAGGCAGTGTTCAAGAGTGTGATACTTTCTCGCAACCTCTTTTGTGACCTATAGAAATTTGCTAACTCGACAAACTTGCCAATGACAAAGGATGAATCCATCTTTTCCCTTGCTGCGAGGGTCAAAGCTCCATGAATAGCCTCATAATTGCTTTCACTAATATGTTGATCTAGTTGAATTCCGATTAAGCTTTGTGTGTCACGATTTGGTATTTGCATTTCGGATACCCTTTGTTATAGGGTTCAAAATACCTTAGCAACCTCAGGAAACCACATTGTTTGTTTTGCAGTTTCCTACCCACAATTAGTAGAATAGATGCCAATAACGAATTTACTGAGGTTTGTAGAAAAAATTAATTCGTCTACCTTAGAAGCGATTTATCAATGACATTAGGGGACAGTATCCATGGCTTCAGACTGTGAACAATTATTTGAACTGAAATCTCCATATAGTGAGGACGAGTTAAAAAAGAGATATCGGGATCTGGCAAAAAAGCACCACCCCGATAAATTCCAAGAGCCCGATCAAAAAGAATCTGCTCACGAAAAATTTACTCAAATCGGGCTTTGTTTAGATGAGCTGAGGCACAATACCAACGGACAGAGTGGTCCGCAAAAAACTACGATGAAGGGTGACGGCTGGACAACATTTGAAGAGTACGTCTCGTATATTAAAAATGAACCAGATAAAACGATTGTTTGGGACAAGCACCTTGAGGGGGAATCGCCCCGCTATCAGGTACCCCAACAGCCCCTTTCTGATGAATTAAAACAATATATACCCTTCGAATTATATGCACATCAGGCGGAAGCCTTAGATCACTACCGGAAGGGTGAGAATCTGGTATTAGTGACACCTACTGCTTCTGGGAAAAGCCTAGGATACATGCTTCCGCTCTTTGAGCAGGTGTTGACTGATCCAGATGCGACAGCAATCTTTATTTTCCCAATGAAAGCACTGGCAAATGATCAATTCGGTAATTTTGATCGATTGACGAAAGGGAAAGTTTCTCAGGCAGTGTTTGACGGTGACACAGATAAAGATACTAAAGCTGCAATTAAAAATAACCCACCAAATGTGTTATACACCAACCCGGATGAATTGCACCACAGTATTTTGTTCACTGCATCTCATTGGAATAATTTCTTCAAAAATTTGAAACTGATTGTCCTTGATGAAATCCACATCTATAAGGGTAGTTTCGGATCTAATGTATCCAATGTTATATCCCGTCTCCTCCATGTTATAAAAGCAGCGGGAGCTGATCCTCAGATCGTGTGTACAAGTGCTACAATTAACAACCCACTGCCATTTGCAGAAAAGTTAACGGGTAAAAAGTTTCACCTCATTAATAAATCTGGTGCCGGTCAAGGCGAGAAGTATTTAGCGATGATCGAACCCCGTTTCGATGATGATAATATCCCATTAATTACTCCTCCAAGCATTGCTGTACAAGAATCAGTAAAATTTGCTCTAAATGACCATCAGGTGATCGTTTTTGTCAACTCTCGATCCGAAGCAGACGTACTCGCTAATCAAGCAAAATTAATTTTAAAGAATTATATAGGACCTCAAACGTCGAGTGGTAAAAACGAACGAAACCTACCAGCAAAAATAACACCTGATCAAATCGTATCAGGCTATCATGCTGGCTATTCGAGGAACGCCAGACGTGACATTGAAGAGAGAATAAAATCGGGGCTGATAAAAATTATTTTTTCCACTAACGCACTGGAACTTGGAATCGATATAGGCACTCTCGATACTTGCATCTTACTCGGAATCCCACCTACAAATAATGAAATATGGCAGCGAATTGGTCGTGCTGGTAGAAAAGCAGACAAACCAGCCATTGTGCTCATGATAAACAACATGACGGCTTTCGATAGATACCACTTTACCAACCCTCAACACTTTATGAGCAGCCGGAATAATCCCGATAGGCCCATCATAGATCCCATGAATTCAGAGATCAGAAAATTACATATGAATTGCGGATACTTTGAAGGGATGCGTGCTCGCGATGTCAAGGACAAGGTGAATTGGAACGCAATTGACAAAACAATTAACCAGTGGTGGGCATACCATAGAATTCAGATTCGCGGGGGCAACCCTGATCCATATGCACTTGAAAACGAAACCGGCAAAAACATTGGTGAAATTGACTACGACAGGGCCTATCGAGATTTATACCCAGGAGCTCTATACGAGCTTGATGGTATTTCGTATAAGTATAAACATAGAGACTTCAAAAAGAGGGTGTTTACTCTACAAACACTTCTAGGCTCAGATGAATTTACAACGCCCTTGGTTGAAATTGATGTAAGAGTCGATGGGCAGGCTGCTCAAGAGTCGATCCTGAAATATGGCTCTCACTCAGTTGTCATCGGTTATGGTCAAATGGAACTGGATAAACTTGTCCCGGGGTATAATCTTAGGCATAAACTTTATCCAGAACTCAAACAATTCAAACCGATTAAATATCCCGATAAATGGCCTACTGAGAAAGTATCTGGTTTCTGGCTATCACCCTTACCAGGGACAGAGGAGGATTGGGAAGCGATCATAGCCGATTATCCTGAAGTAGGTCCATATAGCATATATATAATTTTACATACAATCGAACACCTACTAATTCGGTCTGTTCGGGAAATGGGCTTCTGTGATTGGTCAGATCTGGCTGGGGCATCATCAGGCCAAGATCCGTTTACAAACGCACCAGCAGCAATCATTTATGAGACCCAGCAGAGGGGGATTGGCCTTGCCGAAGCCATCAATGACAATATTGAACAGTTACTGAATGCGTCGCTAAAACGTTTACAGAATTGTCCTTGTATCGATGGATGTCCAGCCTGCATCTTAACTCCGCCATATTGTCAGGAACGACATGGTCTGCTTGACAAAGATTTAGCCGAGCTATTTTTAACAGCTTTGCTGAAATCGACGCCCTCAAAATCTTCCTTTTCTAGAGACAGTACTGATCTCGACGATGCAATGTCTGTCCCGAGAAATACCTACAATATTGGCGACCAATTTCGGGAAGGGTGGATTGTATTCAAGGTTACTGATCAGGGAATAATAGTTAGGACCAAGGATGGTGATATTAAGGTCATACCCTTCGAGGATATTCCTCTTTGAGAACTACTGCATATCAGGCATTTATCTTTCAACACTACCTTGATATAGAAGAATATCTGAAAGATAATTATGCTCTAGATTTCCAAGTAATCGGTACAAAAAGAATATGTACCCAAGATCCTGACCTCCAACTAGGAACAGGAGTAGACTATGAAAATACGTGGATTAGATCCAATATCTCTACAGAGGAAAGCAACTCAATTGGTATCAAGTCTGCACATGGGAATGTCCTAACCTGGGAGGCTCTTGAGAATAGCTGCAGTCTAACTGAGGCGATTACTTATGTGAAATTGAAGAGTCAACATCTCGGGGCTTACAAATCTAAATATTTGAAAAGACTTGAAAGATTTGCTAAAATGGTCACAGATAGGATGACCATAGGGAGGCCATCTCAGGTGACAGAATATCTTGAATCTCGCGGCATTGATTACCTGCTATTAGATAAAGCATTTGCCATAGGATCACCTGGTACATTCGAAAATTTGGTAAACTTCTTCTCGAGTACTCAGTTTTCGAAAGAGCAAATTCGATCCATGTTTCTAGATCTCTTTATTGCGAGAAGGTCTGGTGATCCTAGGTATCTGCCCTTCAGGTCAAGTGTGGTTGTCCCTGTATATTCCAAAACAATGGATTTTCTGGGGTTTCATGGGAGGTATATAGCTGAGACAGCCACGAAAAAGTACTTCAATACAGGGCGGCTCAGTCAGGATGTAACATCAACATTGTTTGGTGAAGAAAAATCCTCGATTCAACAAACAATCAAACAAAAGAAACAACTGATACTCACAAAAGGTATATTTGACTTCTTCACATGCTACCAGAATGGATATCAACAGGTCTTGTCCACTTTGAACCGAGGCATTTCCTCCGAGCAATTCGGTAGAGCGGTCAATTTCCCGGTGTCAGACATGGTGGTAGGCTTTACCGCAGCGAAAGAAAGAGACTCTATACTCGGCCTCATGCAGCAAAGCTTGTGCAAGATCGATCTATCTTTTATTGGTGATAGTCGGGACATAGATACTGCTGTATCCGAGGGAGCCAAGCTTTCTGATCTAATTTCCGGGGCTGTTCAAAAGATGCAAGCTACAGAAGACGGAATCAGAGCGGCAAAATTGAAAAAGAAGAAGAAAGAAAAGGATGCCCTCACCGAATTGGGGCAAACATTTCTGGTCAGAGAAGCTGAGCTCGAAAATTTGATCAAAACATCCAAGAAGAGTCCACGGAAAATGAAGAATTTTCTGCTAGATGAGTCAAAAAATAGCAGATCTACCTTTAGTGAGGGTGGGTATGTTCGGTTTCCCAAAACATTTGTCACTGATCCAATTCTAGAGGGGTTTGGCGCAGAGCTGCGTACCCTCCTTCACCTGCTATTAAAGACAAAAGATAGGCAAAGACCCATTAACTATACTCAAAGCGTTCTAGGCGCTGATTTGGGGCTCTCACAGGCAGTTCTAATTGACCATTTAAAGAAATTAGAGGCTCTGGGCTATTTACTTAGGAAAAAAAAGAAACGCGAGCGCACATTCGTGTTTCACTATTACCCCAGCACAATAAAATTTGGATAGGAATTATTTATGGTGAAGAAAAACGTTGAAGTGATCATCTCAGATCAACCTTCTTCAAATCTTGTTGGACGGGAGCTTATTTCGAAGACGAAACGGAAACAATTTGACCGAGACATCCAGAAATTGGTCGAAGGGGAGGCAGCAGCTTTTCTTGGCAGGGCCTGGAGTGAGAAGAATGGTGCTGCATATCAAATATTCACTATCCAAGACAAAAGGGTGTTGGTAGAAGATCCAGATGCAACTGCTATAATGAAATCCATGTTTGATGAGGGTGGTCAGTTGAGGAATGTTGACCTTAGATATTAAATATTGTGAAATGGGCAATAATAGGTGTAAGTCGCTGATTAATAGACAGGTATAGGATTATTTAAACTATGGATGGTGATGAGCCACAGTTTGAGAATCTTACGTAACATGTTGATATCGAGAAAGTTAAATATGAATTTTCACATGATCACAATATTTATATATAATGGTCAAGAAATGGAGGGATAGTTGTCAAAATTATTCCCAGAAATACTGGGCATTGAATCTGGTCAAAATTCTGAGCTAGCAACCCGGATAGTGGATCGTGTAAAGGCGGGGAATCCACAGGTTATAATAAAGCCGTATGTACCAAAAGGCTCTACGATTCTGAATTTGCCCCCGACGATCCCCGTAGGAAGCAGAGCAAAGGTGAATTGGCAACACGCAAAAAAAGCTCTTATTATTCGAGAAAAATGTAAGAACGAAGAACACGGGAATTTAAGGTTTTTGCACGTATTTGTTTCAGTAGGAGATGTTGTTGAAGAATATCAATTCACGTTGAGCATTGAAAATGAGTGTCCCTACTCTTGTAGCTTTTGTTACCTCCAAGGACCTCTGGGAAAAACACCAATTCCAACCATTTTTACAAATCTACAAGATTCAGGTGTTCTTTTAAGAGAGGTTAAGATTGCTTTGCTCGCAATGCATATGCACACACAAACGCATGGAGTACTTTACAATATTGGTTGGGACCAGAAAGACTGGGTACATGATCTAATTATGGTATTAAATACAATAATTCCAGAAAGAGTAGATGATATTCCAATTCAACAACTATTCAATGAGAACAAGGACAAGATCAAAAAAGGTATATCACACAGTTCGCTGGAAACCCTGAAGCCCATAACGGATAATTTTGATAACTTTGGGTTTTCTAGTCTTTCCGACACATTCATATTCAATTGTGGTGAGGTAAACGATGCGCTCGCTTATGACCACCTTACGGACAATTCTAAGTTTCTAATTAAGTTATTTTCTACAAGTACAATGAAAAATGACGGTGCAGTTTTGCTTTTTAGAACCCAAAGCACAAACTTTGATAATCTAAAAAAACTGAATCCTGGGGCGAATGTAACATTTTCTGCAACAGTTTTGCCATACAGCACCTTTGCCCAAGGACCTCCGGACCTTGTTCATCGTCTTAAAGGCGTAGAGGCCTTGCTCGCATTGGGGTACCAGATCAGTTTAAATATTGATCCTATTATTTTGGTAACAAATACTATTAATACTTATAAAAAGGTTATAGATAACATCAAAACTCATTTTAGTTATGAGTCTCCAAAATTTAAAGGCATAACCATTGGGATGTTAAGATTCGGTGATAGAGCTTTGTACGACAACATCAGAAAACGACATACAGATGTTTATGGTCATGCAAAAAGGAACATGCCTAGGGTAAAGGGCGATGAGAAATATCGATATGATCGTGCTAAGCGGATTGAGATTTACAAAGCCTTAGTTGAATACATCCGGGCAGAGTTACCAGGAATTGAAGTTGAGCTGTCTACTGAGCCGGTTGATGTTTGGGAAGATGTGGGGCTTACTTGGGATTAAATATTGCTAAAAAATTGCTCAGTCATCAACAAAGTCATGAATACTTAGAAGTGGATCTCTTGAGTCTCGTGGTTTATCAGTAACTAGAAAAACACAACTTGTAAATATTTATGCATTATATTAGCCTAATTAAGTGTCTATCTTACAAAGATCCAAAAATATTACTATGAATCAAATTAGACGGGGAAGACCAATGAAAATTCATTTGTTTAAAGCTTCAATAATAATTTTAAGCTTTATTCACTGTAGCGGTGATTCAAATTCAAGCGAGATATCCAAATCAACAAGGGAGAGCGATAACGTAGAAAAAGTTACTACAGAGAATTTACAAGAATTAAGATCATCTTTTTACAACTCACCAAATTTTCTGACTAAAATAAATATATATGACTATAAACTTAAGGAACAGGTATCGAACACCATTTTCGACAATTCAGAGAACCTGGAGCTTGTCAAAATTGATGCTAATGAAGCAACATTTAACCAGTTTTCTACCAGCTTTAAATCCTCTAGTATTTACATTACTGAGCTGTTTCACCAGAGAACAAAATATCAACATTATAACTACGAAGGATTGGATCAATTTGAATATCGACGTGTAAAAAGCCAACACGAGGAAAACGGTAAGACGGACCAATCTAAACTGTATCCTCGCGAATTAAGGTTCTACCAGAAATTGATATTGCCAGCAAATAGTATAGGCGAATACAATTTCAATGAGAACTACTACTCATTAGATATAAACGCATTGTCATTGAATCAGTTTATTGAATTAGGCAATTGTGTGAATAATGAGTCAACACTACAAGGTTTCATGGCAGGGACTGGCCTAAGAGTGAGGCTTATCATACCTAAAAGCCTGCGGTTATACATTAAGAGCTTGCACGATGCCGAAAAATTCAGCGAAGCGGATAAAAATGTAATAATTAACTTTGTTCTAAAACCAACAACAATTCAAGAGTCTGTGGATTTCATTGATGTAGAGACAAGCAATTTACCATTTACTCTATTTAAAGAGCAGCTTAGACAGGAACTAGCTTTTGAAAATAGAGAATATAAATATTACGCTTTTACTACTGAAGATCTTGCCAAAGCATGGAATTTATATCTAAATACTAAGATACCCGCTACGGCAGATCCAGTGGGATACGGAATATCAAGGACGGTATTTAAACGTATATTCCTATACGATATAGTGGGTGAAATTAGTTCAATAAATATAGAAACAGAAGAACTTGGTAAATATTTATGGAAATCAAATAAATGGTTTTTACATCAATCCGTGAGAGAATTCGCTAATCTGAAGTCTGCCGATTCAATATTAAATAATATTTCTGTTTTACTCGATTCAGCAAAGGCCTTTGAAAATATTAGCCCCAACACAGCGCTAAAATTCCTTAAGAAGGTTCAGAACAATCTAAACCGGTTAAAAGAAAAATATCCTAATACTGCTTTTTGCAAAACTATAGAGAATGGTAAAGAAATGGGTGGGAATTATAATGAATATACCTTCAGGAAACATTTAATCCAAATAGAGCGTGCGGCCGGCATTGAAACAAGCGCGTATGCTGTTTTGATGGATATAATTAAAGCACACACCACTGAAGGCGAATTTTTACATAAAAACAGAAATGTGGGAGAGAAAGTTGTTAGAGAACTTTTAAACTATGATCTTATTGATGATATTCGAGACGTCTCTAGGCATTTTAATCTGAAACCAGAAATACCTTTGTTCGAGTTATATTGCATGCGAGGGGAATCCGGAAGAGCACTATCTCTATTTAATAATGAGCTTACCCAGGTGTGGTCTCGACAGCTACTTATGGAAGCTTATTTAATCCAAGGAAAAATTGACAGCGCGAGAATTATTGAACGACAATTAACTGACTACAGTAGCTATACTAACCATGAGCGGACATCAGCTTGGTCGGTAACATTGGTAAGAAAAATTTTAGAACTATATGATCAGTACGGAGCTGAAGAAGACGTTCAGCGAGTTATTCCATTAGCAAAAAAGGCACTATTCTTAGAGTACGAACGTGATTTTAACATTGAATTATACAATCCAGCACTTTTAACCGCGCCCAATCAATTCTACTCTTCCAATGATGAATCTGAGTATAACAAAGAGGTAGTATTTATAGGGGAGCTGGAAGCAAGGAAAAGTCCTGCTGATGCAATTTCGTACCTCGAGACGTGTATATTCATTAATAAGCATAATGCTACAAGTCCGGAATACTATTATAAGTCACTTATTCCTACTTTAATTGACCATGAATACTTTGATATAGCGAGAGCCTTAGATTCTAAGTACTCCATAGAAGAAAAATATAACGAGCAATATATCCAGGAGCAATTAGTTGCCGAGCTTGAGGAAGCGGGCGTTGACATCTCTGATTTTTCGATCACTTTGGATTCAATATTACCAGGGTTTGAGGGTCTAGGTTTAACGGTTGGAGATATGCTAGTGGCGGCAGGAATTGATACTGCCGCAATGGGCGAATCAATCTTTTCAATCGAAAAAAGGGGCATAAAGGAATCTGAACTTCTAATTACTAAACATTATTTAAGAAAAGGAGAGATCGATAGAGCAATCCAATTTGTTAATGAAGTGGCTGATAGCACGGATGATTGTGAGGTTCTACGGTTTGTTGCAACGATATGTGCGGTTCTTGTGGATGTGAATAACACTTATGAGTTAATTCAAAATCCTTGTATAAGTAAAACTGGTGATGATGAAGGTAGAATAATAGCAACGTTGGTAGAAAGTGCCCAACGTTCTGATAGTATCGATGTCTCCAATAGCATTATTATGAAATACGGACAATATCCCCAGGTTCAAAAATATGCCCATCTCTTTAATCTTGATTCAATTGCATTCGGAGTCAGGAGCTCCTGGAGTCCAAAAACAGAAATTAGAACACAAGTAGCAAAGTTGATCCAAGGGAGGAAACCAGATTTAGCCATAGAGCTGATTAACATGTTTGACAGCGAAGTTGACGACAAAAATTGGGTCAGGGTAATTAGTGCACTTTGTGAAGCTGGCGATCTTGATTTAGCATTAGAAAATTTGGACAATATTAAGGATAGAGAGGAACGATTAATATCACTAGCAATTATTGGAGTAACCCAAGAAGCAACCCAGTTTCAATTATCCAGTGATTCAAAGAAGATTTTGAAAAATCTCGATGCGGGATTTGACTAGGGAGGAAAATTTTCAATTTTCTTTTAATAGTTCTTTTCAGTGGGGTAATAACCTATCTATTCTATATAATTAAATGCCAAATAATATACAAAAAGCTGTCAAAAGTGTCCGACTTGTCCAGCTTTTCTCGTCAACCCCATACAGCAACGGGTCGTGGGTTATGGTTGCTAAAAAGTTGCTGGTATTTGAGTCTGCTGATAAGAAAGTGGTAGCATGGATCAGAATGAGAAGGAGCCTATACTGCTCTATTGAAGTTTAACATAAGAGTTGCTATATGAAAATAGAATCACGATGATATGAAATCCTTACTAGCATATAACGAAAAGAATCCAATTAGGGATTGTGTATTGCGTCAAACGCATTTAATCATACATAATTAGATTTGCTACTGATTCTTTTACTCCAATAGTAAGGACATCTTCAATAGTGCCTTTTATATCGCGAGTAGAGACGGCAATAATTTGCCCGGTTTCAACATCTATTATTCTAAGATCTATTGAATAAATTTCTCCAACTTTACTTATGGTACCACCTGCAATCAACTCAACATTTAATAATTTACCTGCTTGCACCATACAAGCCTCATCTGTGCAGCCACTTAGCTGAAACCCCTGCTCGGCTAATATTTCGTTCATTTTTTTTCTTTCTAAGAGATTAAATTTTCCTGTTTTAAAGATTTCGGAGCTGACGCGTATTTCTAGCGCAAGTATATTATTAATTGATATTCCAATTGGATCTAAACCAATCACAGCAATATTTTTCTTAGAATCTAATATGAATCGAACAGAGCTTGAGTCTGCTCGAGTGTTCTCTTTGCTGTTCGGTAAGGTAATACTAACAGGCGCCGTCTGATTTTGTCCATCAACATTAATTTTGTAATCAGATGTAATTATCTTAATTGGATCAAATGACAATTGAATATCGTTTTTTTTAAAATGGATTTTATTTTTATAGTTATAATAATAAGTTCTATAGTTAATAGGGTTATATATATTAGCCGCTATCAACATAAATCCTTTTTCAGTAAGGGCATAAACAGGATTTAAAAATGTTATGCTATTAATATTATTATCAAATGAATTAGCTTCATTGTTTATTGTGGGAACATTCAAATATATGGCTGGTAATCCAATTATTTTTAGCTCATAAATTTCATTATCAGGGTCATATTCAGAACTTTCAATAGTGGGGATAATTCTATCACGAGCAATGCTATTTATTTTGTTGTCTGTGAATTCTACAACCTTTTTTGCTCGTGTTGTTGAATTTACTCTCTTTAAATATGAATTAGTACCTTCGAATTTCCCTTGCGCCTGCCAGATCAAGATCTCATTGTTTACGTATATTTCTATATCTCTTTTTATCTTATCATAATTAACAATATTTGCATTAATGGATATCGATTGGGCGTGACTAATCACTACTATAAGAGAAATAATAATCAAGCTAATTGTTTTCAATGGCATTAATTTGATAATCCTTATTTTAAAATATCGAATTGAACACCAACACCAAAAGTAAAGAATTCGCTCATAGCCTCACCGTGTCCCTCTAATGAGGTAACGATGCTAACGTTTTTATTAAATGGTATCCTCAACATTGTTCCAAGATATAAGTCTGCAATCAGGTACCCCTCACCAAAACATGGTCCTATGCCAAAATAGAATGCAATATTCTCTTCTATATTCAATCCTATACTGGGTATAATACATAACTGAGTCCAATGTTTATCAGAGGGAAGCCGAAAATACTCTTCTAAAATGCCAATATCTAAAGCGATAAATAAACCTCTTTTACTCGGACCATTCATGAAAAATTTTAGATTATTTAGTTTGTAGTTCTCACTCCATTTTATAGTAGTATACGCCAATCCGAAAGATTGTTTGTAATATCGTGGTGTAGCTTTTAGCTTAAAATAATATTTTCCGATTAGGATGTCCCTTTGCCATCTTATTTCTCGCTTCCCAATAAATATATTATTACCAATATCACCACTTGCATCTGTAATTTCTATAAAAGACTTGCCATTATTTATAGAATAAAGTAACGAGATATCATAGTTCCTGATAATATTAAAGTATGTTTTCGGATACTCTTTCCATTCCTGTGAATAGGTTTTATTAAGATTATAAGATATAATTATTTCATTATTCGATTGACTTAACCGAATATCCCTGATGGGCTCTTGAGCCATAATTAGGTTTGAGAAAATAAAAATGAGAGTTGTGGTAATATGAATATTCATTAGACTGCTAAGAAATTATAAAATCTCTCTATTACTTAAGCACGCTTTTTGTACTATAAGACATGCACCTATTAGTCGATGTTTGTTTAAATCTTTAATAAAATATAATTTTATGCAAGAATTCAAAGAATTCATGACTTGTTATGTATACTGAAAACAAATTCAACTTATTGTATATGCATCCTATTTTAATTCTATGAGCAATATAATGTACCCGAGCTAAATCTTTAAACAAGCCGGATTCCTTTTGGCTAGAAAAGTAGCAGTAACTCGCTAGAAAATGTGTAATAACTCGCTAGAAAATTATACAAAAGCTGTCAAGAATGTCCCACATGTCCAGCTTTGCTCGTCATGAGCATAGAAAAAGCTCTCAAGATTGATTTCTTTAAGGAAGCTGAGCCCCGAAGGGCTCAATTTTTAAAATAGGATACTTAAGTTACGATATCTAACCAGTAAACACCACGCCGCACTAAATTATCATAAGTTGTCTAAGCAATCCCCATTCTTTTCAAACGAATTTTCATAAGT
>Ga0307989_1001260_pt1 | contig 14021 bp, 13 predicted proteins | sample EllFjometagen185_FD_203164 | JGI IMG/M metagenome (GOLD analysis project Ga0307989, IMG submission 203164) | Marine microbial communities from Ellis Fjord, Antarctic Ocean - #185 | ecosystem: Environmental > Aquatic > Marine > Unclassified | place: Southern Ocean | collected 2014-10-08
AAATAAGTAATACCGTGTTTTTCAACCCATTCAGTTGTGATTTTTTGCATCTCCAAATGTTTCTCCCACCGCGCCTCAATCCCACCATTTTTGAGAATTTCATCGAGCTGATAATCCAAGGCGAAGAGTAGGGAAATCGCCGGAGTAATAATCGTGTTATTTTTTTGTGCTGCTTTTTCCCATTCGACAAAGTCAAAATAATAACCTTTTCGACCCTTTGGTTGAGCTTCTGAGCGTCGCATTATTTCTGGAGAAACTGAACAAAAAGCCAAACCACTCGGCAAAGCCAAAGCTTTTTGCATGCCAAAAAGCATCAAATCAACTCCCCACTCGTCCGTGCGAATTTCCGCTGCAGCAAAGCTGGAAACACAATCAACAAGCAAAACTACGTTTTCAAATTTTTTAACAACAACAGCAATTTCTTTCAGTGGCGAGAGAACACCAGTCGAAGTTTCAGAATGTGTCAGCATCACTGCATCGATTTCTGGATCTGCAGCCAAAGCTTTTTGAATGTCCTCCGGCTTCACTGCTTTACCCAGTTCGTAATCAATTTTAACCGCCTCGATCCCACACATCTCTGCGACCTCCGCCCATTTCTCGGCAAAAAAACCATTCGCTGGAACGAGGACTTTTTTCTTAACTGAGTTTTTTAACGCCGCTTCAATGACACCTGTGGCAGATGAGGTGGAGATAAAAACACGATTTTGCGTAAACATTATTTTTTTCAATCGATCCTCGATCGAAGCTTGCAGCTCTGCGTAAGGCTTGGAGCGATGCCCGATCATCGGTTTAGTCTGAGCTGAGAGCTGAGCAGGATAAACTTCGGTCGGACCAGGGATAAAGAGTTTTGACATAAAATTAAAATAAAGAGGGAGGGATTCTAGCGAAGAATCAGTTGTTTGGCGAAAAAACTTTTCCTTGAAAAAAATATGCTCGTCGTGAGCGGTTTCGTTCGATATAGAATTCTGACTAAAAACAAGCAGTCATCTATTTTGTGCTGAAAACATGGGAATTAATTTTCAAATTTACAAAGTCTCAAATTTTCAAATAAATTTCAAGTCTCAAGTAAATTAGAACGACGATAAACAAAAAAACAAAAGCATTGGATCACGCATGTGCAGACTACACTTGAAAATTAATATTTATTTGAAAATTTGAGACTTGAGACTTTGAAAATTTGGGGGTCTTAAATACAAAACAAGTACAATAGACATTTCATCTAATTTATCTAGCTACGTCTTCAGCTCCCTCCTCATGTCTCGTTCCACATCTCGTTTTTTAATAAGCTCCCGCTTATCCCATTTTCTCCGCCCCTTACCCAGCACAATCTTTACTTTGATTTTCCCATTTTTCAGATGCAGATTAAAAGGCACACAAGCAATCCCCTTTTCGTTTAAATTCTTTTGAATTTTTTCTACCTCGCGAGAATTCAAAAGCAACTTCTTATCTCGCAACTCCTCATGAGGCTGATCTTTGGCATATTTATAAGGAGGGATTTTGCAACCAGTGAGATAGGTCTCCCCGTTTCTAAATTTGATGAAACTCCCACTCAGCTTCACAGAGTTCGTTCGCAGTGATTTAACTTCCCTGCCAGTCAGAATAATCCCCGCCTCAAACTCAGCCAAAATTTCATAATGAAATCTAGCTGCTCTATTTTCTGCGAGAATGTGAGGAGGAAGTTTTTTCACAGAGTGGATTTTAGCCGAAGTTTGCTAAAATGGTCGTATGAATTCCCCAACCCTCACTATTCCGTTAAATCAAGTAGAAATTTTAGACACTATTGGTAGCTATCAGATTTGGAAAGTGCCTAAGAAACTTAATAATCCAGAGGATAATTTGCCGATAAAAAGGCTTAAACCGGCTGCGGAAAAGCGATTGATGAAAATTCAAAAAGAGGCAATGCGAGAATATAAGGCTGGAAAACTTTGCACTTTTGACGAATTCATTTCCACAGAATTTCCAAAACTTTCAAAATAGATGTTAACTATTAATCCATCTACGAAGTTTAAAAAGTCTTTTCGCAAACTTCCAAAACATATCCAGTCCAAAATAATTTCACTAAAAATAGAATTTGCAGTTGACCCTTATCTTCCCAAATTCAAAACTCACAAACTCCACGGAAGATTCCAAGATAGCTTAGCTTTTTCGATCAATCAGGAATACCGCGTGATTTTTCAATTCACGGATAAAAAAACCGTGCTTTTTGTTGATATTGGCACTCATGCAATCTACGAATAAAAATTATTTTTAAATTTTTAAATTGATTTTTACCTCAGAATCCGTCACCGAAGGTCATCCAGATAAACTCGCTGATCAGATCAGTGATTCCATCGTGGATGAATTAATTTCGCAGGATCGAAATTCTCGTGTGGCAGTCGAGACTTTGGTCAGCAATGGCTTGGTTTTGATTGCTGGTGAAATCACGACGAAAGGTTATGTGGAGATTCCAAACATCGTGAGAAACACGATTCGCACAGTGGGTTACGATGACGCTAGTTTTGGCTTTGATTTCAAAGCTTGCTCTGTCCTAACTTCCATTCACCCACAATCCCCTGACATTGCGCTGGGTGTGGATCGAAAAAAAATGGGAGCAGGAGATCAGGGAATGATGTTTGGTTTTGCTTGTCGGGAAACCAAAGAGCTCATGCCCTTGCCGATCCAACTCGCCCACGCTCTGACTCACAAATTAGCCGAGACGAGAAAAAAGAAAATCCTGAACTATCTGCGACCTGATGGTAAAGCTCAAGTAAGTGTGGAGTACGCAGAGATGGGCAAACCTAAAAGAGTGAAGACTGTCGTTGTCTCCACCCAACACAATGAAAAAGTGAAGCTATCAACACTCAAAAAAGATATTTTGGAAAAAATAATCAAACCTGTTTTAGGGAAATATTTTGATTCAAAAACTGAGGTTTTCATCAACCCAACTGGAAGATTCGTGATGGGTGGTCCACCTGCCGACACGGGAATGACAGGACGAAAAATTATCGTCGACACTTACGGCGGTTACGCGCGTCATGGTGGTGGTTGCTTCAGTGGCAAGGACCCGACGAAAGTCGATCGTTCGGCAACTTACGCCGCTCGCTGGGTCGCGAAGAATTTGGTGGCTGCGGGATTCGCTGAGAGAGTGGAGGTGCAAATCGCTTACGCCATCGGTCACCACGAACCGGTCTCACTAAACTTCGAAACTTTCGGCACGGAAAAAATCCCTGTTGCGAAGATTGAGGAAGCTGTGAAAAAAGTCTTCGACCTCTCCCCTGCTGGGATTTTGCGAGAGCTAAATCTCGTTCGCCCAATTTATCTCAAGACTGCTAGTTATGGGCATTTTGGGAGGGAGGGATTTAGTTGGGAAAAGACGGATAAGGTAGGGGCTTTGAGGAAATTTGTGAGCTTGAAAAGCAGAGCAAAATAAAAGTATGATTCGATCTAAAAAATAAAAACTATTTGTGGTACTTCCGATTGTTCAAAATCATAAACGTGCGATAAATCTGCTCCAGTAAAATCACACGAAATAATTCATGCGGAAAAGTAAAATCCGAAAAAGAAACCTGCAAATCTGATCTCGCGAGAATCGCAGGATCGAGACCATTCGAGCCGCCGATCACAAAAACTATTTTTCGAGAATCATCACGCAGCTCACCAATCCTCACCGCAAATTTCTCGGAGCTCAGCTGTAGCCCTCCCCTCTCGCAAGCAATCACAAATTCATCCCTGTGAATTTTTTCCAATAATTTTTCACCTTCACTTCTTCGCGCTTTCTCCACACCTAGCGCATTTTCATCCAGAGGAGCGATCAGCTCAATTTTGAGTTCAGCAAAGTTTTTAACGCGAGAGTAAAAATCACTCTCTGCTTCCCTGACCCAAGCCTGAGTTTTTTTCGAGATTGCTAAAATTTTTATTTGCATTGGATAGATTTTAATTGAAAGTCGAAAAACTTTTGCTAAAATCGCTTCCAATCTCCAAGGTTCAATATTTAAAATGCGGATGTAGCTCAGTTGGCTAGAGTGCCACCTTGCCAAGGTGGAGGTCGCCGGTTCGAACCCGGTCATCCGCTCCAATGATTAAATAAGAAAATGGAGGTCGTCCCGCCAAGTGGGATTTTCTGCTCCAAAAAAATCAAGTTTCTAAAATCGCCAAAACTTCCTCGCCGAGCATATCGATGATTTTAACGGCGATTTTTTTGCCGCAATTTTTCGTGTCGAATTCGTATTTTCCGGAAATCAAATCTTTCTTTTTTTCGGGAATGTCGGAAAAATCAATTTTGAAATCTTTGCCATCAAAATTGAAATCAATCGAAACGCAGTCAATTTGTGAGCGGAAATCGGGAATCGAAGCTTTTATGTCAGATTTTTTATTCTCGATTCCGAGTCGCTCGATGATGGTCGGCGAGTGAAAATCGTCGATCGAAATTGTAATTTTGCTATTTTTATTTTGAAAAGAAATTTTGGCTTCGTCGTTTTTGTGCTCGAAAAATCCGGTCTCACGGAGGTCGGTCAAATAATATTGATTGAATCCGGAGGGTTTATTTTTTTGATTCATCTCGGCGATCCAAGTTTTTGTGTCGGTTTCCGCGCCGAGCGCGACGATCTCGATGTTGCGCGTTTCCTCGCTCCGAAAATCGTGAATCTCGCGCTCGATGGCGGAGAGGTCGGCAATGGTCGCGGCGCGTTGGAGCGGAATAATTTTGACGAGTTTTTCGCCGAGCAGTCCGTCAAAAAATCCGTCTTTCGGCGTGCGCTCGACTCCCATTTTTTCGATCGCGAGCTCGAGAGCTTCGTTGTGCTGAATTTGCAGATCGTAGTTGTTGACACGCTGAATTTGAAAATTGAGCGCGGCGGGCTTGTTTTCTTTTTCGGTTTTTTCTAATTGCGGCGGCTCGGCGATTTGATTTTGAATAATTTTTTGGAGGCGTTTCGAGCTGGTTTGAATTGCGCCGTGATTGATGTCGCAAATAATCCACCGTCGACCGAGTTTTTGCGCGACGGCGGCAGTCGTGCCACTCCCTGCGAATAAATCCAAAATGAGATCGCCGGGATTCGAAGACGCGGAAATAATTCGCTCTAAAAGTTTTTCGGGTTTTTGAGTGGGATAATTTAAAATTTCAGGGTTTCCTTGAACTAAAATATCAGCTAAAAACCAATCTCTCGGCTTAACTCCAATAATTTCGTCCATATACTGACGATATGTTAAATTTGGATATTTTTTTTCGGAATCTAAGGGCAAATTTACCATTTGCTTAACAGGACTTTCTTTTATATTTTTACCTCTTATGCAGAATCTTCTTTCGTTTTTATCTTTATGCTTAAATTTATCGTATGAGCTTTTTTCTAGCTCTAAGGCAACATTCTCCCAGTTAAAAGTGTGACGATCTTTGTTTTTAGAATAAAGAAAAAGATTATCGTGTTTTTTATTCCAAGAGGTTTTAGAATGCTCATAAAAACGATAACACCAAGCTATCTCACTCACAAAATTCCCACTTCCAAAAACTTCGTCCATCAAACAACGCAAATGATGCGATTGATGCCAGTCGCAATGTAGATAAATCGAACCCGTCGGCGAGAGTAATTCGCTCAAAAGCATTAACCGCTCGAACATAAATTGCAGATATTCGTCATTCGACCAAAGATCTTCGTACTGAACCTGCTCGATCGCACTTTGCCCCTCGCCTTCGACTTTTTTGCCCTTCAGCCCGCGCAATTCGACTTTGCGAATGTAATCCGCTTTCGAGTCAAAGGGTGGATCGATGTAAATCAAGTCAACTTTCCCGCGATGTTTTTCGAGCAAATGCCCGCAAACTTCTTTATTATCGCCGTAAAAAATCAAATTCGTCCAATTTTTTCCGTTGATTTCTTTCGCCGGATCAAAAGTCTCCGCGAGCTGCGCCGGAAATCCATCGATCACCTCGATACCGCGCTTACCAACCCAATTTAAAAATGGACGACCTTTCGCTTTCGTGATTTTTTGCGCTTTTGATTTAGTCATTTTGAGAAGTTTAAAATTATTTTAATCGAACTTGACTTTTCTTTTTTCATTTTGGTAAAATTCAGTCAATCACCATGGTGAAGCACAGGGTGCGGGTTCCGTCCCGCACTCCCTCTTCACCTTTTTTTGTGTTCCAAAATTTTTCGCAAATCCGAAACATAGAAAAAATACGGCGTGCGAAATCCCCGCAAAAGCGACGAAAACTTTTTTCGACTCGGGATGCCGATTTTGAGAAGTTTATTTTCAGAGACGAGAAATTTCACCAAACAGTGAAAATCGCCATCGCCGCTAACCAAAATGGCTTTCTCGAAATTATCGAACTCGATTTTCGCGCAATGTAAAACCAATTCCGCGTCGCAGTTTCCTTTGATTTTTCCGTTTTGTTCCAAAGTCGGCTTGAAAATTAGTTCGTATCCATCGCGGCGCAAACTTTCGTACAAATTTTTATTTTCTTTCACGAATCCCAAAAACAAAAACGCTTTCTCGACGCCATATTTTTCGCGCAAAAAAACACGGAATTTTTTGAAGTCCAATCTCCAACCAAGATCGCAAATAGCAAGATTGAGATTTTGGCTGTCAATAAAGGCGTAAGTTTTTGGAGTGTGAAGTTTAGTCATTTTTTGCGTTAAAATCTAAATTTTCCAGCTCATCTTTTTCTTCGGCTCCCAAAATTCTTTTTGCTCGATCTAAAACATGATCGTAAGTCAAAATTGTTAGATTATAATAACTCGCGCTTAAAATTCGATATGCAAGCTTCTCGTCATTTTTTTTATCGCTTCCCCAGTTATTCGAGCGACCGAAAATTAAAACTATTCGCGGTTTTGCGATCGGCGTATTGTTAAATTTTTCATCTGATTTTTTATTATTCATTTCTCTTTCAATTTCGTAAAGATAATTTTGTGATTGAGTAATTGCTTTTATTAAATCTTGATGTGGAACTAAATTTTCATGATCTAGTTTCGGACTCCAAAAATTTAAATCTTTATGTTTTTTAATTTCAATAATATCTAAAAACCCGTCGTAAGATTTTACTAAAAAATCGGAAATATTTTGTGTATCAATTTTTCTTTCCTCCAAAATTTCTACAAATTCACTTCCTAAAATCCAATCGTTTTTTTGGAAAAATTTTTGCCAAACATTTTCGTCTTGTTTCGCGGATAATTTTAATTTTACTTCTTTAAAAAATGCTAAATTATTCAACATTTTTTCAAATTCATCGACAGCATTTTTTCTTTTTTGAAATTCAAGACTTCCGACTAAATCATTATTTATTAAATTGTTCTTAACAATAAAGTCTAAAACTTGAGTTTGATTTGAATTCGAAAAGATACCTCTCATCTTGTCTGCAAGTTCTTTATCAAAATTTTCATCAACGGAAATATACTTTTTTACTCCCTCTTTTAGGGGCAAATAATTTTGTGAAACAAAATCAACAAGATTTAAAAATTCCTCATTATCCAAAGTTAATTCACTTTTAGGATTCTCACATTCTAATGTTTCACGAGAAAAGACGATTCCCTTATTATACCTTCCAATTTTTAAATTTATGTCTTCTTTTCCTGAATCGTGAGGAATCTTAAAGAAAACCGCTTTTGAGACAACTCTTATTTTTTCTTTTAAAAGTCCCGTTATGTAATTAATACCGTTTTGTGATTTTTGGATAATTTTCATTTCTCAAAAATTATTTAATAAACTCCCGAATCTTTTTAATAACCGGCGTCTCGACCAAGCGCTCAAAACCCTCCACAATTTCAAATTTAAATTTATCCGGATTGATTTTGACAATCTGCCGCAATTTTTCCGCCTTTTTTTGCGTCGTCAAATCGGTTTGCTCATTTTTCTCCGGTTTAATCTCGACAATAAAAATTTTCCCATCCTTCCGCCGAATCAAAAAATCCGGCGTGTAGCGATGCCACGCCTCATCCACGCCGCGATACCAAAACCAAAAATCAGTTTTTTCGGGAGTCGTAATCGCACCCGTGAAAAAAATATCGTCGATATTTTCCGCGCTTTCACCGACTTTTTCGAGCAGCCAGTCAAAAAATCTTTTCTCATCGCCCGAATCAAAATTGTACGGCGAATAATGAAAAGCAAATTTTTCATTTTGGAATTCGCGCAAAAGATCGTCGTTCGAATAGCGAATTTTCGTGGAATATTGTTTTGTTTTTTCGTCGAAATCAAATCCTTCTTTTTTGAGCAATGCCCAAGTGATCGTTTCTTTTTTTATTTTAATTTCAAAGCGATCGCCCAAACATTTTTCGATTTGCACTCCAATTTTTTCAATTTCAATTTTCGTGAAATCAAGCCCCTCGTGAATTTTTTTGACTTCCCGCAAGAGCACGAAAAAATCTAAATCATATCGCCGTGCAAGTTCCGCGCTTGTTTCCCGAGTGTCGAATCGTGTTTGCTCGACTTTTTTTGTTTGCCGATTTTTGTCGCTAATTTTTCCGCGTCCCGCGCCGTCGCGCACCGCGTCGGCGAAGATAATATCGAATTCCGCTGCATCGTCGCGTTTGATTTTTTTCAATTTAATTTCGATATTTTTCGACTCGAAATTCGCTTTTTTCTTGACTACCATCCTTTCGATTTCAAATTCGATCGGATCGATTTCGGTTTTGCGCAAATAAATTTTCGTCTCTTTTGTCGCTTTAACTTGCGAAAGATCGTCGAGTGTTTCGCCGAAAGTTTTTTGGAGTTGGTCGTCGAGCGTTCGCAGGTTTTTTTCGGACAAATAAATCCGCGCGGGTTTTTCGTTGCCGTCGACTTGCCGAAGGCAGCGCGTCGAACTTTGTAAAACTAAATTATTGCTTGTCGAAATTTCCCGCGCGAGCGCACAAGCAAAAAGTGGCGGGCAATCCCAACCCTCCGTTTTTTTTGCAACGAGCAAGATCACGCGGTGTGGCGACTCGGGCAAATGAAAACGCGCGGCAGCAACTTCATCTTTTTTATCAACTTTACTGTGATCTTCGACGATGATGGATAAATCTTCGCCGATTTCTTTCAAAATTAATTCGACAATTTTGCGTGCCTGATTTAAGTCTTCGACTTTTGGAAAATAAAGTGCGATTTTTGCAGGCGTGCCATTTTTCATTTTAACCGCGCCGTAATTTTTGAAAAAATCGGTTAAAACTTCGCGCAAAAATGTTTCGTCGTTCACTTTCGAATAACCGCGAATCGAATTCTCGACGCTTTTCAAAATTCCGTCGGCGATTCCCTCCGAGATGCTGTACCAAAAAACGACTTCTTTGAGCATTTGTTTGCCAAAATACGGCGTGCCAGTCGTGTTCACGACGACCGCGACATTCGTCTCGTCCGCCAAATAATTAACGGTCTCGCGTACGCGCTTCAAATCTTTACCGAGTTCGTTTCCGGCAAGATGGTGCGCCTCGTCCGAAAAAATGCCGAGGTTTCTTAATTTTCCGATCGCGAGCAGTCGCAAATTTGCCTCCGCTTCATTTCGTTCCTCGATTTTTTTCAATTCAATTTGAGTTTGTCGCGGATTTTTCCGCACGCTCTTTTTTTGGATCCGAATTTTTTCGGTGTTCGTGATAATCGCATAAAAATTATTGCCCGCGATGATCGGTAAATCTTTCGATTCGTCCGCGACGACGAATTTAATATTTTGTAAAAATTTTCCGCAAAATCGTGGCGGCAGGATTTTTTGAAAAGGAATTGATTGAATTTCGCGCAACGACTTAAAAATGGTCGTCCCGGGCGCAAAAAATAGCGCATTTTTCATAAAAAGCTCATTTTTTGCGACCATCGCCAACGCAAATTCCATCGCCATTATTGAGCCGATTAAAGTCGTTTTTCCTGCACCCATCGCGAGCGCGAGGATATAGCTCGGATAATTGAGCCGCAACATTTCACTCACTGTCTCGAGTGAATATTTTTTGACAAATTCGGCATCGGTTTTTATTTTTTCAAAAAGTGCATTTTGTCCGCCATTTTCATTAATCTCAAAAATTTCCTCGTTCGCCGGAATCCCAAAAAGTTTCCGTAATTCTTTCGGCGCAAAATATTTTTGGTACAAATCACGAATGTGCGGCGTTTTTTCGACCACCCTTAAATAAAAATAAGTTTCGATCGCCTCGAATTGAGCTTTTCGCAAAAAACGAAACGCTCCCTCATCATCTTTTTGGAATCTCAAAATTTCGGTGAGTTCGGGAATTTCACTTTTGTAATTATTTTTTCGCCATTCCGCGACTTTCTCTTCGATAATTTTATCCAATCCAATATTTTTCATAAAAAATAAGCAGAATATTGCATCGATTTTAGCACTACCAAATTAATTTTTATTTGATATATTTGGTTTTTTAAAAATTACAAAAATTTATCAAAACACATTAGTAAAAGTCCCATTTTGTATTGAAGAGACACAGGGAGGATACCTCAACAATCAAACACCAACCAAATTCAAAAGTCCCACTCCTCTTTCTCCTTCTCGGAAATAAGCTCTAACAGCGTCCAAAGTTTCGTTCCACTTAATCAAAACAGAATATCCGCCAAGCGAGACCATCCGCTCCACTCATACCAACTCTTGAATAAAGAGTTTTTTGGCATACCCTAGATTTGCACCAAATAGAGCCTGACTCTACTGAACTGGATACTTAAAGATTTCCACAAGAATATCCGCGCACCATTTTGGTAAATTTCAAGCCATTTTCATACGCCTCAGAAAGAAAAATTGACTCATTTGATACATTCGAATTTTTCATATTTACCTCCATGCTGATACAGTTTTTATATGACGATCCAGCAATGATCTGTGCCAATTTATCCCAATCTGTTGTACCTGAAAATAATAGTTTGTGCTCATCTGTTTTTCCATCATTATCATGAAGATGAATAGAAATTAAGCGATTTCTTAATTCTTCAAGGATTTTTAATCCATTTCCAATATTGCCATGACCAGAGTCATAACATAGCCCAAGAAAATCTGAATTATATTCAGAAAGAAGTTTCTTTATTTCACAACAATCTTCATTCTCATAATTTTCTAAGGCAATTTTTACATTGTATTTTTTCGCATATAATTGAAGCTCATCCAGTGATTTATATAAAACTTCCCAATATTTTTTCTTTTCAGAGCCTTTATTTGGCTCGCGTTGAAAATGTAAAATTATTACCCCACACGATAATTTATTTGCCATGTAGATTCTATTTTTCACTAGTTCAACACCTATTTTTCTTTTGTGCTCTGTTAGAGATACCCAATTTTTCTCTTTGCCATCAGATGCGTGCAAATCTAAAACCTTGAGGTTGTACTTTTTTAGCCATATTGCTATTTGACTTATTTCTGATTTGGAATAAATAAAGTCAGTATCCCATTGATGACACCAATGGACATGTGTAAAGCCTGCTTTTGAAATTTTCTTGAGATATGGCTCTGGGCAACCAAGATCTTTACAATAATCCGTAGTAATAGATAGTTGGTGGGTCATCAAAAAATACTTATAAAATCAATTAATTAAAACGATTTACCATCAGGCAAATTTGCAAAAAGATAACAGGAAAGACCTTCAGATATTAAGAGGTTATTTGCCTTATGTAAATCTCAACAGCGTCCAGGATTTTACTCCATTGATCCAGCCATCTTGCCAAGATTGAGATTATCCCGCTAAGCGGGATAATCCACTCCATTTACTTCACAGCTCAAACAAGCGATTACTTACCGCACCAAAAGCTAAATTTAGAATTTTTCTGGTATCAGACATTAAAGAGAATTTGCTCTTTTTATTGTCATTCGTTGCATATGAGATGCGGTATCAATAACTTTTTTCATAATTTGTTTTTGCCTTGCTGGAGGCAGCTCAACAAAATCAGCAAGTTCTTTGACGTCTTTTTTATATTTCTTATTCATTATTTATTGCATAATTATTTTGGAAAAATTGATTCTTGATCATCATTCGTATTTTTACACTTCAGCTAAATTTAACAACCCCGCCCCGTTTTTACTCTCTCGAAAATAATTTCTAACAGCGTCCAAGGCTTCGCTCCACTTAATTAAAATAGAAGGTGGAGGTCGTCCCGCTAAGCGGGATCATCCGCTCCATTTGATTTTATCGCTTAAATGAAGTATTATAAGCATATCTTAAATCTAAGTTTTGGACTTTCAACAAGCAGATTAACAATAATTTTTGTAATGAATAAAAAACTAGAATCACTAACAAAATTCACTGACCCAAAATCGGATCTTGATATTTTGAAGTTTTTTCTAAATAGTGGAAAATTTGAGGAATACATTGATGGGCTTCCCGAAAATAAAAAAACGAAAGCAATTGATGTTTTTGAGAAAAACTATTTCTGGGCAATCAAAGAAACAGGACTTAGCAAGGGAGATCTTTTGGCACTGATGATTGATTTCAAAAAGAAAATTGTTCAACTTAATACTGGAAGAAGTCTCGTCGATTTTGAAGAGAGAAGCGAAAAAAAGGGCTATGATCCCTTAGATCATTTTGATCTTTCAGAACTAAGCAAAATAACAAATCCTGGAAAAAGAGAAAAAGTTTTGGATTTCTATAAAAAAGGAGTCATGAATGGCAAGAAGGAATTATTTGCGATTTATTTCAAAACCTTGAGACAAACAGATGAATTATTTTGGTGTGAGCCCAAAATTATCAGCACCACTGAAAGCAGTGTGAGCATAAAACCCAATTCGAAATTAATAGAAGAGATATTACAAAAACCACCTATGCTGAAACAAATAGGATTTGTTCATACCCATCCTGTTCTAGATTCAGAGAGAACTAGGTTTTTCTCATCATCAGATATTTTTCATTATCTATTTGTTGCCACAAGATTTCGACGTGAAAAAACTGTTGGCAACTTATTTTTCGAACTAGTAGAACCATCTGGTCACTGGAAACTTAATTTTAAAAAAGGTAATTTTTTTATCGGTAAAGTTCTCAGCGATCTCGAACAGGGGAAAGCTGAATTCAATAGGATTTGTTTATCAGAAAGTGATAATGCTGGAAAATTGCTAGCCGATTATTTCTCTCAACAAAAAAGCAAGAGCAAAGGTGCAATCGAAATTGCAGATAGTCTAATCAAATATATTCGAAACGCTAATCCAAATCGAGAAACCTTGCTTTTGCAATTTCTACGTTTTAATTATCCGAACATTAAAAAAATCATAAATTTTTTTGAGGACAGTGGTTATAATTTACACTCTGTTGGAAAGGACGATTTGAGTACTAAAGTGAATGAAATTGTGAAACGAGGCAAAGATATGGGTTTAGATATTCAGTATGAAAAGATGGGTAGATGAGAGACAAAATTCTGATTTAGCTAAAGAGATGTTCAAAAGTTTTCTTAATTTATGATCTTAGTAAATTGAGCCACTTCTGCCGATAATTTTCCCGCCTTTCGAGCAGCATCAGCCACTTTGTCTTTTCCGTTCAAATGATCAACCTCATGCTGCACTACAAAAGCCGGAAAACCAGAAAGTTTTATCGTAACTCCTCTTCCTTTGGCATTAAATCCTTGAACTGTAATTTTCTTAAACCTTGGCACATCAGTTCGAAACTCTGAGTTAAGCACACTTAAACAACCTTCATCTCTAGAAATAGCTTCTCTCTTCTCGTTAATAATTTTCGGGTTTATAAGAGAAGCAAATTGTTCATTTTTCTTTTTGAAAATTATGATTCTTTTAGTCACCCCTATCTGAGTAGCCGCTAATCCAGCACCTTCATTTTTTTTCGCAGTTGCTTTCATGGCTTCTACCAATTTTTCAATTTCAGTTTTATTAAAATCAGGACTACTGAAATCAATCTCTTCGGCTATCGACTCCAGTCTTTCATCTGGATATTGAATTACTTCAAGCGGTGTAGCTTCAATTTCGAGAGATTCTGAAGATTCCTCTTTGCAAACACCCTCTACATCCTCTCGAGGTTTATGTCGGAGACACTGAGCTTCTGGTGTCGACTGAATGCTTAAATTTTCCATAAAATTAGGTTATTAAATAGGGCAGCGTAGTCATTTTGGGGGCTTTTGATTCAGTTTTCGACAGAAATTAATCCAATCATCACCTTTATCAAAGA
>Ga0307989_1001263_pt1 | contig 14015 bp, 9 predicted proteins | sample EllFjometagen185_FD_203164 | JGI IMG/M metagenome (GOLD analysis project Ga0307989, IMG submission 203164) | Marine microbial communities from Ellis Fjord, Antarctic Ocean - #185 | ecosystem: Environmental > Aquatic > Marine > Unclassified | place: Southern Ocean | collected 2014-10-08
ACTATCAGAATCTTAAAAATATCACTCCTGGTTTTTTTGGTTATTCAATGTTGCGGAATTCTGAATATCATGAGTTTTATGAGGAGTTGCTGTCTCTTTGCACCCAAATGGATTTTCCACTGGAAGGACTACACACAGAAACCGGACCGGGAGTTTTAGAGGCTGCAATTTTGTACAATGATTCGTTGAAAAGTGCGGATCAGGGAGCTTTGTTTAAAACGTATACAAAGGTATTGGCTAAAAAATGGGACTGGCTGGCTACCTTTATGGCAAAGTGGTCTTCGGAGTATCCGGGACAGAGCGGTCATGTACACATGTCTCTTCAAGATTCAGCCGGTAATTCAGCTTTTTATGATGATAAGGCTGATAACAAAATCAGCAAGACAATGCGACATTTTATTGGGGGTCAACAAAAACTGATGCCCGAGTTTTTAAGTATGGTTTCACCCACTGTTAACAGCTATTCTCGTATGGTTCCCGGTTTTTGGGCGCCCACCGAAGCCAGTTGGGGAATTGATAACAGGACCTGTGCCTTAAGAGCTATTACCGGTTCCCCGACATCTCAACGGGTGGAGTATCGTATCACCGCAGCCGACATTAATCCTTACATCGCAATTGCGGCGGCATTGGCGTCAGGATTGTGGGGGATAGAAAATGAGATTGAGCCGGGTGGAGCGGTGATCGGAAATGCCTATGATAAGACCTTTGACCCTGAATACAAACTTCCTGGAACATTGATAGAATCAGCCCAGCGATTAAAAGAGTCAAAAGTGGCTAGAGAGCTTTTTGGAGATGTGTTTGTGGATCACTATGCAGCGACTCGTATTTGGGAAAATAGGGAATTTAATAAACATATCACGGATTGGGAATTGCAACGATACTTTGAGATTATCTAAAATCTTTGATTGAGTCAGAACATTTTAATATTTGGATTACATATGGCTTCAAAGCCTGTCATTGGATTGACAACTTACGGTAGAAAAGAAAACGATGAATATAAGCTACCGGTATTATATATTGATGCAGTTCGACGGGCGGGCGGTTTGCCGGTACTCATTCCTCCTGATGCCAATGAGGCTGAAGAGGTATGTTTGCGGATGGATGGTATTATACTAACCGGGGGGGGAGATATAAATCCCCGGTGCTATAACGGAATTGTCCATGAGCAAAATTACAATAATGATAATGAAAGAGATCAGGGTGAGTTAAGAATAGCTGCGGTGATATTGGAAAAGAAAATCCCCGCGCTGGCTATTTGCCGGGGGCTTCAAATCCTAAATATTCATCTGGGTGGAACCTTATATGAACATCTTTCGGAAACTTACGGCGAAGACATTCTTCACCGTCTACCAACCCGGGTGGCATGTAATCATAAGGTCGGCATTGTCCCGGGTACAAAATTGGCAGAGATAGTAGGGCAGGCAGAGATAGAGGTCTTCTCCTGGCATCATCAGTCACTAAAAGAGGTGGCAAAGGAAATGACGGTTACAGCCAAATCATCGGACGGTGTCATCGAAGGAATTGAAATCAATAATCACCCATGGTTGGTTGGCGTCCAGTGGCATCCCGAATTATCGGCAGCCAAGGATATTCTTCAACAGAGATTATTCAATGCGTTAATTGGGTTTATTCAAAAAAACCGGTAAGATCGGTTGTGTGAAAGGAAGGAGAGTAATCAGCCTGACTTGGAATTATACCATTCTTTCAACATCGCCGGATTTCCAAGTATTGAGAACAGTGCTTGGTTCAGTTCGTGTCTGACCATCCTGAAACCACTTCTGATAAATGCATCTTCAAATGCGGCAATGATTGCATGCATTCTCCGTTTTAGCTTTATATCTGCGGGGTCTTGCACCTCAGCAAACGGGTCATTAAATTTCTCATTATTCTCTATAAATTGTTTAGAAAAGATACCGTCTTAATTTTTGCTAAAGCGATTTGGAGACAAAATATCTGTTTTTATTGGTTACTCTTTTGCATTGATCGACTTCTTAGGGGAAATTCGTTTAAAATTTCGATAATATTGCAAAAAGTTACTGGTATCGGGCACTATTTACCAATTCTACTGATAATTATCCAAATCAAATTATGGAAAAAGCAAAAGTTCTACTTGTGGAAGGTGATTCTTCTTCAGCGATGAACGATGAAAAAACGCTTATTCGATTAGGTTACGACGTCTTTTCAATTGTAGATTCCGGTGAAATAGCAATTGCTCTGCTGAAAAATAGTAAACCGGACATCATTTTAATGGATGTTCAGGTAAAGGGAAACATGGATGGAATTGAGGCAGCGGAGATTATTCGATCACAATTCGAAATTCCAATCATTTTCATGGCAGCACAATCGGATCAAAAAAGAGTCGAAAAAACGACATTAACCATGCCATTTGGATATGTATTGAAGCCGATTCAAGAGGATGATCTGAAAGTCAAAATGGAGATGGCAAGGTATGTGGGATCATTGGAAGAGAAAAGAAAAATAGCAGAACGAGCGCTTAAAAAATCTGAAGAAAACCTCCGTCTGTTTTTGGACCATTCTACCGTTGTCACTCTTGTTGCCATAGATACCCACATTGTTTACGCAAATAAAATAGCGCTACAGAAAACAGAATACACAGAAGCTGAAATACTAAAGCTGACGATCATGGATTTAACTGCACCCTTTGAAGTAGATACCACTGTATCACGCTGGAATCGAAGGGATGGAGATACAAATCCGGATAAGACATTTGTAATGGCCGCATATACCAAGTCAAAACAAATCAAATGGGCAAGAGTTTTTTTTATTAAACTGATTTGGGAAGATAAGCCGGCCTATATGTATTTTTTAACAGATATTACTGAAAGCCGGCTGGCGGAACAGGCACTTAAGGAATCTGAAGAAAAATTCAGAAGTGTTGTTGAGAATATGACTGAAGGGGTGGTGATCAGTCAAAATATGATTCCAACGTATGTAAACAATATTGTTTGCGATGTTTCCGGCTATTCTGAAAGTGAACTGCTAGGCGAGCCAATCAGTAAATTATTTACTGAAAAGAGCAAATTAACGGTATTAGATGGTATTAAGAAAATTGTGCAGGGTGAATCCGTTATTTATGAAGTTGAAGTGGTTAAAAAAAATGGGATTCATATTGATGTGCTCTTGTCTTCGATTCCGATTATTAAAAATGGTAAATATGAAAAAACCATTTCAATTTTAACGGATATTACACCGCTGAAACAAAATGAACGATTACTTGAACTGAAGGTCAAAGAGAGAACCAAAGAACTGACAATTGCCATTGAGGAAGCAGAACAGGCAAACAAACTAAAGAGTGAGTTTATGGGGAATATCTCTCATGAACTCAGAACTCCGATGCACGCAATTTTGAGCTATTCTCAATTTGGTGTTGAAAAATTTGATAAAAAAAATAGTGAAACACTGATCGGATTTTTTAAAAACATTAACATTAGTGGAAACAGGCTGTTAAACCTACTCAATGATTTGTTGGATTTGTCAAAATTACAAACAGATAATGTGCAATATGAAAAAGATTATTGGAACATCAAATCCGTTTTTGATAATTTAATCGTGGAATATGACCTTTTTGCTATGGAGAAGAGCATCACCTGGAAGGTGCAGGATATTAACAGTGTTACTGTGATGTTTGATTTGAACAAGATCGGGCAGGTTGTTTCAAACCTGTATGCCAATGCCACCAGGTATGCTGATGTGAATTCTGTTATCAATATCTCTTTTGAAACCTTAACGGATAGATTTATTGCCACTGTAATGAACGACGGTGTATCCATTCCAGCAGATGAACTCGAATTGATTTTTGATCCATTTATCCAGGGTTCTAAAACAAAAACCGGCGCAGGAGGAACAGGTCTGGGACTACCGATCTGCAAAAAAATTGTTGAAGACCATGGGGGGAAAATATGGGCGGAATACAATCCAACCGGTGCAACATTCAAATTTTACCTGCCAACGAAAACTAATTAGTGCCTGAACCAAAAGCTTATGTTTTTAATTATAATCAGGTTTTAAAATAACATTCAGCATGATAGTCCAGAAGCTGTCAGTCTTCAGTAAAAACAAACATGCTTTTAGTCACTTAAAAACTGAAAGCTTGAATCTTCATTATCAATCTAAATCAGCTAAATGAATAATAGCTAAATTTTACAGGGTTTTCTGTGAGGCACTAAATAATAACTGTTCATCAAACGCCGTAAAAATAGTTTCCTCTCTAAACTAACAATCTGTTTTTTAAGTGGTAGTCTATTTTTCTTTGACAATCAGCTGCTTTTCAGAAAAAATAAGGGTTTAACTTTTAAATGTATTAACCGCGGTTAAGTATGCTGAGTCAGTGCCCTGAAAAAATTAATCACTGTTTATTGGCCAGGGATTTAACAAAATATACTCGACTAACAAGTATGCGGAAAGAGACAGGCGATTATTTGACATCTGAAAAGGAAACAAAGTGAACAAAGAAAAAGTTAATCAACGAATCAACGCTTTTATGGAGAAGCATGAGCTGACACTTGAAGAACTTGCCAAAAGAACAAATCTGGCAATTCCCTATCTCCGCTTAATTCTGGATGGGGATGCTCATCCATCCCTAGGACCACTGCTAAAAATATCCCGAGCAATGGGTGTCCGTCTGGGGACTTTTCTCTACGATCAACAGAGTCAGGATCCATTAGTCATTCGTTCAAGTGAAAGAGAGGAAGAGATCCGTGTTGCTTCCGAGAAAGAGAATATACCCGCTTTGAAATTTCACTCATTGGGTCGAGGAAAGACTGATCGTCATATGGAGCCTTTCTATATTGAGATTCTACCGGAATCTGCTGAGAACTCAGGAGCGGGGGCAGTTGAAGAGTGACAAATTTCCTCAGCTCAAACGGGTCTGTTTTTTGGGACAGGAAAAACATCGAGGAATGTACACGATTCCTGAAATTAATGCGTTGGGCTCAATGACCGATGAATCTGCGTATACTCAGAGGCAGTCCACTCTTGACCCCCATGATGTCGTGAATATGCAGTATACATCAGGTACAACCGGATTTCCGAAAGGGGTTATGCTAACGCATTATAATATTGGCAATAACGGCTTCTGGATTGGTGAAAATCAGCTTTTAGGTCCAAAAGACAGAGTCTGCCTGGCGGGGCCTCTTTTTCACTGTTTTGGATGCGTTTTGGGGGTTCTGGCAGCAGTAACGCATAGTACAACCATGGTTATTTTAGAATCTTTTGATCCGGTGGCGGTGATGACTTCCGTTGAGCAGGAGAAATGTACAGCGCTTTACGGTGTTCCGACCATGTTTATTGCTGTTTTGGACCATGTTCTTTTCAGTAAGTTTGATTTTTCAAGTTTACGTACCGGTATTATGGCGGGTTCTAACTGCCCGGTTCATGTGATGAATCAGGTGATTGAAAAGATGAATATGACTGATATTACAATCTGCTATGGCTTAACAGAGACATCCCCGGTGATGAGTTATACCCAAATCGGCGACGATATTCGTCTGCGGACGGAGACGGTAGGGCGGGCATTGCCGCATATCGAAATAAAAATCGTCAATCCGGAAACCGGAGAAATTATGTCACCCGGAGAGCAAGGGGAAATCTGCTGTCGTGGATACAATGTGATGAAAGGCTACTATAAAAAACCCGAAGCTACTGCAGATGCCATTGATACTGAGGGTTGGTTGTATTCAGGCGACCTGGGTATTATGGATGATGACGGAAATCTGGCTGTGACCGGGCGAACTAAGGATATGATTATTCGTGGTGGAGAGAATATCTATCCCAGAGAGATAGAGGAGTTTTTGTACGATATGCCAGGGATTTTGGATATTCAGGTGGCTGCTGTTCCCAGTGAAAAATATGGTGAAGAGGTCGGGGCGTTTATAATCCTGAGAGAGGGAGACACACTTTTGGAAAGTGATGTCAAAGATTATTGCCGGGGAAAAATAAGTCGTCACAAGATTCCAAAATATGTCTTTTTTGTGAATGAATACCCCATGACCGCCAGTGGCAAGATTCAAAAATATAAGCTGAGCGATCTATCGGAAACCTTGATTTAGCTAACGAGCATAAATCGAATATGCTTAGCGTATTCTGATTTTACCGCATCCCTTTTTGAAATATTTCAAATTAATCTGAAATGCGTGTTATATGCAGTAAAATGGATAATTCATCATGAGATAGTCCCGATATCAGCATAGTATTCATTGAAATTCATTTGGAAACAGTGTTAAAATAAAAAAAGATTATTAATTGAATAAAATCAGGGTTCTTATTTTTCCTAACAGGTTTTTCACTATTTTTTTTCAGTAATGTCCGGTTAGGTTTTTGCAGAGCATTCACTGAAATGGAATCCCTGAATCTTAGCATAAGAATTAAAAGAGTTTCTATGTTCGCTTCGCGAAAAAACGCCAAACTCGTTCGTACCGAACTCAAACAAGGCTTATTTTCGCTACGCTTCACTAAGAAGCTCTATTTTAATTCTTATAAGCACGATTCAGGGATCCCATTTCAGCTCTTGCATTAACCTAACCGGACATTACTGATTTTTTTTACATTATTAAAGATTTATTTAAACAACACAAAAGGGAAAACCCTATAATGTAGCTAAGGAGTGGGGGTTACCGAAAAAAGCATTCAAATAGAATGTGCGTAAAAACATATCGAATATGCCGTAGGATTACTATCAAACTCAGCATCGATAATTTAATAAAATGGAAAAAGTCAGAATTCAAATCGTTGAAGACGATACTGCCATCGCAATGACGTTGAAACATAATCTGCAAAGTTTAGGATATCAAGTCAGTTCAATTGTGGGTGACGGGACAGAAGCAATTAGAAGAGCCGAAGTAGATAAACCCGATATCATTTTGACGGATATTCGAATTGAAGGAGAAATGGATGGAATTGATACTGCTGATATCATTAAGTCACAATTAAATATTCCGGTTATTTTCTTAACTGCATATTTGGATCAAGAGCGGATTGAACGGGTTAAAATCACAAATCCTTTTGGCTGCCTGATAAAACCTATTTTAAAAAAAGATTTGAAAGTTGCGATTGAGATGGCGTTATACGTGGCGAAGGTCGATTCAGAACGCAAGAGAACCAATGAAAAATTAGAAGAGAATCAAAAACTGCTTAAAACAACTATCGAATCAACAGATGATGGAATATTGGTTATCGGCCGGCAAGGTGAAATACTTCTCCGTAATGATCGCTATTCAGAGATGTGGAATATTCCAGAATCGATATTGGATTCGGGAAATGATGACGCACTGCTTCAATTTGTTTTAAGGCAACTTAAAGATCCAGATGCTTTCTTGAAAGAGGTGAAGCAGTTATATGGAACATCAGGCGATGATTTTGATACACTAGAATTTATTGACGGTCGATATTTTGAACGATTTTCCCGTGCATTAAAGCGAGATAGTACCGTTATTGGAAGAGTTTGGTCTTTTAGAGACGTTACCAAACAGAAACAGGCAGAAAGAGATTTAATATTCAGTGAAGAGCGTTTTCGCGGGATTGTTGAAGACACACCCGTTCTGATCAACCAATTCCTTCCTGACAGTAAAACCGTGTTTGTGAATAAAGCGTATTGTGATTTTTTTGAAAAGTCATTTGATGAATTGGTTGGGCACTCTTTTTTATCTCATATTCCGGAAAAATACAGAGAAGCAATCATGAGCCGGATTAAGTCTTTGAATATAGATAAGCCAGTATTATCACAGGAGCATCAGGTCATTTTACCCAATGGGAAAACGGGTTGGCAAAGATGGACAAATAGAGCTGTTTTTAATTCTCAAGGTCAGACAATTGCTTATCAGTCGGTTGGGGAAGATATTACAGAACGTAAGCAGGCTGAAGAGAATTTGAAAACTGCGTATAATGAGATGGAAATAAAAGTCGAAAATCGTACTATCGATTATAAAATTGCCAAAGAGGAAGCTGAAAGAGCGAGTCGGGCTAAAAGTGAACTTTTATCAAACATGTCGCATGAGTTACGAACTCCAATGCACCATATTCTTGGTTTCTCTAAACTGGCTAAAGAAAAGGTAAATCGTCTGTCTACGGATAAACTACAAAATTATTTCTCAGAGATTATTCAATCCGGTGAACATCTGATGGTGCTTTTGGATAATCTGCTGGATTTGTCAAAACTCGAATCGGGTCAAACAACATATGAGATGCAAAATATAGATTTGAAATTATTGATTCTTGAGCTCATCCCTGAATTTTCTTTTTCTGCCAGAGATAAATCGATTCAGCTTGAAGTAAAAAACAGTGAAGTTCCGACTTTTGTCGTATGCGATGATTTTAAAATCAGACAGGTTATGCGTAATTTAATATCTAACGCCTTGAAGTTTTCATCAGATAATAAATCGATTTCTATTTCATTTGATCAGGGAGAGTTAACGGCAGGCAAGAGTGAGAAAAACTCTGTTAAAGCTCTGATTGTCAAGGTTAAAGATAGAGGAATCGGGATCCCGAAAAATGAACTTTTGACCATTTTTGAGAAGTTTGTTCAAAGTAGCAGAACACGGACGAATGCTGGGGGTACCGGTTTGGGTCTGGCAATTTGTCAGGAGATTATTGAGGATCATGGTGGCAAAATCCAGGCAGAGAACAATCCCGATGGTGGGGCAACCTTCAGTTTAAAATTACCTTACAATCAGGTTGCAATATAAATTCAGTAATGTCCGGTTAGGTTTTTACAGAATATTCACTGAAATGGAATCCCTGATTCTTAGCATAAGAATTAAAAGAGTTTCTATGTTCGCTTCGCGAAAAAACGCCAAACTCGCTCGTACCTCTCTCAAACAAGGCTTATTTTCGCTGCGCTTTACTAAGAATCACTATTTTAATTCTTATAAGCACGATTCAGGGATCCCATTCCAGCTCTTGAATTATCCTAACCGGAAATTATTGATATAAATTGAGTTAAGGATTAAAATATCTTATTTGGGGGAGGAATTAATCAATCCAGATTAATGAATTTATTTAAAATCGATTTTGTAGATTCCTGGTTTTTTGATCATTTGATACTTTTTCGCATGCTTGTTCAATGGCACGCGCTTCATTGTTACTTTCTATAATATAACAAGGCAGAAGTCGGATGCAAACTTTATATTGATTGACTCCAACCCTTCTTGATTTATATTTTCGATAATGCTTGGAACAATGTCCAATTGAGTCGCCATTTGAAAGAACCTGATCATATGAGTTCCTCTTGTTTAAAGCAAAGCCACTTTGTGATGGCATCAAAATTGTACCTAGCAGAATAATTGAACAAGCGATTATATATTTTTTCATGAATCAGTTTTACCTTGTTTGAATAAGGTTGGAATGGTTAAAAAACAATCCAAATAGTATTGAATTTGAACTTTTATCTTAGTAATGTCCGGTGATGTTTTTGCAGAACAAGATCTGAAATGGGATCCCTGATTCTTAGCATAAGAATCAGGGATCCCATTTCAGATCTTGTATTAACCTAATCGCACATTATTGCCTATATCTATCTTCGGCTTAGAAATAGATAATAAATGATAACGTACTTTCTTATATTTATTTGTAACTGTTCAACGGTTTAAATTTCCTTCACTTGTCTAAGTTATTTATATGTTACCTATCGTTCGAATTGTAGTTTTATGGTTTGTTCAAACATATTTAAATAAAATTTTAACATAATGAAAATGAAAATTCTAATAACATTTGCCCTTTTTTAATATTTTGCGGTTATATTATAATTGGGTGCGGGGCTTTAAAAAAACCGTGAATAAAAATTTTCAAATAGAGTGTCCATTTGTTACTTAACAAAATATGAAAGATCAGAATATTAGAGAACGTGAGCAAAACTATCAACATTATTATCTGAATGCCCAAGTTGCACTATTTTCGTCAAGGCCTTCAAATAGTGAACTTATAGATTGTAATGAACTGTTTGCAGAACTTGTAGGGTGCACGAGTCGTCAAGAATGTTTAGATAATTTTAGTGCTACCCAGAATTATGCTAATAGTGAAGATAGAGAACTAATATTCCAGGAACTTAAACAAAATGGAGTATTAAAAAACGTTAAAATACAGGCAAAAAAAATAGACGGTACGTCATTATGGCTAAGCTATTCAGCAAGACTGATTGAAGGTGAAGACAGGATAGAAGGTTCTGTCATTGATATTACCACACAAAAAAATATCGAATATGCGCTTAAGGAGTCCGAAGACAGATTGAAATCCATAGTAAATGCCCTTCCCGATATTACTTTCATTTTGAGTAAAGAGGGGAAGTATCTTAAAGTATTGGTTTCTAAAGAGTCAGAAAGGTTGTTGTACCATCGATCATCAAATCTTAAAGGTAAGAATATTAGAGATGTATTACCCCCCAAAGTTGCCAAAAAGGTTCAAGATACGATTAATAAAACCCTGTTATCCCGGAAGCAACAGATTCTGTATTTTTCACTCCCTATAGAAGGTCAGGAAGTTTTTTTTGAAGCCAGAACATCACCTATGAAGTCAATGGATTCTGTGGTGTGGGTTACCCATGATATTACGGATCAGGTTATTTCAAAACAGAAACTGAAGGAGTCTGAGGAAATATATCGTGATCTGGTCGAAAATATTAATGAAATCATATTTACAATCGATCTAAAGGGCAATTTTACTTTCATCAGTAATGCGGTTAAATCTGTTGCCGGTTACACCCCGGAAGAGGTTCTTGGTAAATCATTCACCCAATTTGTTCATAGTGAGGATTTGTTAGTAATAACCGATCAATTTAAAAGGATACTCAATGGAAATGAAAAGGGAAGTGAATATAGAATAACCAATCATCAAGGTGAGATTCTCTGGGTAAGTAGCAAGAGTTCCGCGATATACCGAAATGGAGAAATCGTCGGACTCAGAGGTGTTATGGCAGATATTACTGCACGAAAACAGGCAGAGCTGGCACTGAAAAATTCTGAGGAAGAGTTTAGCAGTCTGGTCGATATTATAAATGAAGGTATTGTTATTAATAATGAAAATTTTGAAGTCATCTATGCAAATAAAGCTGTTTGTGAGACGATGGGCTACTCTTATGAGGAATTAATCAATAAGAATATCGCCAGTTTTTTCTCCAATAACAGTTTTAGTACCATTATAAAAAATCGTGAAAAAGTGATCAAAGGTGAGGTAGTTTCCTATGAAGTTGAAGTGATAAAAAAAGATGGTACAGCCCTAAATACGCTCTTATCAGGAACACCTGTGATGCAAAATGGAAAATTCAAAAAATCAATTAACATTTTTACTGATATTACGAATCTCAAGCAGCAGGAACGAATACTCGAACTGAAAGTAAAGGAGAGAACAAAAGATCTCGAAATTACAAAAACCAAAGCAGAAATTGCCAATAAAGCCAAAACCGAATTTCTGGGAAACATGAGTCATGAGCTAAGAACGCCCATTCACCATATTTATAATTATTCAAAATTCTGCATGGAAAAACCAGACAAACCCAGACAGAAACGAATTGAATATTGCACAATAATCAATAACAGTGCTCAGAAAATGTTAACTCTGGTGGATGATTTGCTTGATCTTTCAAATTTGGAAACAGATAGTGTCGCTTATTATATTCAATCCAATAGTATGACCTATGTTTTTAACAATATCAAAACAGACTTTAGCCGAAAACTGCTGGAAAAGAAAATGTCTATTGAGTTGCCAGAAGTCAGTCCATTTATTAGATTTGATTTTAGTCAAATGCGGAAAGTGATCAAATCTATAATTGAGAATGCGATTAAATATGGAAAGACGGGTTCAATAATCAAAGTTGACTATGCGGAATCCGATGAAAAATTTTGCGTATCAATCAGTAATGAAGGGAAAGTAATTCCTGAGGTCGAAAGGGAATCGATATTTGACCTCTTTATTCAAAGCAGTGTAACCAAAACCGGGGCAGGAGGTAAAGGTTTAGGTTTATCTATATGCAGACGAATTATAGAAGACCACGGGGGTAAAATATGGGCAGAGGGAAACCCCAAAGGTGCGACAATTAGTTTTTGTTTACCTAAATAAACTTGAAATCATAATTTATTTTTACTTAATTACATAATATCTAAACTATAAATCAACGGTAAATCACATGTTGAAAGGTACTGTTTTCGCGCAACGTCTTGCTGATAATGAAACGCTGTTGAAGATGATGCTTCAAACGATTTATAAAACAGCCAATTCAATTTTGTGCCAGCATTCGCTGTATGAGTATTTTAAAAAATACCTGGGTGGATATTTGATCATTATGGAACCGGACGGGAACATTGTACAAAATGATGATGATGCGCTAATGTCTCTGCAAAACATTGGATATATACATCCTTTGGAAAAGAAAAAGCATTACCAAAATGCAGTTAGAATGGCAGAAAGCCTTCTTGATAGTGATAATGTTAGAAGTTATAATACATTGAATGAGGAAGCGGGTGCTCTTAAAATTGAAAATGGATTAATATTCTCATTCAGTGGATTTGAGTTTTTAGAGCTTAAAGAAGTTAAGGATGCTGAAAACTATAAGGAGATATTTGAAACGATCAATATTTTTAGTCTGTTAACGTCTGATTTTTTTAATCCGGAGAATCAGAACCGATTACGTCCAAATCGGTATAGCTTCGAAGATAATAAAGAGATAAAAAAAGATATTATTCGTGAAGAGATACTCTTCTCATTATCTCAGGATGAATTGATTGAAATAGCAACCAAGATCAACACAACCGGGTTGGAGTACAATTTTAGCATGTTAAATGAAGTATTTGTTGGGAAAATTCTTCTGGAAACTGGATTTGTCGATGAGAATTATATGGAAGAAGTGATTATGAACGGTAATAAGGGGTTTTCAGCGAAATAGCGTTTAAATAAATTGGGATATTGAAAGTTGGGATTTAGACATATTTGGAGAACTTAATGTCAAAAAATGAAACTGTTGCCAGTAAAAAGCAGACTCCCTTTAACCTTACGATGCATTTTTTAACAGAATATAGCGCTCAGCACAGTACAATAGACTATGTACTTGCCAATAAGGTTTTTCATATTCCAAAACTGGTATCGCATAAATTCAACGGTTACAAATATACTCTACAGGAAAACCAGTTAATCTCAGAAATTCAGTACAAAATGCTGGCTAATGCAACTATATTTGTTGCCCAGCATAAACCGACCTCCAAACCTACCGACGAAGAAAACAGAGAATTACATAGAGAACAGGTGGTTGATACCTTTAATAAACGTTTCAAAATACTTGGGCGCTTCTTTAAAATCCCTTTTGAACAGATTAATAAACATCTGGAAAAAGATCTCATCAGTTGGGTTATTGAAACCACTAATGACCGGTTGTTTATTGGGCATGAGTTTGAACATAAATCCACCTTGCTCGAAAATATTGATGATGGTTTGTTAATGATGGGGATATATGATAAATCTTTCCACTTTCTGGAACATATCTTTAGCGACAAGGACGATTTGGATTATATATCCCTGAGAAAACAACTATTAACAACGATGTCACATTTGATTGCCTGTTTGCTTGATCCATCAATGACAAAAACAATATCAGCAAACATCATTAATACAATCAGGACGGTTAAGGAAAAGCTCGATAGCCAAATAGAAGAGTTAAATACGCTGTTTGTAGAAAAATATTCAGAGGCATTGCAGTTAAAAAACAGGGCAGAGTATGCCTTGTATGATCGTGCGGCTCAAACGTTTTTTAAAGAAAAACGGCCGTTATTTGACAAAGCAAAAAAAGAATTGAAATTGAAGCTCACTAAAAAAGAGAGAGATGCTGAGATCCAGGCATACAATATCGATATTGAAGAACATATTTTTGACTGGTTGGAAGCATTAAAAAAAATGTGAGCATTCAGTGAAAGACGTTTATCATATAATATTGGCCAAATTAAAGAAATAACGGGACTCTTTAATTCAAATGGTCTATGGTTGATTATATGAAAACAACATTAACCATTCAAGGCCGCATA
>Ga0307989_1001264_pt1 | contig 14012 bp, 12 predicted proteins | sample EllFjometagen185_FD_203164 | JGI IMG/M metagenome (GOLD analysis project Ga0307989, IMG submission 203164) | Marine microbial communities from Ellis Fjord, Antarctic Ocean - #185 | ecosystem: Environmental > Aquatic > Marine > Unclassified | place: Southern Ocean | collected 2014-10-08
CGGGACAAGGACAAGGACTAGGACAAGAATAGGTATAATAAAGTAAATTATATAAAAACCATTCCAAACTCGTAGTAATTTAAAAAGCTACGAGAGAAGAAAGGTCCCTGAGCCTGTCGAAGCATTTCGCCACTCTGCGGGAAGGGATTTGTAATCCATTCCTTAACGTTTCAAAGTAACATTTCATTCACAGAAAAACATAAGGAAGGGATTACAAACCCCTTCCTGCAAGTAACTGTGATCCAGTTCTTTTTAATAATCGGATCCAGTACTTCGACAGGCTCAGTAACTGAGTTCAGGATGACATAGTTAGGTGACGATAATATAAGTTATGACTGTAGTGTAGAAGAAGGGCGGGAATTTATAAAAAATTTAAAGCAATGCTTTAGTCAGAACTTCGCCAGCAAAACTATTTAAACTCTTTTTTGCTTTTTGAGCAGCAATGAATATTTTTTGATGAATTTCTGGAGAAATTCTAAGAACAAATTTTCCTGAAAAGGGTTTCTGTGGTTCAACTTTATTTCTTTTACAAAGATCTAAATAATATTTCACAGATTTTTTAAATTCTTTTTCTAACTCATTTACAGAAGATCCTTGAAAAGTTACTGTATCATTAATATTTAAAACTTCTCCATGAAAAATATTAGCTTTATTATCAAATTCTATTTTTGCTTCATAATTTTTATATTTCATTTTTTATTCCTGCGTTAAACTTGTTAAATGTAATTATAAATTCTGAAAACTAAGTACGATTTTTTTATCCAAGGTATTAGCTATTTTATTTAGCATTTCAAGTGAAGGTAACCTGGTATTTTTCAAACTCTCAAGTCTAGCTATAGCGGATTGCTTCATTTGTGATTTATCAGCTACTTCACTTTGAGTTAATCCTTTATTTTTTCTCAAGCTGCTTAAGTTCTCGGCAATATTTCTTAAGAATCTTTCTTTTTCAAAAAGAATTTTAAATTCTTCGTCATTCTTAAGTTTCTCATTTAAGTCTTTTTTAAAACTAGTGCCGATGTATTTGTTATTTAGTTTATTTTTCATTTTATATTCCCGCATTTATTAGAAATCTTCTTACACTTTTTACAGCGCCTTTATCAGTTTCTTTTTCTGGGTGTGGTCTGTGAAAAACCGCAACTTTATTATTTAAAATTATACCTACTCTTGATCCTGCTCCTTGTTCAATTTTAGCTTCTAAAGCTAAAAATAAACCTTCTATATCTTTCCAATTTATATCTGATGGAATAGGGTCTGTAAAAATATCTGTTAAAATTCTTTCATGTTTCTTTCTCATTTAATGATACTATAATATGATACTAAGTCAATAAATTTATTAAATATAGTTTTTGATTTTTATAATTTAACAATAAGTATAAAAGTATTATTAAGATATATTTTAGATAAATGCAAATATATTTTATTTAATTGAAGATCTAATTAGTATTATTCTTTCCATGTTATTCTGAACTTGTTTCATAATCCATAAAATAAAAAATAGATCCTGAAACAAGTTCAGGATGATATAGGTGGGTGAAACGATAAAGGTGATAGTTAAGATGTTTTTGATTTTTAAGTCGTTGAGTCTGTTGGAGTATTGTCGAAAGGCGCATATTAAATTAACTAAATCAAACAATCATTATTTTAAGTTCTTCTATTTCTACCAGAAGAGAGAAATGCTTTTCCATAGGTGATACATGTTAAATATGAAGGAGGTGGAGGACGATTCGATTCTACAAATCTAATTCGAGCAAGAATTTGTTTTTCTTGCAATCTTTTCTCTTCTTTTCTAATTTTAGATAGAATTTGGTAGTCTTGATTATATTCTTTTTGTGTAGGTAATTTTGGAGAACTTAACGGTTCAAAAAAGGATGTCTTTCTTTATACCGTTTAATCTTATCGAAAATTTTTTCATCTTGTAATCTTTTTTCTAATTCTTGTGCTTTTTGATCATTAAAGAGTCGGGTGTGTGATTGTCTTCCCATTTTCTAAATCTAGTTATTAAATGCTCAAAAGAATAATAACAACAATAAATAAAAATACAAATTCATTATAAAGAAAACTATTTTTTCACATTTTGAAACAGTTATTTGTTCCAAAACTAATCATTGCAAACAAACTATGAGTATAGATTTATCAATGTCTCAGCCCCGAATTAGCGAAAACTAAAAACACCCATTTTCTTTGTTGACATAAAAATAATCTTCCATATATTCAAATTAATATTTTAGGTTGCTAAAATATTTGTGTATTTAATTAATAACAACAAAAGAGGTTTAAAATGTTAAAGGATTCTGATCAAAAGCCGCAAGATGATAGAGCATATCTAGAATTATCTCCAGGAGCAATAGCTTTTCTCTCTGATGTAACAAAAGAAGAAAAAAAAGGAGAGGGACAATGGAATGAAACTTTAGCCGCAAAAGGCGCAGCAGATCCACCTCCAGTTTTAACAGCCGCAACAGCCGCCGCACCATCGGGACAAGGACAAGGACTAGGACAAGAATAGGTATAATAAAGTAAATTATATAAAAACCATTCCAAACTCGTAGTAATTTAAAAAGCTACGAGAGAAGAAAGGTCCCTGAGCCTGTCGAAGCATTTCGCCACTCTGCGGGAAGGGATTTGTAATCCATTCCTTAACGTTTCAAAGTAACATTTCATTCACAGAAAAACATAAGGAAGGGATTACAAACCCCTTCCTGCAAGTAACTGTGATCCAGTTCTTTTTAATAATCGGATCCAGTACTTCGACAGGCTCAGTAACTGAGTTCAGGATGACATAGTTAGGTGACGATAATATAAGTTATGACTGTAGTGTAGAAGAAGGGCGGCAATCCAGGAAACTTAAACTATGCACCATTGTTGAGAATAACAAAGTAATCTGGATTGCCACGCTTTGCTCGCAATGACGTGGGGCAATTGATGACATTAGGGGTTTTGAAGAATTTTTTCAATAATCATTAGATTTTAAGCAATTTTCACTAAGGTTTTTTAGGCGACTCGAGATTTTTTAGGATTCAGCGTATAGCTGAGTACGAGACCCTAAAAAATCGAGAAAGCAACGACAAAAACCAACGTGAAAATTAGCTTAAAACTTTTCTCTAAAAATCCCAGATTTGGTAATCCTCGAATCAATTGTATTTTGCTTAGAGCTTTTATATTCTTCAAAACCTTCTTGAATTAAGCCTTCTAACAAATCAGTAAAAGTAACTTTTGGTTTTGAGGCGTTCCATAAGTAGAAGGACAATGACCCTGGAATTGGGTTTGCTTCACATAACCATAAATCTCCAGTTTTTGAATTACATAAAAAGTCTACTCTCCAAACACCAGTGCCATCTAATAATTCAAATGCTTTTTTAGCGCTTTCAGTAATTATTTTCTTTTGCTTTGTGGTTAATTCTTTTGGATCAATTTTTCTTGCAGAAGAATCCATTCCACCGGATAAACAATTACCTATTTTAGCACTAAATTTCTTAGCACCCTTTTTGCCACCTTTAGTAATGTATTTATCAGCAAATGTTAAAATACCACGTTCTGTTAAAGGCTTCTCAATAACTGACAAACTAGTTTCGCCATGTAAAGATTTAGTAACTGAAATATTATATTCAACTAGGTTAGCAATATAAGGTTCAATAATTGCCTCACTGTCCATTTTAAAAATATCTGAAATTGCAGACTCTAATTCTTTTTTATTGTTTGCTTTAGAAACACCAATTGAACTGCCTAAATTGCAAGGTTTCACACAAACAGGATAAGAGGGGACTTTGACATCTGTTAAAAGTTGAGCAGCGTCTATGATACCATCTCTAGGTCTTGAAATTGTAACTTCTGGCAAAACAGGAATATCAGCTTGCTTAAATAACAATTTACTAATTTTCTTATTCATTGTAATTGCAGAAGAAAGTAACCTTGGTCCCACATAAGGAATATCAGCTGCTTCTAACATACCTTGAATTTGTCCAGTTTCACCATAGGTTCCATGGAAAATAGGAAAAGCCATATCAAAGTCAAATTCTTTTATTTTTTCAAATAAACTTTGTCTTAAAGTTTTTAATTTAAAACTTTTATTTCCTCCGACGCACAAATAAACTTTATTCAAACTTCTTTTAGTTTCATCTGAAAGATAATAACTGTGTCTAAATAACAGTTCTTTTCCATACCACCAATCTCCATCTTTGTCTATGTATAAAGGAAGAATCTCATATTTTGTAGAATCAATTGCATGAATTGCTTGAAGTGCTGATAAAATACTTACGTCATGTTCTGGAGAAACACCTCCAAACATTACTAAAATTTTTGTTTTTTCTTCCATTTAATTTTCCTTTTAAGTATTGTTATTGGTGGTTTTATAGCTATTTTCTGCAAGTCAATATATACATTTGTATTTTTAATAAGAAAAAAACTATCAATGCAATTGTGTAATACTAGAATCAAAAAAGCAAGTGTCAAAAAAATGACATAAGGAAAAAGAATGAAAATAATAATAAGGAAAAAGATATTATTGCAAGGATTTTTTAAAACCCACGGCAATCCCTTGTAATAAGCCTGAGCCTTATAATATATCAAGTAATTGTCTATTAACCTGTGCCAATCTGACATCTAAAAAATCAAAATAGTAAGTGTATTTTTAAAGATGTAACTTTTTACAACAAATCGTAAAAAATTTATTTAAGTTTTTTAAACAGAATTTCAAAAATATTGTGAGTACAACAAATAAATTTGTCTTATATATAAGTATTAATTTTTTTTGTAAAAAAAAATTAAACTCTTTTCAGAAATCACAAATACCTGTTTCTCAATACCTCATAAAGATTTTAGCTTTTTAAAATGACTCGATATCGCACAGGCATTAACAAAAAATGAAAAAAATATAAAAAAATGTTTGATTTTAATACTGAATTAATTGTATTATGGATATTAAGAATTTTTATTATCATTGTGGTACAGGAAAATTGGTTAAATTATTTAATCGCATAAACTGTTTTATATTGACACTTTTGGCTTTTGTATTGCTCATCAGCTCAAGTGCATCTAACGCTAACGCTACTACTTTAATTCATACTTTTGATACAAATCATACTTATACTGGTGATGATTCAAACGAAATAGATAAATTAATCAAAGATAACCCAATTAATGGTTCAATAGCAATATCTGATAATCGAAAATTAACCATAGAAGAACTTTTAACAATTGAATATATCGATTTATTAGGTGAGAACTCGGAAATAGATATCATTGCTCTTAACGGAGATATTTCTGGAATAATTAATGGTGCAGGTATTGTTAATATAAATTCCAATTATATCAATACCAATACTAATTTTGGTGATGGCACAACTTCTGTTGGAAATGTAAATATTAATTCAGGAGAATTTACAAATCAAAACGCATCATTTATTGACAGTCTTAACATAGCATCAGGTGCAAAAGTAATTTTAAATAGTAATGTATTTGGTACAATACGAGGAGAAGGTAGTGTTGACATAAATCAAACAACTGATAATGCAGCTACTTATTTTGGTAATAGTACTCAATCTATTCAAACAGTAAATATCAATTCAGGAACATATACCAATCAAAATATTTCTTATATAGACGAGCTTAACGTAACTGAAACAGCAGAAATAAATTTAAAAGATGAATTAAATGGTACCATAAAAGGTGAAGGTAGTATTAATGTAAATTCAAGTTATGATAGTGCAAATACTCATTTTGGAACTAATACAGAATCTTTAAATGAAGTGACAGCAAATTATGATCTGATTCTTCAAAACACTGCTTATATTGATAATATAAGTTTAGCAAGTAATGTTTCACTTGATTTAAATGGCAGTAATTCAGTAATTGGAACAATCAGTGGTTATGGTGTTGTTAATGTAAATAATAATCACAATGATGATACTTTTTTTGGTTTAGAAAGTGATAATTTAAAAGAATTAAATGTAAATAATACAGTAATAAGTATTTATAAAGATGTTTATGCTGATGATATTAATTTGAATGGGACAAGTTCAGCCTTAACGGTTGTTGGTGGTAGTGATAGAAATATAACAGGAAACATACTTGGAAATGGAATCTTAAGAGTTAATACAAATGCTGGTAATGCAGCTTTTAAAAATACAACAACAATAACAGGAAACATTGGCTCCCAAACTCAAAGTTTAAGTAATGTTAATATCGTTCAAAATCAAGAATTGTCTGTTCAAGGAAGTCTGTATACTGATAATATAAGAATGGAAAATGATACAATATTGAATATTCAAAGTAACACAAGTATTCAAGATAAAATAAATAGCTTTGGAGCACAATCAACAGAGGATTTAGCAATAGAGAGTCTCAATATAATAAGATTACATTCTTTTAGTTTAGGAACTGGCTCGTCTACTTTAAATATAAGAAAGAATAGTGTATTGTTTGCTGATTTAACTAAAACAAACAATCCAGCAAATTTAAATATTAATTTTCTTTCAGAGAATGAAGATAGACCAGTATTTGCAGTTAGGTTTGACGGTATAAAAGCAAACAACAATGCGTTAACTAATAATATAAACGTACAATCTAATACTGCATTAATTTTAGATATATTAAATGAAACTAAAATTAAAAATGGAGATTTAATCACAATAGCTAATGGTAATTATAACAAAAACAGTAATGCAATTTTAGAGTTAGTATATAATCTTAATAATGTAACTTTTCAAATAGTGTCAAATAGTAGCAATTTGATTCTAGAAGCAATAGTAGAAGAAATTCCTTCTTCAGGAGATCCTATAGTTGATCAAATACAAGAATGGGTTTCTTCTGATAGTGATGATCAAAGAATAATAGCAGAAATTTATCAGGATTTATCAAGTACAGAAAAAGTTAGAGCTACAAATGACATGTCTGCAGAAACATCTGGTGCTGCTGTAAGTATGTCTACAAAATCTGTAACTCAAACCATGACAAATATTCAAACTAGATTAAGTGAAGTAAGAATATCTATGATAAACAATAAATTAAACAGAGATGACAATGTTTTAGTGGCATACAATGAAGCAAGCGTTCTCAATAGATATACTTACTTTCCAGAAAGAACAACTGATATTACAACAGTAAGTTCACCTTCTTTTTTTGAGAGATTTAAAGGTATTAATAAAGTAAAAAATGTTTGGGGAGAAATGTTTAGTAGTGTTATGAATGTTGATGGTAATAGCAGTATTCCTGGATATGAAACAGATACTTATGGATTTACCGTAGGTTGTGATGATGAATATCTACCAAATAATAGAACGGGTGTTTCTTACAGTTACGCAATAAGTGATACTGAAACTGATAATACTATAAGTTCTTCAGATAAAGTAGATACAACAAGTCATACTATTTCACTGTATAATATGTATACTAATTTAGATAAAAACTATTATATAGAAAGCGCTATCTCTGGAACTTTGCACAAATATAATCAAACCAGAAGCATAGCCTTTGCAGGCGCAGAAGCAAAGGCAGATTATGAAGGTAAACAATACTCAGTTCAATTAGGTACTGGTTATGATATAGTAATGTTAAAAAAATCTAGAGAAAAAATTAATGAAAGAATATATAATTTTATCGTTACTCCTAATGCTTCATTGTTATATTCTAAACTTAGTGTTGATGGTTATACAGAAACAGGAGCCGATAGTTTAAATCTAGCAGTAGATTCTTTTGATTACGATGTTTTAACTTCTAGGGTTGGTGTAACTATAGAAGGACATAAGGTATTAAAAAATAATTGGTCGTTACAAAAATCATTAAACCTCAATATTAATTATGATTTAAAAAACGATGCACCAAAAACAATATCTAGACTTGTAGAAACCAATACTGTATCTACACAACAAGGAAACTCTCCAGAAAAAATCAAGTATGAAATTGGCGCTAATATCAAATTCATTAAAAATGACAAATTTGATTTAGGCGCTAGATACAATTTTGAATTCAACAGTGAAATGCAAGCTCATACCACAAAACTCCAAGGATCTTATAAATTCTAAACAGTCTTTACAAGGAATGTCATTGTGAGGATTTTTCCTTCTTGTCATTGCGAGCGAAGCGAAGCAATCTCCCACAGCACACTGTGTCATTGCGAGCGAAGCAATCTCTCTTTATATTATTGTGAGCATTTCTTAGAAATGTGCAGCAATCTCTCACTGTATCATTGTAAGGAACACGAAGTGCGACGCGGAAACATTGTCATTGCGAGCATTTCTTAGAAATGCGTGGCAACCCCATGCAACACACTGTGTCATTGCGAGCGAAGCGAAGCAATCTCCCTTTGTGTCATTGCGAGTGCGACGTGGAAATATTGTCATTGCGAGCATTTCTTAGAAATGTGCAGCAATCCCCCACTGCGTCATTGCAAGGAGTGAAGCGACGCGGCAATCTATATAACTATTCGATAACTCTTGATTTCCCTAAAATACACTTTACTATAAATAGGAGTAATAATTTTTCAAAAAATCATGTTTACAACCATAGCAGATAAAATTACATTTTTTCTTTTTCATAAAACAAGTATTGATTCTCGTTTTCTTGAAAGTGTTAATTTTTTCATAAAAGACTCGCTAGAAATATTTGTTTTAATGTTTTTAATCATGACAATAGTTTCTTTTTTTAGAACAAAATTTGATCCTCGTATTATAAAAATAAATCTAAAAAAGAAGTCAAAATTCATAGCTTATTTATTAGCTGTTATTTTTGGGGCTATAACACCATTCTGTTCTTGCTCTTCAATTCCATTGTTCATAGGTTTAATCGGAGCTGGTGTTCCATTTGGCATATGTATGGCATTTTTGATTACATCACCTTTGATAAATGAAGTAGCAACAATGTTATTGCTTCCTGTTATGGGTTTAAAAATTACCATTATTTATGTTTTAAGTGGAATGACAGTCGGAATGTTCGGTGGTTTTTTAATGGAAAAATTAGGATTTGAGAAATACATAGAAAGAGGTATTGCTGTCATGGATATCAAAAAACGAAGAGCTGCTAAATTTTCTCGTAAAGAACGTTTAAATTATGCGCTAAGTTATTCGTGTGATATTATAAAAAGTATATGGCTGTACGTTTTAATTGGAATTGGAATTGGAGCATTCTTACACGGATATATTCCTAGCAATGTTTTTACAAACAATGAATTATTCAATAATAATTTATACGCAGTTCCTTTTGCAGTTTTAGTGGGTATTCCTTTATATTCTAATGCAATAGGAATAATTCCAATTACAGAAGTTTTTTTATCAAAGGGAATTCCAGTTGGAACAGTTCTAGCTATGATGATGAGTGTTATCGCAATTTCTTTACCTGAAATGATAATTCTAAGAAAAGTTCTTCAAACAAAATTAATAATGTATTTTGTTCTTTTTCTTTTAGCTTCGTTTATTCTATTGGGTTATTTTTACAACTTCATACTTTAATATAAAATCATGTCTAAAATACAACTTACTCCACTCAACGAAGAGTTAAATGCGATTGTCGAAATTCCTGGATCCAAAAGCTATACAAACAGAGCTTTATTAATTGCATCGTTAGCAAATGGTCAAAGTATTTTAAAAAATCCTTTATATAGCGATGACACAAATTACATGCTTCAATCTCTTGAAAAACTTGGAGTCAAATTTGAAAAATCAGAAAAACAAATAATTGTTAATGGATGTGGTGGAAAATTTAATATTCAGAATAACGAATTATTTTGCGGACTTGCAGGAACAACAAGTAGATTTTTAACAGGATTAGCAGCTATTCTTGGACAAGAAATTATTGTCACAGGTGAGGGAAAATTACTAGAAAGACCAATAGGTGAATTAGTAAATGCATTAAGACAAATAGGAGTAGAGATTGAATACTTGGGTAAAGAAAATTCAATTCCAATAAAAGTAAATGGTCAAAATATCAATGGAAATGAAATCACAATTCGAGGCGATGTAACTAGTCAGTATATTTCAAGTCTTTTGATTATCTCACCATTTATCAAAAATGGTTTAACAATTAATATATCAACAGACCTTGTAGTTGAGAGTTCTTATATTGATATGACAATTGATATAATGGAAAAATTTGGCGTTGAAGTTACACATAAAAATCATAAACAATATATTATTAAACCAAGTCAAGAATATAAACCTCAAGCATACACAATAGAAGGAGACTGGAGTTCTGCATCATATTTTTGCTGCATAGGAGCTTTAAACCTAGGACAAATTCAAATCAAGAATCTTAATAACAATTCAGTTCAAGGTGATAGATTTTTTCCAAAACTTATGGAAAAAGTTGGTGCAAAAGTTATTTATAATGAAGATGGTGTGACAATAAAAAGTAATGGAATAATTAAGGCAATAAACATTGACATGGATCTGATGCCAGATACTGCCACAAGCATGGCTGTACTTCTAAGTTTTGCTAAAGGTGTTAGCAAAATCACTGGAATTGGTATGTTAAAAATAAAAGAAACTAATAGATTGTTAGCAGCAAAAAATGAGTTGTATAAAATAGGGATTTCGAGTATAATAGGGGACGATTATATTATAGTGCATGGAGGAGAACATAAAGCTTCCGAAGAAATTGAAACTTATAATGATCATAGAATCGCTATGAGTTGGGCAATAGCTGGAACAAAAATTCATAATGTAATCATCAAAAACCCTGAAGTTGTTAAAAAATCATTTTCAAATTTCTGGGAAATATTAAGAAATATAGGTATAGAAATTAATGAAATATAGTAAAATTATTTTAGTAGGATATAGATTAACAGGCAAAAGCACAATAGGAAAACTATTAGCTGAAAAATTAAATTTTACTCTTTATAACATTGATGAAGAAATTATAAAAAAAGCTAAAAAACCAGTTTCACAAATAACTCAAAATGGAAGTAATTTTGGTTTATTTAGAAAATATGAATTAGATGTTCTTAAGGAATTAGTAAAAAAAGAAAATATTGTTATAAGTGCTGGCGGTGGTTTAGGAGTTAATAATTTTACATTTGCTGGAAGAAAAACTTATGGATCAATAAATAGGGATGTTATAAAAAGAGAAAGAAATATGTTAAGTGTTCTTTTGAGTACAGAAGAGGCAATTTTGGAAAAAAGACTTTTAGAGCATTATGAAGAAAAAGGATCTGAAGGAATATCAATGTTAACTCGTAATAAAGAAATTGAAACAGAAGAGTTAATTACAAAGTTCTTTAATTTATATGAATCAAGAAAAGAAGATTATAAAAAAATGGGCGACTTAAAACTTGATAATAGCTATCCTGAAAATACACAAGAATTATTACAAACTATTATAGATAAATTCAATGACAGGCAATAGCTTCGGTACTATTTTCAAAGTTACAACATTTGGTGAATCTCACGGAAAGTGTGTTGGTTGTGTCGTAGACGGCTGTCCTTCAAATATTAAAATTTCAGAACAATATATTCAAAAAGAATTAGATAAAAGAAAGCCAGGTCAAAGTTCGATCACAACCCAAAGACAAGAAGAGGATCGAGTTCAAATTATGTCAGGTGTTTTTGAAGGAAAAACCACTGGAACTCCAATAATGCTTTTGATTTTAAATAAAGATCAAAACAGCAAAGATTACTCAAACATAAAAGATATTTTTAGACCTTCTCATGGTGATTATACCTATTTAGAAAAATATGGAATTAGAGATTATCGAGGTGGTGGCAGATCTTCGGCAAGAGAAACAGCAGCAAGAGTTGCAGCAGGGGCAATAGCACAAAAAATTTTAAAAGAAAAATTAAATATAGAATTTTTATCTTATGTTCAACAAGTTGGGAATATTAAAACAGACATAGATTTCAATTCAGTTACCCAAGAACAAATTGAACAAAATATAGTTCGATGTCCGAATTCAGAAACAGCAAAACAAATCATAAAGTTAATTCAAGAAACAAAAGAGCAGGGTGATTCAATTGGTGGAATTATTCAGGGTGTAATTAAAAATGTACCAACAGGTTTAGGCGAGCCAGTTTTTGATAAACTCTCTGCTCAATTGGCAAAAGCAATGATGAGTATCAACGCCACAAAAGGTTTTGAATATGGTTCAGGATTTAATTGTGTAGATTTCAAAGGCTCAGAACATAACGATGAGTTTTATATAAAGAATGAAAAAGTTAAAACAAAAACAAATAATTCTGGTGGCATTCAAGCAGGAATTTCAAATGGAGAAATCATAAACTTTCGAGTTGCATTTAAACCAACGCCGACAATTTCAAAACCACAACAAACGGTAAATATTCACAAACAAGAAACTACAATTCAAGCAAACGGTAGACACGATCCATGTGTTCTTCCTCGTGCGGTTTCCATTGTAAACGCCATGGCTGCTTTGGTTATCATGGATATGTATTTATTGAATTCCACCTTGGTCATTGCGAGAAGCACATAGCGCGACGCAGAAATATTGTCATTGCGAGCATTTCTTAGAAATGCGTGGCAACCCCATACAATACATTATGTCATTCATGAACTCTCGATTAGTAAACTTGTCGAAGAGCCGTACCTTCACCTTTGTCATTCCCGCGAAGGCGAGAATCTATCTTAAATAATTTCATAAAAATAATTATTGATTTATAAACATTCAGTTATACGATCTTAATAGAATTATTAATTTGTAATAGTATAAACTTGAATACAAAGAAATTAGAATGGAAGTAGAGAAAAAATATACCACAATTCTAGAGAATATAAAAACTAGAGTTAAACAAGCACAATTAAAAGCTGCTTTGTCAGTAAATAGAGAATGTACTGGAATATTGGTAAAATTATTTTAGAAAAACAAAACCAATTGGTGTTTCAACATACAAAGTTTCTAAAAACCTTCCTGAGGAATTAGGGGGGATAGAAGGGGTAAAAAAGTTTTTGGAAAATTAATTTGAAACATTAGGAGGGGATTGCAAATCCCCTCCTGCACACAACCCTCCTGCAGGAAAGGATTTGTAATCCTTTCCTTACGTTTAAAATCTTAGCAACATAGGATTAGATTAACTAAAATCAAAAGTCTCTAGCCCAATATCTCCCTCAAAAACATACTCAACTCCACCCTTCATATAAAAATCATCATTCTTCCAACTTAATTCAATATCCCCACCTTTCATTTGAACAATAATTCTATCAAATTTATTAGAATTCAAATATCTATAAACCGCTGCAACAGCAGAAGCACCAGTACCACAAGCTAAAGTTTCTCCCGCTCCACGTTCCCAAGCTTTCATTCTAAGTTTTGTTTCAGAGATAACTTGGAAAAATTCAACATTAGTTTTATTTGGAAAAAGTTTTAAATTGCTTTCAATTTTAAGACCAATTTTGTGTAGATCAATTTTATCCAAATCTGGAACTGAAATCACTGCATGAGGATTTCCAATATCCACACGATAAAAATTAAATCCTTCAGCTTTCTCGGATTTTTCAGAAACTTTAGGTGGATAAAATAATTTAATTTTTACTTCATCTTTAATAATCTCACCTTCAACAATTCCAGGAATTGTTTCCAATAAAATATTTTTTGTTTTTTTAATAATTTTTAATTTATGAGCCAAATAAATAACACAACGAGCACCATTACCACACATCTCAGCTTCCTCACCACTAAAGCTATCAAAAATCCTCATTCTAATATCAGCTTTCTCAGAAGGTAATAATAAAATCACTCCATCACTACCAATTCCAAAATGTCGATTTGATAAAGCAGAAACTTGTTTTATAATTTTATCCACAGGTAGTTTCTGACTAATACAGTTAAAGAAAATAAAATCATTACCTAGTCCGTGTAGTTTATGAAATTTTATCATAATTTTATTAAAAATTTTTATTAAAAAATTTTATCCTTCAAGCGCGTAGCGCGCAGAAGGATCGAGCGTTTCGTAGAAACGCGCATTGTCATTGCGAGCTTTCGAAGAAAGCGCGGCAATCTCATACGATAGTATTTGTCATTGCGAGCTTTCGAAGAAAGCGCGGCAATCTCATACGATAGTATTTGTCATTGCGAGCTT
>Ga0307989_1001265_pt1 | contig 14008 bp, 9 predicted proteins | sample EllFjometagen185_FD_203164 | JGI IMG/M metagenome (GOLD analysis project Ga0307989, IMG submission 203164) | Marine microbial communities from Ellis Fjord, Antarctic Ocean - #185 | ecosystem: Environmental > Aquatic > Marine > Unclassified | place: Southern Ocean | collected 2014-10-08
AGTAGTTGTAAATGACAAAGCGGAACAAGCTCTAGTTACAACAGAACAAGCTCCAGTTACAAGAGATTCTGAATCATCTACAACAGTAGAAACACCAGCACCTGTCGTTGTATCAAAAGAAGGACCGCCAATAGAACCACCTGTAGCAGCAGAAACAGTAGTAGTTGTAAATGACAAAGCGGAACAAGCTCTAGTTACAACAGAACAAGCTCCAGTTACAAGAGCTCCTGAATCATCTACAACAGCAGAAACACCAGCACCTGTCGTTGTACCAAAAGAAGGACCGCCAATAGAACCACCTGCAGCAGCAGAAACAGTAGTAGTTGTAAATGACAAAGCGGAACAAGCTCTAGTTACAACAGAACAAGCTCCAGTTACAAGAGATTCTGAATCATCTACAACAGTAGAAACACCAGCACCTGTCGTTGTATCAAAAGAAGGACCGACAATAGAACCACCTGTAGCAGCAGAATCTGTAGATATTGTTTCAACTGCAACAGAACAAGCTCCAGTTACAAGAGCTCCTGAACCGCTTGTAGAAACACCTATAGTACCAACATTAGCAGAATCATCCGCAGTAGCAGAATCTGTAGATATTGTTTCAACTGCAACAGAACGAGCTCCTGAACCATTACCTCCGGCTGATGAACATGAACAAGCTCCAGTTACAAAAGAACAAGCTCCAGTTACAAGAGTTCCTGAACCACTTGCAGAAACACCTATAGTACCAACATTAGCAGAATCATCTATACCAGCAGAATCTGTAGATATTGTTTCAACTGCAACAGAAAGAGCTCCTGAACCATTACCTCTAAATGACAAAGTGGAACAAGCTCCAGTTACAAGAGATTCTGAATCATCTACAACAGTAGAAACACCAGCACCTGTCGTTGTATCAAAAGAAGGACCGCCAATAGAACCACCTGTAGCGGCAGAAACAGTAGTAGTTGTAAATGACAAAGCGGAACAAGCTCCAGCTGTAAGAGATACTGAATCATCTACAACAGTAGAAACACCCACACCTATAGCGCCAGAAATAGTTATAAATGACAAAGTGAAACAAGTTCTAGTTACAAGAGATTCTGAGGCGCATATAGAACCAGCAGAACCATCTGCAGCAGCAGAAGAATCTGTAGATGTTGTTCCAGTTATAACAGAACGAGCTCCCGAACCATTACCTCCAGCTGATGAACATAAACAAGTTCTGGTTGCAAGAGATTCTGAACCGCTTGCAGAAACATCTACACCCATACAAATAGAAACACCAACACCTGCCGTTGTATCAGCAGAAGGACTACCAATAGAACCACCTACAAAACAACACGAAGAAATAACTCCTAATTTGCTCGCTCGAATACTCACAGAAGCATTGGCAGCAAAAGAATCTGCAGTAGAAACACCTGTATCTGCACCAACAACAGTAAAAACACCCGCAGCAATTTCAATTACAACAAAAAGAGGACCTAAGTCATCTGTAATTAATAGAGCTAAAGAAAGACAAATTCCTGGAGTATCTGGGGAAGAATCGATAGAAATATCTGTGCCAGCAGAAGCACTGCCTATAGTTGGTAAAGATAAACAAAATCTAATTGAAGCGAAACAAGATTTTGAAACACCTACAGCAGAAGCAGCAAAAGAATCTGTAGATATAAGAGTTCGACCAAAGTCCCTTTCTATAGTATCATTAAGTTGTATGGTAATTCCAACTTCGACAACAATGAGAGAGCAAGAATCTATGACATCTTCAGCTAAATATCTTCCTAGTAGTTCTCTATCTTTAATAAGAATATCAAGTGATACAAGAGATCTAGAATCAAGAACATCTTCAACTGAAAATATTCAAAGTAAAGTTTTGATGTCAATGAGCGCAATAAGAACAACAAGAACAACACAAGAATCTTTTTTAACTCGTTTGGCTACACAACCTTGTCTTCCAAGTGGAAGAATGTTAAGCCGTAATAAGGGTTAATTTAAACAGGATTTTTTTTATGAACATATATAGTTGAATCACCCCAACTAAATTTATATTTTTTAGACCACAATTCTTGAAAACACTTATCTTCCAATTGTCTAATAGTCGTTATTATAATTGTATTGGTTTTTAATTCTTTTTTCATCTTCTGTTCTAATTTTTTAAAAATGTTTCTATCTACAGTTGGATGGTTAATTAAAATAAAACCTCCGTCATGTAAATCTGTATTTAAGAAATCATCATTTTCAAAAACAATATTGTCACAATTTTGTTCAGATAGTTTTTTATATTCATTTAATACTTCAAGAGATTCATCATATAAACCTTTTAATAGTTCCACCCCAACATATTTTTGAAAATTATTTAATAAATGAGCAGCGATTATAGCTTTTCCAGTACCCGATCCTAAATCATAGAAGATTCCTTTCAAAGGTTTATTCACATCATTTAAAATTTGTTTTAAGGTATCCAAAGAAACCTCTCCGTATAATATATCTTCTACACTTCCTTTATGATTAGTTTTTGCTTCATCTGAAATGGAGTAACCATTAAGTTTTGTAAAAATTTGATCGAATATTACTTCTTTATTCATTTTATTTTTTAACCCCGACTCGGATTAAAAAACATAAAAGATTCTGAAAAAAGTCACAGTAATTTTCAGAATCTTTTATGTTTAATTTTAATAAAAAATCTTATTTTGTAAAAAAAAGTTTTTCAAAAAGAAGAATTCTAAATTTGCTGTATATACCCTTACTCAAAATGCTTTAATCCGAGTCGGGATTTTTTACATTTTACAGTTTTTCCAATTCATCAATTAAACCAATAATAACATCTAATCCTTTTTGCCAAAATTCAGGTTTTGACGGATCTAAACCAAATGGTGCTAGAATTTCTTTATAACGCAAACTTCCACCAGCTTCTAACATTTTTATATATTTTTTCTCAAACCTTTCTGGATTTTCCAAATAAACAGAATATAGAGAATTAACCACGCAATCACCAAAAGCATAAGAATAAACATAAAATGGTGAATTTATAAAATGAGGTATGTATGACCAAGAATATTTGTATTCATCATCAAGAATAAAAGAGCTTCCCAAGCTTTCTTTTTGTACTTGTATCCAAATACTATTTAATTTTTCAACTGGAATTTCACCACTCTTTCTTTCATTGTGAACCCTTATTTCAAATTCTAAAAATGCAATTTGTCTTACTACGGTGTTTATCATATCCTCTATTTTATTTGCTAAAATAACTTTTTTCTTTTCAAGATTTGTTTCTTGTTTTAAAAGTTGTCTGAAAGTTAGCTGTTCACCAAATACAGAAGCAGTTTCAGCTAAAATCAAAGGAGCGTCCATCATTAAATAACTTTGTTTTGCAGATAAGGTTTGATGAATTCCATGTCCTAATTCGTGAGCTAAGGTCATAATATCCCTAGTGTTGCCTTGATAATTCATTAAAATATATGGATGTATACTAGATGTTGTAGACGCAGAAAAAGCTCCGGATCTTTTACCTTTTTTAATTGGTGCATCAATCCAATTGTTTGCAAAAAATTGCTCAGCTATTTGTGACATCTTAGGAGAGAAATTTCTATAAGAACTAAGAACTATTTGTTTTGCTTCTTGCCATTTGTAAATTTTTTCATCTTCAAAAGGTAAAGGGGCATTTCTGTCAGTATAATGTAATTTTTTCTTTCCCATCATTTTCGCTTTTAATTTATAATAACGATGAGAAATATTAGGATAATTTTTCTTAACTGTATTAATCAAAGAAGCTACAACTTTATCTTCAACAAAATTATTTAAATTTCTTGAAGATATGGGAGTGGAAAATTTATGCCATTTATCATAAGTTTCTTTATCTTTAGCCAAAGTATTTGTTATATATGCTAATAATTTGATATTTTCACTTAATTTTTTATTAAAAACTTTACCAGCTTTTTTTCTTACTTTTTCGTCTTTATCCTTTATAAGTGTAAGTATTTGAGAACTATTTAAATTTTGTCCATTAAATTCAAATTCCATATTATTTATCGTTTCACTAAACAATCTTACCCAAGCTTGTCTTCCAGTTAAACTTTTATCTAAAAATATTTTTTCGGATACTTCATCTAATTGATGTTTTTTAAACTCTCTCAAATCTGATAAATAGGATTTGTATTTTTGCAACTTAGGAAATTTGAGATATTTTTGATTTAGTTCAACATTAGATAATTTATTAATCTCTAAAGGTAAGAATAATAAATGAGAAGAAAATTTTGTTAGATTTTCTAGTGTTGCTTGATAAAACGAAACATTTTCTTTTTTAGATGAATCTTCTGCGTATTTCAAAAAAGCATAAGAACCTAATCTTGCCATTTTTTCCTCTAAAAACTCATATTCAACTAAAACATTGTAAAAAGCTTCTCCATTAAGAAATTTCAGCTTATTTTTTAATCTTTCTTCAAAATCTTTTACATGAGTATTTAAAAAATCTAAATCCTTTTGAATTCGAGGAGAATTAATAGAAGTATATAAATCTTTTAAATTCCAATTTGGCAAATCACCTAGGTCTTTTTTTTCTATTTTTTTCATAGTAATGGTATTTATATTTGTTTTTATTGAACTTTTAAAACCTTTAAAAGTAGTCAGTGTAAAGGGTAATACAAAAATTATAATTAATACAAGAAGAAAAACTCCCCTAGTAAATTTATTATGTTTTTTTGTGTAAAATAAAGTTTTTTTTCTAGACATAACGAAACATGTTTGTTGAATTATATTAAAGATTAATTCAAAAAAGTTACAAAGTCTATTGCAAATTTCAGCTAAATGAGTGAGTATAAAGGGTATATAACTACCTTGAATAAGAAAAATGAATATTTTTAACAAAATTAAACAAGATTTATTAAACAGCTTAACTAATCTTGATAAAAATTTAGATTTTAAAAATGTAACAATAGAAGTACCAAAAGACAAATCTCATGGAGATATTTCAACAAATGCTGCTATGATTTTGTGTAAACAGTTAAAAATCAATCCCAAAGAATTAGCAAACACATTTTCAGAAGAACTTAAAAAAATTGATTATGTAGAAAAAGTTGAAATTGCCGGTCCTGGTTTTATCAACATATTTCTAAATAATAATATTTGGTATCAAGTTTTAGAGTCTATTTTAAAAGAAAAAGAAAAATATGGAGAAGAAGATTTAGGAAAAGGAGAAAAAGTTAATGTTGAATATGTATCAGTTAATCCCACAGGTCCTTTACACGTTGGGCATACAAGAGCTGCAATTTTTGCAGATGCATTAGCTTATTTGTTAAAAAAAGTTGGTTATGATGTTACGAAAGAATATTACATAAATGATGCTGGTAATCAAATTAAGATATTAGTTAAATCAGCATATTTGCGTTATTTAGAGGCTTTAGGAGAAACAATCGAAATCCCAGAAGGTTGTTATCCAGGAGAGTATCTGAAACCAGTTGGTCAAAAATTAAAAGAAAAATATGGAGACGATTTAAAAAATAAGACTGAGGAAGAATTATTTATTTTAATTAGACAGTTTGTTGTAGATGAAATGATGGATTTGATTCGTGAAGATACTGAAGCTATTGGAATTGAATACGATCTTTATTTTTCTGAAAAAAAAGAACTTCATGACAAGGGTATAGTGGAAAGAGGAATGAAAATTTTAGAAGATAAAGGTCTAGTTTACAAAGGTAAACTTCCTCCGCCAAGAGGGGTCGATGCAAAAGATTATATCGCAAAAGAACTAACATTGTTTAGATCAACTCAATTTGGAGATGATGAAGATAGAGCAATCAGAAGAAACGATGGCAGTTCCACTTATATTACAGGAGATATAGCTTATTCTTTAAGTAAATATGAAAGAGGATATAAAAAAGCAATTGTTGCTTGGGGAGCTGATCATATTGGTTATGTAAAAAGATTTACAGCAATAACAAGAGCAGTTAGCGATAATCAATGTGAACCACATGTATTTCTAGTACCAATGGTTAAATTCTTAAAAAAAGGAGAACTTGTTAAACTATCAAAACGTGCAGGTAATTTATTAAGAGCTAAAGATGTTGTGGAAGAAGTTGGAAAAGATGTTTTACGTTTCATAATGTTAACAAGGCAAAATTCTGCTCCTTTAAATTTTGATCTAGAAAAAGTCAAAGAACAAACAAAAGATAATCCTGTTTTTTATGTTCAATACGCACATGCCAGAGCTTGTTCTGTGTTTAGAAAATTAAAAGAATTAAAATTAGATTTACCGGAAAACTCAGATTTTACAAAACTCAATACTGCTGAAGAAATAGATTTAATTAAAAAATTAGCAGAATATCCTAAAATCATAGAAAGTGCTGCTATTCATTATGAGCCACATAGAATAACCTTTTATTTACAAGAATTAGCAAGTGAATTTCATTCCTTGTGGAACAGTAATGTTAAATTTATTGATGAAGAGAATTTAGAATTAACAAAAACTAGAACCGACCTAGTACAAGCAATTATAGTTGTAATAAAAAATGGTTTAGGTATATTAGGTGTTAGAGCTTTAGAAGAAATGAGGTAATCATCATCATGTTAGATAGTTTTGATTTTTTATTAAAAAGTAACGACAAAAAACCCAAGAACAAGGAAACAACAGCAAAAAGAATAGCTTTAATTGTAGGGGCCGTAGTTACTTTTATATGTTTTATATTTATCGTTATAGCTTCCTATAGATTTGTAAATACAAAGCCATTACCAACTGATGTTCCTCTGATAAGAGCAAAAACTCATAAAATAAAAATAATACCCAAAAATCAGAAAAAGTCTAATATTAACAACTTGGATATAGAAATATATAATAATATTTCCAATGATTCGCCTGAATTAAGCGAAAAGGAATTACTAGTAGTTAAATCATCTGAAAAATTGGTGAATGAAGAAGGTATAGATTTAGAAAAAAAGATAAATGAAATTAGCGATGAAGGAATGTCTATAGCACAAAATAACATTAAGAAAAAAGAACAAAAAGATGTTTTGTATCAAAAATTAGAAAAGGATTTAAATAACAAAATGTTAATTAAAAATATTAAAGAAGGGAAGGCATTAAAGCCATCTATAAAAGTGCAACTAGCTGCTTTAAAATCCAAATCAGCTGCTGTTGCTTATTGGAAAAATATTCAAAAAAAAGATCCTTCTTTTTTTAATAATAAATTTGTATTTTTTGAAAAAATTGATTTAAAACAAAAAGGAGTTTTTTATCGTTTGCAAGTCGGTAATTTTAATAATGTAATAGAAGCAAAAGATTTTTGTAAACAATACACATCTTCTTCGGAGAAACGAAGTAGTGATTGCATTATTATAAAACCATAATACTAAATTCACCTTACACAAAAAAATGCAAGAAGAAGAAAACACAATCAAAAGACAAAAAAATACAATAAAAATTTATATATTTTCTTTTTTGATTATATATATTATTTATCATATAATTATTGGACAATATGGAGTAGCATCATATTTTAAAACTTCTAATATTCTTAAAGATAGAAAAATAGCACTAAACAAACTGAATAATACTTTGGATCAACAACAAAACAAAATAAAAAGACTAAAAACAAATTCCATAGATTTAGATTTATTAGATGAAGAAATAAGAAAAAATTTAGGATATGCTAAAAAGAACGAGATTATTTTATATAGTGAAGATCTAGAAGCATTTTCCACAAAAGAACAATTGTATTAAACTAACAAAATAAATTATTTATGTATCCAGCATCTTTTCTAGATGAGCTAAGATTAAAAATATCAGTTTCAGATGTGATTTCTAAAAAAGTCGCATTAAAATTGCGTGGAAGAGAATATCTTGGACTATGCCCTTTTCATAATGAAAAAACACCTTCTTTTACAGTAAATGATCAAAAAAGCTTCTATCATTGTTTTGGCTGTGGAGCACATGGAGATATCATAAAGTACACAATGGAAACGGAAGGGTTAAGTTTTAAAGAAGCAATAGAAAAACTAGCCACAGATTATTCAGTTTCATTACCAAAACTTGAAAAAAGCAATAAAACTCAAGAACAAGATCAAGCAATTGATACACTCTATAAAATTAATGAGGAAACTTGCAAATATTTCGAGAGAAATTTATTTTCTTCAATCGGTAAAGCAGGTCTAAGCTATATACACAAAAGAGGATTAAGAGAAAATCATATCAAAAAATTCCGCATAGGTTTTGGCTTGCCAGGTTATGATAATTTAATTAATTATCTCAAAAAACTTGGTTATACAGAACAAAATATGTTAGATGCAGGTGTTGTGGCAAGAAAAGAAAAGGGTTCTTATGATAAATTCCGCAATAGAGTAATTTTTCCTATCATGAACAAAAGAGGACGTGTTATAGCATTTACAGGAAGAGTCATAGATGATGCAATGCCAAAATATATGAATTCTCCTGAAACAGAAATATATCAAAAGCGAAACACTATATTTAATTACTTTTTTGCAAGAAAAGCTATTTATGATGAAAAATATGCTCTTTTAGTAGAGGGTAATATAGATGTTTTTTCTTTATTCATTCATGGGATTGAAAATGTTATATCTCCAATGGGAACTGCTATTACAATAGAACAATTAGAAGAATTATGGAAAACAACTGATACAATAGTAGTTTGTTTAGACGGAGATAAAGCGGGTTTAAAAGCTTCGGAAAGAATTAGTGAATTAGTTTTACCTCTCATTAACTACAAAAAAAATATTAAATTTGTATTCTTAGCGGAAAATACAGATCCTGATGATTTGATAAGAAAAAAAGGAAAAGATTATTTTTTAAATTCAGTTCTTGCAAAAAAAATCAATCTTTCAGAATTTATTTGGAACAATGAATTATTAAAACTAGAAATTTCAAATCTCGAAAAAGTAAATCCAGAAAAAAAGACAGTTTTAGAGCAAAGATTGTTAAAATTTTCTCAAAATATACAAGACCCAAAATCTAAGAATAATTTTTCATTATTTTTTAAAAATAATTTATGGCAATTGGGTTGGGGTAAAAAGAAAGTTCAAACAATAAAAAGTGATTCAGAATTTCATAACAAAATTGTTCCAAGTACGAAATCATCTGAGGATTATCAAGGCAGAATAGCAAAAATAGAAAATGAAATATTTAATATAATTATTCCAAAACCAGAAATAATTGAAAAATTACTTTTAAAATATGGCATTGATTTATTTGTAACAAATTTTTCTATTTCAAATTCTTGTGAGGCATTAAATATAATAGAAAAACAAATAAATAAAGAATTTAAAGACCAGGAAAGTTATTTTGAAGAAATTAAGAAATTAAAAATAATAAAATCAATTAAACAAAATAATAGCTTAGAAGAGAAAACAATCGGCACTCTTCGTTGTTTGTTAATTGATAGAGAAATAAATATTTTTAAAATAGAGTTATTTAATTTAAGTTCAGATGATGTTAATTACGGTCAGAAAATTAATTTAGTTTCAAAACAAATTAAAGACCTAGAAAAGCAAAATAATATTATAAAATCAGATATAGGGGTTTTATAAAATAATTGACTTATTTCATTAATTACATATAGTTATATGACTTCTAGAATCATTCCAGTTTTATTAAAATTTATTAAAAATTTAACATAACAGATGTCCAATCAAAAGAATAAAAAAGCTACTAAAGCTACAACAAAAGTTATGAAAGGTAAAAATACAAAACCACTTAAAAAAATAACAAAAGCAGCAAAGAAGCCAATGAAAACAAAAGTTGTCAAAAAGAAACTTGTTAAAAAGCAGATTAAAAAAATTGCTAAAAAACCAGTAAAAATAGCAGCAAATAAAAAAGCTGTGAAAAAAAATATTCAGAAAACATCAAAAGTTAAAGCAATAAAAAAAATAGCAAAAAAGAAGCTTATTAAAAAACCAGTTAAAAAACTAGTAAAAACAAAAGTTACAAAAAAGAAGCTTGTTAAAAAACCAGTTAAAAAACCAGTTAAAAAACCAGTTAAAAAACCAGTTAAAAAACCAGTTAAAAAACCAGTTAAAAAACTTATTAAAAAGCTTGCTAAAAAGCTTGCTAAAAAACTAGTAAAAATAAAAGTTGCAAAAAAGAAGCTTGCTAAAAAACCAATTAAGAAAGCTCTAAAACAAAAAGTTAGTAAGGAAAAATCTAAAAAGAAAACAATAAAACTTACAAGTAAGAAAATAGAAAAGAAAAAAGATAAAAAACTTAAAAAAGAAAAAATTGCTCCTAAATCTAAACCTGTAAAAAATGCTTCAGTAAAAAAAGATACTAAAGCAAAATCAATAAATGATTTATCAACAAAGAAGAAATCTAAGGGACCTTTACCTCAAAGTAATGCAAAAAATAATACAAATAAAAAAGCGGAAGTTTCTAAACGAGTAAAAAAATCAAAAGGTACTTCGTCTAATTTTAATGCTGATTCAGTTGACGCTGAAGCAAGGTTCGCGGAAGATGAAAAATCATTAAAGCAAGATGTTCAGAAAAAAGAGAGAGTAGAAGTAAGAGCTAAATATACTGATGATCCAGTTAGGGCATATTTAAAATCCATGAGTTCGGTTCCTTTATTGACAAGAGAAGATGAAATAGCAATTGCAATGAGAATTGATGATGGAAGAACAAAAGTAGTACAAACTTTATACAAAACTCCGATGATGATGAGATATATCATAGATTGGTATAATGGTTTATCCACTGGAATAATGTTATTAAGAGATATTATTAGAATAGATGAAACGTATAATTCAGAACTAGAAGATGTAATTTCAAACGAAGGAGAAGAAAATGAAGACGAATATATAAGTGCTATTTTTGCAGAAGATGAGAATGAAAGCAGTACTGGAAAAGAGGAAGACCCAGATGTTGTTGATGATCGAACAACTGGAGCTATGGGAGAATTAAATGAAGAAGAAGAAAATGTAACATTCAGTTGTATGGAAAGAGCATTAATGCCTAAGGTGATAAAAATTTTCGAACAAGCAGGAGAAGTTGCCAAAAAAATACTAGATATTTTAAAGAAAGATATAATATCAAGTAGCCAAAACCAAGCTAAATTCAAAGAACTTTATCAGAGATTTGAAGTTATCATGTCAGAAGTTGCACTCAATGATACTCTTATAGATTCCATCTTAACACAGATTAAAAAAGCTGATGATAGAATTAATAATATTGAAAGAGAAATATTAGAATTAGCTTATGATTATGACATAGATAAAAAAGATTTTATCAATGTTTATAAGGGAATAGAAAGTGGAAAAGAATGGATAGACAAGATTAAAAAAATTAACAATAAAAATTGGAAAGAATTTTATAAAAAAGAAAAAGATGTTATTGTAAATTTACAGCAAAAAATACTCAAAATTACAAAAGCTATTGGATTAGATATTTTAAGTTTTAGAAAATTATTAAAAGATTTAAGAGAAGGAAAAAGACAAGAAAATGTTGCAAAGAAAGAAATGATAAAAGCTAATTTGCGACTTGTTGTTTCTATAGCTAAAAAATATGCAAACAGAGGGTTACAATTTTTAGATTTAATCCAAGAGGGCAACATAGGTTTGATGAAAGCAGTAGAAAAATTTGAATATAAAAGAGGATACAAATTTTCAACTTATGCTACATGGTGGATTAGACAAGCTATTACAAGATCAATAGCGGATCAATCAAGAACCATTAGAATTCCTATTCACATGGTAGAAACAATTAATAAAATTTCAAAAACTTCAAGACAACTAACACAAGAATTAGGTAGAATTCCAACTCCACAAGAAATTGCAGATAAATTATTATTACCAGTGGAAAAAGTAAGAAAAGTTTTAAGAACAGCAAGAGATCCTATTAGTTTAGAATCACCATTAGTAGGTGATGATGAAGACAGTATAATAGGAGATTTTATAGAAGATAAGAATGCTGTATCACCAATGAATGCAGTTGTTTATTCAAACTTAAAAGAAATAACTAGTGGTATACTTTCTAGTTTAACGCCAAGAGAAGAAAGAGTTCTTCGTATGAGATTTGGTATTGGCATGGATTCCGATCATACTTTAGAAGAAGTTGGAAAACAATTCTCAGTAACAAGAGAAAGAATTCGTCAAATCGAAGCAAAAGCACTTAAGAAACTCCAACATCCAAAGAGATCAGTTAAATTGAAAGCTTTTCTCGAGGAATAATTTTTTTAACTTGTTAAAAAAATATTCTTTTAATGAAAATTAAAAGAATAAAGCGCTTCCTAGGGCGCGTGTCATCCCCGCGAAGGCGGGGATCCAAATCAATCAATCTTTTTTGTGAAAATAAATTTAACTCTCGTGCTACTTATTAATCTTTTTCATTTTTTTATTCTTAAAATTTAAATTCTACTAATAACAATTTGACACAAGGTCATAAATCTGTATAATCCTTTCAAACTAAACAATTGTAATATTTAATATGGAAGAAGAAGAAAATGAAGGCCTACCAATAGATTCTCTTGATGAATTAATGGAATCTATTCCAGTTGCACATGGCAGTCAAAGTGCAAGAACAGCAAAAGAACAAGAAAGGGATATGGGGGAATCTTTACCACCAGATACTCTTAGCGAACTACTAAGTGACACTTCAGTTGGGTGTGGTAGTCAAGACAAACAAGAATCTAGAGAAGTACCTTTACGGGTTTCTGTTGAAAATTTTGTGTCGGGAAAGTTACGAAAAAATTTGAAAAATAGAAGAGGAACAAGATAAATACTGTTTAATCTGAATCATAATTAAATCAATCTTCATATTAATTTTTTATCATTATTTTTTATATTTTTGTAGGAGTAAAACCGGTCGTTAGAGTGACCACCAGCTTATTGAAGTAGTCGAAGCGTCTTCACTACTAAACAAACAATTGTATTCCTAGTTATTATGATATTTTTTAATTGAAGCAACTAACTCAAAAATTGAATGAATAATGAACATATAAAAATATAAGAAACTATCCATAATTTTTGATTTTTATTAAAAATTAGCAGACTTTAAATAAAATATACTATAAATTCAGTATTATAAAGTTTAAATTATTGAATAAAAATCAAAAATAAATGTCTGAAGATCTAATAAAATTCATATCCAAAGAACGTTTAATTCCTTATTTAAAATTATCAAATAGCAATTTAGAAAAAGCATTAAAGCTTTATGAATATAATATAAGATTAAATAAATCTTTTTATGTTCCTTTACATAATATCGAAATATGTATAAGAAATACATTTCACAAGACTATAGCAGATAAATACGGTAATGAATGGTATTATAATAGTAAATTATTGTTAGGTACCAACAAACAGGATAAAACCAGTCTTTCAAGAGTTGAGGAATCTTTGAGTAGAGTTCGAAAAAAGAAAGAATTTAATATTCATGATATTATAGCAAATTTATCGTTGGGTTTTTGGTCTGCATTGTTACATCCAAATCATGAAATTGATATCTGGAGACCTTGCTTAAGAAAGATTTTTTCTTTGGAAGAAAAAATAACTAGACATGATATTTATACCAAGGTTTATAAGATTAAGTATTTCAGAAATAGAATTGCTCATTATGAATGTAATTTAAAACGTGATTTTAAAGGTATTCATAAAATGGCATATGATTTGTTAAATGTAATTTCTTCTGAAATTACAGATTGGACTGAAGCTTATGATGATTTTGAAGAGATATATAAAGAATATGAGGATTTTAAGAAGAGCTTGTAAAAAAATAACCGGAGCGACTTACAAGTAGAGGTCGACCTCCGGCATCTAAATACTATTATAGAGCATATTTCTTAAAAGGGAAGAGAAAAAGTGACATACAAAAAGAGTCAGAAACTAAAGAAATAATTAAAATAAAAAATATTCACACATGACCAAAATAGCAATGTACTGTAGAGTTTAAAAATCAGATGGTTCTCAAAGTATAGAAAGATAATTATTGGAACTAAGAACATTTGCCAAACAAAACAATTGGACCGCATTACCCCCCCCTATGTCATCCTGAATTTAGTTCAGGATCCATTATAGATTTTAAAAAAGTTCATAGGAT
>Ga0307989_1001266_pt1 | contig 13998 bp, 14 predicted proteins | sample EllFjometagen185_FD_203164 | JGI IMG/M metagenome (GOLD analysis project Ga0307989, IMG submission 203164) | Marine microbial communities from Ellis Fjord, Antarctic Ocean - #185 | ecosystem: Environmental > Aquatic > Marine > Unclassified | place: Southern Ocean | collected 2014-10-08
GCTTTAGCTTTGCAGCTTTTTCTTTTACAGAATCAACCAACTGCTCTGATAATGCTTTACCGTCCAATATGATCATAGAGAGGGAGAATAAAAAAATTGCCATTAGGCGGAGTTAATTATAACTATTTACCCACAGGCAAACAAGCTTGTTTTTTTCTCGCACATGCACCCCTTCTTCAACCCCTTTGGGGTAAGGGGGTAGCTAGTAGAAGGGAAAGAAGAAAACTAATTCATTCGTTACTTTTGGCCTATTCTTTCGTATAGTGATTACGAAAGCCTTTTAAATACAAAAAAACATGAAAAAAATAATCCTAGCCACATTGCTAATAATTCTAGTTGGTAGCTTTTTAAATGGATGCGAGAAAGATCTCATTCCTGAAATCATTAATCCCACACCACCGATTGTAGGTAACGATCGCGATGAACATGGTTGTATTGGTTCAGCTGGATATACTTGGTGCAATGAAAAGTTAAAATGCATCCGAACATGGGAAGAGGGGTGCGCAAGGCCTACTGAGTCTGAAATTATTGAAATGGCTCAAAAAGCAGTTGAAGAAAATTCAGAGTATCAAGAAATAAAAGGGTATCACTTAGAGTTCATTGAACTATCACAGCTAAAATGTATTGGTTGTTACCGTGCCGAGTTTGAATTTAGAATACCCAAAGATGAAAACCTAGATGAAATAGATGTTGGTCATATTACGGTGAGTTTTTTATCGTGGAGCATTTCTGAAATTACAATAAGTCATAAGTAATAAATCATAAGTAAAAAGATATACCATATTTCTGACTTTTAACTTCTGACTTTGAACTTATTTTCAACGATTTTCCATATCTCCTCATCTACAACAGGAATACCCCTACCGCTATCAATTATTTCCACATTCGGATACTCCTTCATAATTTGTGAATAATTTTCAGCAATTTTATCTAACTTATCCTTTTTCTCAAAAAGCTCAGGTGTTTCATCCCTACTACCAATTCTTTTTAAACATATATCAACATCACACTCACACATTAACGTTAAATCTGGAATAGGAAACGGACTACTAATCTTTTTAAGCCACTCCATATCTACGTTTAGTGCACCATATGCGATAGTAGAAAAGAAATAGCGATCCGTAATCACAATTATATTGTTACTTAACGCAGGTTCAATCGTATTCTTAATATGCTCAGCCCTGTCTTCGGTAAACAAAAGCTGTAAATCCTTTGGTGAGATTTCAAATTTATGCTGAAGAGCTTCACGAATTTTTATCCCCGTTGGCGTATCGGATGTGGGTTCACAAGTATGCAAAACAGAATGTCCTAAATCTTCTAAACGCTTAACTAGGTGATTAGAATGAGTAGTTGTTCCAGCCCCGTCTAGGCCCTCAAAAGCAATAAACATACAAAATTAATTACAAATTTCAAATTACGAATTACGAATATATTCTACATTGATCATTTGAAAATTGTAAATTACAAAAATATAACTATAATGGTAAGCACTCTAACAATCGAATATGAAAAAATTATTTATTAGTCTTATTGCCATCGTTTTACTTTCTGGTTGTGGTGGCAATCTTCCATCTCTTGAGGATCGTATCCCAGGACAGCCTCCATCTGAATTACAAGACGCTCTTGAGTTCACTGGAACAATAGAAGATCTAGAATTAGACATTTACCAAAGAGGAACTCATCAGCTGCGTACAGAGAGAGATAAGGTGATTATTCTCCAAAGTAAAAACATCAACTTAAACAGCTATGTAGATAAAAAAGTGATGATAAAAGGGCTTAAGGTTGAATCAATCGGCAATGAAGATGATATTATTAATGTTATAGATATCACCTTAGATCTAGATATTATTGATGATGGAGACTCTTCTTACGAAAGCGTAAGATACGATTTTAGTTTTATATATCCTAATCGTTGGGAGCTAGTAGAAGAATCAAAAGGTGTTAGCTTATTTGCATACGATGATAAGTGGGTAAGCATTGAGATAGTAGATACCGACTTTGATTTAAATAAATATGTTGCAGGAGTAGAAATGGAGGATGGGACCCTTGTAACTATTGCGGGGGAGTCTGCAATAAGATATAAAGAAGAAAACACCATGAGGGTATATTTAGAAACTTCAAAGTCTCAAATTATTAAAATAATCTTCAACGAAGATAATAAAGAGTCTGAACCTGATCAGGCTGCTTTTTACAAACTTCTTGAGACCTTTGATATTGTAGCAACATCATCTAAACCTTTAGATGGAGATGGTTGTGGGGGTAAGGATAGTATGAAATGTTCAGAAGGCTTTAGATGTGAATTATCTAGTGGAAAAGACGATGCTGTAGGAGTTTGTATCTCCATTGAAGAGGGGAATGATTGTCCTTTTGTCTCAAAGCCAGAGGGGTGCAAGAATCATGAGGTTGCAGAAGAAAGTGCGAGAGGTTGTCCGATTAGATATGTATGTTCAGACAAAGAGATAGAAGAAGAGGAGTTGCCAACTGAAGACAGTGAAACATCCATATCAATTGAAGAACATTTAGTGAATGTGATAGAAAAGTATCAAGATAAAATCCTAGAAGTATCTGGTGCAACAATAGTTCAATATGAAATTACTGAAGATGAAAATCTTATTGCAGTTATTTATGAAGCTGAAGAGGAAAAATATAAGACATTGTATTCATTTACACCGTCTGCAAATGAATTTAATTTCATGAAGAAGGCCCACATGAAACAAGGAGAAGAACGAGATTGGGAGATTATTTCAGGTGAAAATATTCAAAGTGATCACAATAAAACAATAATCAGACCAGGAGAAGAGGTGGTGCAAATAATTGATAAGGATATGCGTTTATATGAAAATTCTCATAGAAACTTCTCACTTCAGTATCCAAAAAATTGGTATTATCGTAGTTTTGGTCCTGCAAGGGGTGCTGAGTGGATGGTAGGTTTTGCAGAAGGGGCTTTAGATGTATTAGATGACGCAATTATTACAGTTTCGATTGTAGAGGAGCTAGAGGGTGATGTAGCGATAGAAATGTTCCGTGTAACAAGAAAACGAGATGATGAGAGTATATATGTTGTAGAGGGGGATGAAGAATTGCAAGAAACTATCGAAAAGATGGCTAGTACATTAAATTAAACATATTTAATTGTTTCTAGTTTATTGATTTTGACTCAATAGGAATATCTCTTTACATTGAAAGTTTAGAGTGGTAGTCTTTTACCGCTTTTTTACCCAAACGCATGCACATTAATGAAATAGCACGGGAGTTACAAATTACAGCGCAAGAATTGCGTCATGAGCTACAGAAAACCAATTTCGGGATTTCTTCTACTGCTCATGAGGTAGATGACGGCTTAGCTGTAGGAATCGTTCGTTTTTTGAAAGGGAAGATTAAACCAACGCTTTCAAAACGAAGGGTTGCTGTTGTTGATAAAGAGGGTAATGTACAAGAAATTTTGCCTGAGGAAGAAGTAATAGTGGTAGAGGAAGAAGAGAAAAAAGAGGAAAAGAAATCTAGAGTTATGATTATTAAGAAATCTGGAAGGGTTACTGAAGAAAGTAAGGAGGAAGAAGTAGTGGTAGAAGAAGAAAAAGAAGAGAAGAAGGAAGAAGATAAGGAAGAGGTTGTAGAAAAGAAGTCAAAACGAAAACAGGCATTTACTATTAGAAAAGTTCCAAAACGAAGTGTTGTTCCAAAACAATCACCTGTAGTTAAGGGTAATGGTAAGTCTCTATCAGTTTCAAGAAGGATTGAGTTGGACAAGAATGGTAAAAAGACAACAACAACTGCCACGACAGCTCTTCCTAAAAAATATTACAAATCTAAGAAGAAGGGGAGACGAAAGTACACACAAGAAGAGCAAATCTTAGAAACTATGCAAAGGCATCCTGGTCGTAAGGTACGTATTGCAAAAGTAAGTTACGAGACAGGAGAGGGGATAGACAATAGAAGTGCAGAGGAGATTGCAATGGAGCGTGAAATGGATAAGGAGCATTTTAAAGAGCAAAAAAAACATAGGGCTATTAGTCAAAAAAGAGGTCCTAAGGCTCAACCGCAAATTAAAACTAAGACTGGAGTAGTCGAAATTCCATCAATTATTAGTGTGAAAGAGTTTTCAGAGAAATGTGGAGTTCCTGTAACAAAAGTTATTTCTGCTCTACTGAAAAATGGAATTATGGCTACAATAAATCAGCAATTAGATTATGATACTGCTGAAATTATTTCTGTGGAACTTGGTGTTGAGATTAAAAAGAAAAGAGAAGAAGCTACTTCAAAAGATCTATTTGAAGGAGATGTGAAAAAATTACTCGCAGAAGAAGATAAGAAAAAACTTAAAGTAAGACCACCGATTATTAGTATTATGGGGCACGTTGATCACGGTAAGACTAAATTACTCGATTATATTCGAAAAGCGAATGTTGTTGATACCGAGGCGGGAGGAATTACTCAGCATATCGGTGCATACCAAGTTAAGAAAAAAGGTCATTTGATTACATTCTTGGATACACCTGGACATGAGGCATTTACCTCTATGAGAGCTCGAGGTGCAAAAGCTACTGATATTGCGATTCTTGTTGTTGCAGCTGATGAGGGTGTTAAACCTCAAACAGTAGAGGCTATAAATCACGCAAAAGAAGCAGGAATACCAATTATAGTAGCAATTAATAAAATTGATAAACCTAATGCAAATCCGGAAAAGGTAAAAGGAGAGCTCGTAGAACACGGTCTTCAATCTGAGGATTGGGGTGGTAAGACTATTATGGCTCCTGTATCTGCTATTACTGGTGAGGGGGTAGATGAACTTCTAGAAATGATTTTACTGGTTGCAGAAATGGAATCCTTTAAAGCAAATCCTAACCGAATGGCAGTGGGAACTGTTATAGAATCACATCTTGATAAATCTCTTGGGCCAGTTGCTACAATTCTTGTAAACACAGGTACGTTAAAAATCGGCGACAATATGGTAGTAGGAACTACAGTTGGTAAGGTTAAAGCTATGCATGATCACAAAGGAATGTTAGTGAAAAAAATACCACCATCTGGAGCTGTTAGAATTTCAGGTCTTGAAACCGTTCCTCAAGCAGGTGATATATTGCAAGTTTATAAAACAGAGAAGATTGCAAGAGCGCGAGCTGAAGAGCTTCAAAGTATGATGGTAGAAAGAGAGGAATCTCTTGGAGGATCCATGGTTGAACGTATTGTTTCACAGATCAATACTGGTGAAATGAAATATCTAAAGATTGTTCTTAAGGCAGATACCAAAGGTTCATTGGAGGCAATTATGCAAGCTTTACATAAAATTAAGACACATGATGTAGCAGTAAAAGTTATTCACTTTGGTGTTGGGAATATTACTGATACAGACGTAGTAATGGCATCAGCCAGTCAAGCTCTCTTGGTTGGATTCCACGTAAAAGCAAACATACATGTACAGAAAATGGCTTATAAAGAACATTTAGATATCAGACCATATACTATTATCTACAAATTAATCGAAGATGTTAAGGCATACCTATCAGGAATGCTTGAGCCAGACATTAATGTTATTGAACTTGGTAAAATTACTCTGAAAGAAATCTTCCTAGATAAGAAGAAGTGGGCAATTGTTGGAGGTACAGTAACAGAAGGAAAGGCTCAATCTGGGTCTATGGTTCGTTTAATGCGTGGTAAAGAACTTCTATTTGAATCAAAATTAGGATCACTAAAACATGTAAAAGAAGATGTAAATGAGCTTGAAAAAGGCTCTGATTGTGGAATTAAGATTGATACACCTGTTCCAATTGAACCAGGGGATGTTGCAGAGGTATTTAAAATAGAGAAAGTAGAAAGGACTTTAGACTAATTAAACAGCCTTGTTCCAATTCGTACCATAGTAGAACCTTCTTCTATGGCGATTTTATAATCATTACTCATTCCCATAGATAATATCTCCAACTTTTGAAAGTTGGTTTGTTTTAGTTTATCGAATAATCTCTTTAGAGTTTTGAAGCATTGTCGAATATCTTTGTCATTTTCACTATTAATTCCGATCGTCATTAAACCCCTTAATTCAATGTTGGGTAGGGGATATACCTCCTCGAGTAAATTTAAAGCTTCCTCAGGCTTTATTCCACTTTTTTGTGGTTCATTAGATGTATTTACCTGAATTAATATTGGCATTACCTTACCAATCTTTTGACATTCGTCATTGATCTTTTTCGCCAATTTAAAAGAATCAATACTTTGGATCATATCAAACCCTCTAACAACTTCCTTTGCCTTATTGGTTTGTAAATGTCCGATAAAATGTTTTGTGACACTAGAGGGAATTTGATATAACTTGTCTTTCGCTTCCTGCCATCTATTTTCCCCTATGTGCACCACCCCTGCCTCAATTAGCTTGGTAATATCTTTAATTGAATGATTCTTTGTAACTCCCACAATATCGACCTTTCTATCATTGATAGAGTGAATCTCATTCTGAATTGATTGAAGATTTGTTTGTATACTCATATATAATTTGTCATTTATCATTATTATCATTATAATGACAAGCGTTAATATTAAAAACACAAAATAATGAGAATATTTTTTCTAATCAGTGCAATTATAGTTGGTATTATTATATTGATTTCATCCTTTGCTCAATTGGGGGCAACTTGTACTTGGTATTTATTCAATGCAACAACACCTGCATTCATCGTTCTTCTTCAAATGTCCACCCTTGGAGCAATTATGGGAGGGTTGCTCGTACTCTTTTGGAAGACTCAACCGCCAAACGAAGATGACGACGAGGTAAACGTTAGATCAGAAGATTGAACAAATAATTTGTTCACAAAATAGAACACAAAATATACCCATGAGTAAAAAATGGGTTCTTTTTGTAAAATAATACCCTCATATGTCAACCCTAATTATTGGCTTTAGTAAGCCGGGTATTTCTTTGTACGAAAAATATGTAGTCAAAAACATTGCCAACTAAAATTGATATGTGTATAAATTATGTGCACAAAAAAGTTGACACAAAAAACAAAAAAGTAAACAAGGCCTGCACAATCGCTTTTACTTTTTTTTATTATTAATCCATGTTAAAAGCACTATTTAGTTCAAATACTAGGATAAAACTACTCAAGACCTTCGTTCTTAATGTGGAGGAGGAATATTTTATTCGTGAGCTCACCAGAAAATTAGATGAGCAAATTAATTCCATTCGTCGTGAACTTGATAATCTCAAGAAAATCGGCCTTCTCAAAAGTAAGGTTAGGAATCGGAAAAAGTATTATTATGTAAATAAAGACTTTATCATTCTTGATGATTTAAAAAATATGCTACTCAAAGCTATGAGTACTAATGATCAAATCATTAAAAAGATTAGTAAAATGAGTGGTGTTGACCTTCTTGTTCTTTCTGGAATATTTGTAGGTAAAGAAACACAAGTAGATTTACTCGTAGTAGGGGATGCAGATAAAGATGTAATTCAAGCTCATATAAAAGAATATAATAAACACAATAAAGAGGTTAAGTTTACCATCATCAATCAAAAAGACTTCGTATACCGCTTAGAGTGTAAGGATAAGTTTATTTATGAATTACTTAAGGATGAGGAAAGTATCGTAGTGGTTAATAAGCTTAAAAAAGAAATTGACTCTTATATTAAATAAAAAATCGCTTGCATTTTTAGAAAAAGATGATTAAAGTGTGTAGGCATTTTTTATCTGCATTCATTTATCATTTGAAATAATTACACCATGCATCCGACAATTCGCGACATTCAAAAATCACAACTTAAAAAGGTACCAGAGATCCGAACTGGATATACTGTACGTGTTCACCAAAAGATTAAAGAAGGTGCAAAAGAACGTGTTCAGCAATTTGAAGGTCTTGTAATTAAAATCGGACATGGAGAAGGGGTTGAACGTACTTTTACTGTACGTAAGATTGTTGAGGGGATTGGTGTTGAGAAGGTATTTGTTCTTCATTCACCAAATATTGAAAAAATCGTTGTTAAGAAAAAAGCTACCATCAGACGTGCTAAACTTTATTACATGAGAGAACGCTTTGGTAAGTCTGCAAGGCTTCGTGAACGTCATGTAACAGATGATGAAAGAGCAAAAGAACAAGAGAAAATGGAAGCATTGATTCAAGAAGCTGTAAAAGCAGATGAAAAACGTGCGAAGGAAGAAGCTGATGCAACTCCTGATGTTGAAACTCCTACTGAGGAAGTTAAAACTGAAGAAGTGCCAACCGAAGATAGTGAATCAAAAGTAGAAGAGATCCCTTCTGAGGAAGTAGCGGAAGCACCTGCTGAGGTTACTGAAGAGGTTGTAGAAGAAACTACAGCAACTCCAGAAGTAATTGAAGAGAAGGCAGAGGAAGCTCCTGCTGAAGCTGTGGAAGAGTCAACAGATGAAGGTGATAAGGAGGAAAAATAAGTCCTTATTCAATTATATGTTTTCTTCTTGGCCCCTATTTATTAGGGGGATACTTAATTGTAACGAAATAAATTATTGTAAAGAAAAAAATGCAAACAAAATGACGAATGCATATGAAGTAAGTATAATGATTGTATGAAGATTGGAATTATAGGTAATTATGGGGCTACTAATATTGGAGACGATGCAATTCTAACCTCCATTCTTAAGGATTTGCATAATCATGAAATCATTATTTTTTCTTCTAACCCAGAAGAAACAGATAAGACATATGATGCAAATGTAACAAGTTTATTCCCACTGGGGATTAGATCTTTTATTCGTTATGGTTTTTCATATTCCATAAAAGCATTAAAAGATGTAGACGTCATAATTTTTGGAGGAGGAGGACTTATGCAGGATGATTATCTATTTGCCTGCTTTTTATGGGCTTGGCAGATTTTTTGGGTAAAGATACTTAAAAAACCATATTTTATTTATGCCACTGGAGTTGGCCCACTAAGAACCAGTATTGGGAAAAAGCTCACAAAGTGGGTTTATGAAAATTCAAAAGAAATTACAGTGAGAGACAACTATTCAGCAGAGGTCTTGCAGGGCTTTGGAACTCAGAAGTCCATTAACATTACATCAGATCCAGCCTTTTTATATCGAATTAACGAAGAGATAATTCCGGAAAGAGAAAAGGGAAAAGTTTTAATATCGTTAAGACCATGGAAAAAATACAATGCTAAAACAATAAGTTCCTTCATATCCTTTTTAACAAAAATGAAAGAAGAGAAAAATGTTCGTTTTGTATTTGCTTCAATGCAGTCAATATGTGAGGCAGATATGAAGATAATTAATCCAATCATTAAGAAGTTAGGGGGTGAGATATTTATTCCTAAAAACTTTTCTGAGCTTATTCAAAATATGCAGACTGCAGAGTTTGCAATTGGAATGCGTTATCATTTTTTGATTGCATCTATAATTACTCAAACTCCATGTCTACCTATAAGCTATAGCCCTAAAATTGATGAACTATACAGTGGTACGCCATTGGAAAAATACCAATTATCCGTAGCAAACCTTGACCCAGATTATCTGTATGAAGCCATGAAAAGGGTATCAATTGATTATAATAATATAAAGGTATATCAAAAAGCTAGATTAAGCGTACTGCGTGATTTATCTGAGAAAAATGTATTACTTTTTGATAAATTTTTAAAAACATTTGACCAAAATCAAATCACCTGCTAAAGTACTTTGGCAAATTCGCGTAGTTTGCTTTTCATAACTTGTAATAACAAATAATATGTTTGCAATAGTAGAAATTAAAGGAAAACAATATCGTGTAGAAAAAGGAATGATTGTTGATGTTGATAAATTAAAAGAGAACGAAGAAGGGGATAAATTAAAAATTGATCAAGTTTTACTTAAGTCAGATGGTGAAACAACTGAAATTGGAACTCCTACAATTAGCGGTTCATATGTTGAAATTATTGTGAAAGAGCACAGAAAAGCTGACAAAATTAAAGTATACAAGAAGAAACCAAAGAAGAGATATGAAAGAACCCAAGGGCACAGACAAGCATACACAAGGGTTGAAGTATTAAATGTAAAATAAATACCGCAGTTAATTGTTAACTGTGAGAGCGCGATTACTTAATCGCGCTTATTTTTTTTAATACAGAAGATAGATCTTTAGCTAAGGGTGCTTTAAGCTCTATCCATTTATCATTTTTTGGTAATTTGAACTTTAAATAGGCAGCATGTAAAAACTGTCTTTTTAAATTAAAATCATTCATCTTTAGGTTTACGCTTTTATGACCATACATTTCATCACCACAAACAACATGGCCAATTGCAGCAAAGTGAACACGTATCTGATGAGTTCTACCTGTTACAATTTGAACTTCTACAAGACTATAGTCATTAACATATTTTTCAACCTTATAATGAGTTAGTGCATATTTTGCATCTTTTCTTGCGGAAATCTTTACATCCTTTTCACCGTGAACCTTTCTAAGAGGAGCTTCAACGCTACCTTCTTTTGGTTTAAGATGACCAGAGAGCAGTGCAATATATTTTTTTGTAACGGTTCTTTTTTCTATTTGCTTAGAAATATAAAGATGAGCCTTGTCATGTTTGGCTACAATTATAAGTCCTGAGGTATCTTTATCGAGCCTATGGACTATCCCAGGACGCTTTTCCCCACCAATACCACTTAAATCCTTACAGTGATACATTACAGCGTTTACAAGCGTTCCTGATACATGAGCTCCATGGTCAGTTGGGTGTACTACCATTCCAGGACTTTTGTTAATTACTATGATATCTTTATCTTCATAAATAATATCTAGTGGAATATCTTCTGCTAGAATACCAATTTCTTTTATTGAGGGGATATTTATAATTAATTCATCACCTTCATTTAACTTAGATGATGACTTCTTAATTTTCTTATTATTAACAAAGACATGTCCGTCTTTAATTAGCTTTTGAATAAACGAACGAGTAAGATCGGGTTTAACCTTCGCAAAGTAGTGATCTAGGCGAGTTCTACTCTCCTCTAATGTAACTGTATAATGACGCATGCAGACATCATACAAGAAAATAAGTTATTTCGCACGTTTATATGTAGATGGGCCCCCTATCAAATAGGGGGATAGGTATTTAAGGGGATAAGAACTGCCTGCCGGTAGGCAGGAAGAAATATATATACAAAGAAAGAAAAAAGATTTGACTTTTATTTTAAGAACGGTAAAATACCTCTGCGTCATAGACAGTAGGCATTTATAAGTCCTGCCGAGACATACATATAATTTACGAACTATATTATAATTATTGTCTCACGTCTACGTACGATGAGATTTTTTTAAATCTTTAATCGTTAACCTTAAATCTTAAATTGATGTTATGCCTATCACTCGACAAAAAAAAGAAAAGCTAATTCAAGAGCTTGTTGATAAATTTGCAAAAAGTAAGACTGTAGTATTCGCAGATTATCGTGGTCTTGATGTTGTTGCACTATCTACTTTACGTGGTCAATTGCGTGAAGGTGGTGCTGAGATGAAAGTTGCTAAAAAAACTCTAATAAACTTAGCAGCTAAAGAAAACGGTATAGACAGTATTCCATCAGAAGTAATGGATGGTCCTGTTGCTGCAACATTTTCTTATGAAGATGAGATCTCAGGAATTCAAATCCTATACAAGTTCTCTAAAGATAATGAGAATCTTAAATTACTAGGAGGAATTATTGACGGAAAGATTGTTGGTCCTGATATAATTAAGAAATATGCAACATTACCAAGTAAAGAACAACTTATTGCAAAATTTATGGGTTCAATGACTTCTCCAGTTTCTGGTTTTGTTGGAACTTTAAATAACGTTGTAAGTGGTTTTGTAAGAGTCGTTGATGCTTATATGAAAACAAGGCCTGCCGAAGAAAGTGCTCCAGTTGAAGTAGTTGAAGTAAAAGAAGCGGCTCCTGCTCCCGCAGAAGAAGTGGTAGCTGAGAAAGCTGAAGACGCTCCTGTAGAACCAGCTGAAACTCCAACTGAAGAAGTTGAGGTAAAACCTGAAGAAACTCCTGAAACTCCTGAAACTCCTGAAACTCCTGAAACTCCTGAAACTCCAGTTGAAGAATCTACTGAAGAAGAAAAACCAACCGAATAATTTATTTATTACTATTTATTTATAACTTTTTAACTATTTATTATTATGTCTGAAGAAAAAGATATTAAACTTTCAAAGGATGCTCAAGCTATTCTTGACTCTGTTGAAAAACTTTCTGTTCTAGAACTTGCTGACCTTGTGAAAGCTATGGAAGAGAAATTTGGTGTTTCTGCTGCTGCTCCTGCTGCTGCTGCTCCTGCTGCTGCTGGTGAAGCTGCTGCTGAAGAAAAAGATAGCTTTGACGTTGAACTGTCTGCTATTGGTGACCAAAAAATTGCTGTAATTAAAGCTGTACGTGAAATTACAGGTCTTGGTCTTAAAGAAGCAAAAGATATGGTTGACGGAGCTCCTAAGGTAATTAAAGAGGGTGCTTCAAAAGACGATGCAGAAAAAATGAAAGCTCAACTTGAAGAAGCTGGAGCTACTGTAACTCTAAAATAATTTTTTAGAAATTTTCAAAAGCCCAACCCTCTTTTTAGGAGGTTGGGTTTTTTGTATATAAATGCATTCTATTTCTCCTTGGCAATCCGAAGGACTTGCTCGAGCCCAACAGAAATGATAAATTCGTTTAGGTATATTTTTCGTAAATATTATGACTTTTAAAACCCGAAGAATTAGAAAAAAACCACCTCTTCATTTTTGGAGAGGAGTTGCTAGTGTATTCAAGTTTTTCTTTGGGCTTTTTTCAAAGTTAAGCAAAAAGCAAAAAAGTTATATTCTAGGCTTCTTTTTAATTGTATTTGCTACATACATTGTAGGTAAAGCTACATTTACAGCCTATGCATGGATTTCAAACTTCAATCCAAAGGATATCATTTTTAGTATTGGGGCCGATTTAAAGAAGGATGAAAATGGATACACAAACATATTGTTACTTGGTGATGGAGGACATGAGAGAGATGGGGCAGATCTAATAGACACCATAATGGTTGCTAGTATTGATTATGAAAAGAATGCAGTTTCTCTGCTTTCAATTCCTCGTGATTATTACATAAAAGATAGTGTACTTTGGCCAGGTAAGATTAATGAGCTATATAGAAATCATAAGTTTCAAATGGATGAAGAGGAACGATACGAACTTTTTGAAACAGTAGCTTCAGATATATCAAATTTACAAATCGATTACTATTTACGTATAGATTTTAATGCTTTTGTAGAAGTTATAGATAGTATTGGAGGGATTACTATCGATGTTCAAAAAGAGTTAAATGATCCATATTATCCAAATGAAACCGATAATGGATATACGTTATTTCATGTGTATTCCGGTTTGCAAGAAATGGATGGAGAAACAGCCCTTAAATTTGTTAGAAGTAGAAAAACCACATCAGATTTTGACAGAGCTGCTAGACAACAGCAGGTTATTGAGGCAATACGTGAAAAGGCTTCATCAGGAAAGGTTTTATCCAATCCAACGGCTATTAAGAAATTATACAGCGCAGTTCAGAGTAATATAAATACCAACCTTACTATGCGAGAAATGATCGCACTCGCTGGTTTTGGGAAGCATATCAATCGTGATCACTTAGTTTCAAAAGTACTTCATGATGATCCAGGACAAGATGGTGGTTTTTTATACACACCAGAGCGTAAATATTATAATGGTCAATTTATACTAATACCTTTTGGGGATAATTTAGAGTTAATTCATCGTTATGCAGATCAAATATTTAATTTAAGAGAGGCGTTTTGGAATCCTCCAGCTATAGAGGTACTAAATGCTACGAAAAGTCCTGGTATAGCACGTAACATGGCTTATCAGCTGAATAGATTTGGGTTTAACGTTGTAAATATCGATAACTATTTTGATAAGGAGGGGGAGAAGAAATATCTGGATAATGGGGTAATTCATTATTACAATTGGGAAGAAGATGAAAAGCAGAACGTTTCCACCCAAGATTCTTCTACAATTACAGCCTTAGAAAGATATACTGGTGCTAGTTCT
>Ga0307989_1001268_pt1 | contig 13984 bp, 21 predicted proteins | sample EllFjometagen185_FD_203164 | JGI IMG/M metagenome (GOLD analysis project Ga0307989, IMG submission 203164) | Marine microbial communities from Ellis Fjord, Antarctic Ocean - #185 | ecosystem: Environmental > Aquatic > Marine > Unclassified | place: Southern Ocean | collected 2014-10-08
CAATCGTAATTCTTGACCTTTGCGTAGTCTCCTTGTTCAAGACGAACACATTTGCCATCAATAATATCTATTGCAGGTATAACTAACATAATTCACAAAAGTTATTGAGTAATTTGAGACCAACTTCTCCAGATTTTTCAGGGTGAAATTGCACTCCATAAAAATTGTCTCTATTCACAACAGAAGCGAAATTCACCCCATAATTAGTAGAACCGACCACGTTGACACCGGCCCCAACATAATAAGAATTTACAAAATAAAAATAGCTTCGATCAGGAACATCTTTGAACAATAAATTCTCTCCACAACATTGTACAACCCTGTTCCAACCAATCTGCGGAACCTTTACTCTATCCGGAAATTCACGAACCATTCCAGAAATAATCCCCAAACACTCAACCTCATCTTCGTAAGAGAAATCCATCAACAATTGCATACCCAAACATATCCCCAAAAAAGGAGCATCGAAATTCACCAAAACATCAACAAAACCCCTCTCTTGAAGCTGTTTCATTGCACTACCGGCAGCTCCAACTCCAGGAAAAATTGTTTTACAACGAACATCCAGCTTTTCAGCTGAATCAACAACCTTTGACTCAAACCCTAATTTTTCCAGAGCATTAAATACACTTTTGATATTCCCAGCTCCATAATCAATAATTTGTATCATAATTTTCCTTTAGTTGTTGGTAATAAATTTTTGACCCTAGAATCCTTGTCCACAGCCATCCTGACAGCTCTAGCAAAAGCCTTGAAAACAGCTTCAGCCATGTGGTGTTCATTACGGCCATATTTCAAATTAACATGTATATTAGCTTCCAAATTATCTGATATAGCCTTGAAAAAATCTTCAAAAAGCTCTGTTGGCATGTCCCCTATTTTTTCCCTCTTGAATTCAACATTCCACACAAGAAACTGCCGACCACCAAGATCCAACGCAACCTCTGCCAAAACATCATCCATCGGCAACAAAAATCCATACCTTTCAATCCCCTTTTTGTCGCCAAGAGCTTTCTTCAGAGCTTGCCCAAGAACAATACCAATATCCTCAACTGTGTGGTGTTCATCAACACCCAAGTCTCCTTGAACCTTTAAATCCAAATCAATCAAAGAGTGTCTCGAGAACAGCTCAAGCATGTGATCCAAAAATCCTATACCAGTATCCACATTGAACCGACCTGTACCATCAAGGTCCAAAGAAATAGAAACCTTTGTCTCATTTGTATTCCGTTCAATTTTTGCATTACGTTTTTTCATAATATTTTAGAATTAAATTAATAATTTAAGGTTAAATTCACCATTCGTTTCAACTTTCACAAACCTGATTCCAAGATTCCTCGCGAACGCCTCATCGCTACCCCGATCTCCATACATAAAAGAGTTTTCCATATCCACGTCATTCCTCTCAAAAAACTCCTCAACCAAACCAATCTGCGGTTTCCGACAAAGACAACCGTCGTCAGCACCATGTGGACACACAAACACATCTTCAAACTCAACACCTTCTTCTCTCAGAATCTGCAAAAAACGTTGTTGAGGCCTTTCAAAGTCAGACCGAGGAAAAACCGTCCTCCCCAAGTAATCCTGATTAGAAACCATCACCAACTTGTACCCACTCTCAACCAAAGCTTTCAACCCAGCAAGAACCCCAGGCAAAACCTTCAATTTCTCCAAACTATCTATTTGGTAAGGCACTTCGCCAGAAACCGTCTCATCCTCAGGCGGCTCATAAATCAAAGCGCCATCTCTATCCAAAAATGCATATTTTTGTTTCATGATTTATAAATGTTAATAAATTCTTTCATTTGCTCAACAGTCCCAATCGAAAGACGAATAGTCCCATCTATATTGGCCCCCTTGCGAGGTCTGGTTAAAAACCCATTAGTCTTCAATTTTTCAAAAGTTTTTTCTTGATCATCTGGCCTAAACAAAACCAAATTTGCCCAAGACGGAAAATATCGAAACCCATTCTCTTCAAAAAACCGCTCAACCATAGGCTTTGCCTCATTCATAACTTCCTCTACATACCCTTCCATATCCTCCAAATCTTCCAAAGCTGCCTTCGCCGCAACAACAGCAGCCATGTTTATATCATAAGGCCCTCGAACCTTCGTCATCTCCTCCAGATTCGCTTTTTGAGACAGAACATACCCAATACGCAAAGATCCCAACCCAAAAGCCTTAGAGAACGTTCTAGTAATAACAAGATTCGGATATTTTTCAATCAGATTCACAGCACTAACCCCAGAGAACTCAAAATACGCCTCGTCAATATAGACAACAATATCGTACCGAAAAGCCTTCTCCAGAATTTCCTCAACATCCCCCGAAGAAATCAAAGTCCCAGTAGGGTTATTCGGATTACAAAGAACAACCAACTTTATTGTTTCATTCATTAGTTCAAGAACTTCATCGGTAGGAAACGATAGATCTTCCGCATACTCAGGCATCAAAATCTCATTGCCAACAATTTCTGCCGATTGATAATACATTGCAAAACTAGGAGACGGAACAATAACTCTATCCCCCTCTTTCGTAAAAGCTCGAAAAACAATATCTATCCCCTGGTCAGAACCATTGGTAATCATAACTTGATCTTTTTCAACCCCAGCATACCGCGCAATTCTGTCACAAATATCGCCATATTCTGGGTAAATCTGAATTGTATTTTCTGCAACAAAAGATTCCAAAGCTTTCTGCACTTTTCGACTAACAGGGATCGATCTTTCGTTGAAATCAAGCAAAACCCCATCATAAGCCCGCCTGTTCTCCAAAGGAGGATTGTAGGAACTCATAGCCTGAATGTTTGAATTAGCATAGTTTTTCATCGCTTTTTGGTTAATGATTTAAGTCTCAACGTCATAGCATTTTTGTGTCCCTGCAAACCTTCAACCTCAGCCATTTTTTCAACTACAGGCCCCAGATTCCTCACACCATCATCACTCAATTTTTGAAAAGTAATTTTCTTAACAAAACTATCAACACTCACTCCACTATAAGCATTTGCGTAACCATAGGTCGGCAAAGTGTGATTAGTGCCACTAGCATAATCCCCTGCCGATTCACAAGAATATTCACCAACAAACACAGACCCAGCATTCACAACTTTATCCAAACAATCTTCAGCATCCCTAATATTCAGAATCAGGTGTTCAGGTGCATATTTGTTCGAAAAAGAAAGTGCCTCATCAGAATTTTTAACAATTAATGCAAAACTATTTTCCAAAGCCAATTCGGCTATACCCCCCCTGGGCAAAACAGCCAACTGCTCCTCCAATTCTTTCAAAACCTCCTCGACCTTATCCTCATCTGTGCACACAAGCACAACCTGAGAATCAGGCCCATGCTCAGCCTGAGACAACAAATCAGCCGCCACAAACTCAGCTGCCGCATACTTGTCAGCCACAACCAAAACCTCAGATGGCCCAGCGGGCATATCCATAGCAGCGCCACCAGGCTCAATAGACAAAAGCATCTTGGCAGCAGTAACGTATTGATTCCCGGGACCAAAAATCTTGTAAACCTTGGGAACAGATTCAGTACCATAACCCATGGCAGCAATAGCCTGAGAACCACCAATTTTGAAAATCTTATTAACTCCAGCCAATTTTGCTGCAAACAATATAATATCTGGCACATTTCCATCCCTATCAGGAGGAGTGCACATAACAATCTCCTTACATCCAGCAATCCTAGCAGGTATAGCCAACATCAAAACCGTAGAGGGCAAAGGTGCAGTCCCACCAGGAATATACAAACCAACCTTCTCAATACCCAGAAGTTTCCTAAAGCACTTCACGCCTTTAGTAGTTTCAACAACCCAAGAATCAACAACTTGAGACTTGTGAAACTTTTCAATATTATTCGCTGCAACTTCAAAAGCCGCCTTCACATCAGGAGGAATCCTGCCACACGCTTCGTCAATTTCATCAAGACTAACACTCGCGTCCACCAGACGCACTCCATCAAACAGCTCAGTATAATCACAAACAGTACAATCACCATTGCTCCGAACACCTTCCAGAACACCACGAACCACATCAAAAACAGAAACGAAATCTATAGCAGGCCGCCGAAACAAAGCCTCTAAAGCGGGTTTACTCAAATTTTCAAGAAAATATTTTTTCATAATTTAGGTTTTAACAAATTAATAAAATCGCAATCCACGACTTCTTTATTTAAAAAAGGACTACACACAAGAACAGCCTCCGAATCCATAACACCTGCTACAACCTCAAGCCCATTCTCAACAAGAGTCCTCCCAGTCTGAGTAATATCACAAACGGCATCCGACAAATTCAAAAAAGGACAAATTTCCACAGACCCATTAATTTCAACAATAGAAGCACTCACTCCCTCTTTCATCAAATAAGATTTGAGAATATTCAAATATGAAGTTGCTATCCTTTCTTCCCCCAAATCTCTAACATCTTTAACACCAGAACCCTTCGGCACAGCGATTACAAGACTGCACTTACCAAAACCAAGTTTTTCAACTACTTTCAGTCGAGACTTTTTTTCAGCTAAAACATTTTCACCAACAATGCCAAAATCCGCGACTCCATACTTAACATACTGAGGGATGTCACTATTTCTAACATACAGAATCTCGACATCAGCATTTAAACAAGAATCAATCAATTTAGAACCATTAGGCTTAAACTGAAGCCCCAAGCCCTCAAGGAATCCCAAACTAGGCTCCTGCAGTCGCCCCCTCTTCTGCACAGCAATCCTTATTTTTTTATTCTTTCGATTCATAATAATTTAATAAATATGTTGTAAGTTGACTGCGAGGTATAACTTTTTGTTTACCACTAGTCATAAATTTAATTGCGACCTCATCCTTGTCACGTTCTTCCGACCCCCTAATAACAACAAAAGGAATTCGCTTTTTATCAGCATATTTAATCTGCTTTCCCAATTTCACAGGTTCAAAATAAATTTCCGTATTTATCCCCGCCTCAATCAAATCCGAATAGATACTCAAAGAGTCGCTAATAGACTCTTCATCAAAAAGAGTAACTAGCACTTTGGAATTGAGTTGAATTTCATCAAAAGCCCCCAACTCCTCAAGCAAGAGCATCACCCTCTCAAAACCAAAAGCCACCCCAACCCCAGAGAAATCTTCATCACAAAAAAGTCCACACAAATCATCATAACGCCCACCAGCACAAATCGTCCCAAAACCACAATCCTTGCTAACCACCTCATAAATAATCCCAGTATAATAATCCAAACCTCTAGCCAGAGAAGGATCAAACTCAAGAAACTCAATTATCCCCAACTGCTCACAATTCCTAAAAAAATCACGAACCTCCCCAGTATCATATTTTCCAAACTTCTCCAGAGTCACAGCAAAATCTTTTTCTGGCTTAAGTAAGTTCAAAATAGATTTCGCATCAACAACCCCAAGATCAGAAAGCTCCTGAACAACAGCCTCCTCCCCGATCTTCAAAATCTTATCAATAACCCTAACAACATCTACAACCTTACCATCCTCAACCCCCAAATCCCTTAGCACAGCATTCAGCAACCTTCTTGAGTTAACTTTGATAGTAAAATCAATTCCAAGTTCTTTAAAAACATTCACAATGACTTTCGCAATTTCCGATTCAGCAATAAGATTCTTGGTACCAATAATATCAATATCACATTGATAGAACTCCCGGAGTCGCCCCTTCTGTGGTTTCTCAGCCCTCCAAACTCTCTGAATCTGATAACGTTTAAAAGGAAGTGGAAGCTCCCTATAATTCGCTGCAAAGAACCTAGCAAAAGGCACAGTCAGATCAAAAGGCAAAGCCAAACGCCTCCCCCCAGCATCATCAAAATTATAAGTCATACGATCACCTTCATCCCCATATTTGCCCAAAATAGTATCAGCCGGACAAATAATAGGAGTTTCAATCGCATCATAGCCAAACCTCTCAAAAATCCTACGAATTTTATCCATAACAAGATTTCTCTTCGCCATATCCATTGGCGTAAAATCACGAGTGCCCTTTAATATCTTGGGCTCAATTTTTAATCCATCTTTTTTCATAATAATTATTGTTAAATTTTAAATTTAGTAACAAAAAACCCTCTAGTTAATCATTTAGAGGGCAGTTAGTCCTATGCTCTTTTTTACTTCATCCTTTCAAGAGCAAGCCTGTATCCACCCTGTCCATGATGAAGCCAATGGGCAACACGAGTGATAGTAGCTGTACTTGATCCAACTTTTTTACTAATTTCTCTATAAGGAACACCTTCTTCAACCATACTTGCAACCTGGAGCCGTTCCGCCATAGCAGTTAACTCCGAAAGAGTCGCAACATCACGCATAAAATCTTTTACCTCAGCAGCCGTTTTTAGTGAAGAAATCACCTCAAACAGATCTTTAAACTCCTTTTTGTTCAACACTTTTTCAGCCATCTTTGCGTTTTAGCGAATTAAAACATTACAACAATACACCCCTAACAAAAAACTGTCAAGAAAAAAACACCCCACTCCAGAAACTAAGCCCCTCCAACCTCTTCAGCCACAAGATCCACAAGCTCTGCAGCCATAGAAAAACCCATCTCAGCAACGTACCTAGGAAATTTAAAAGCACGAACACCCATTTGTATTAAAGGAATAAGATCTTTTTCTTTTCTATCTATCAAATAGTCCATTCTATTCGAACACCCTCTGGAACATCTGGGAGAAACATATTTTCCAGGAACATCTAGTCCAGCATAGTGACCTTTGCAAATCCTCGTATCCTTTTCTGAACAACCAAGGTTCGGAAACAACATCATCTGCCCAGCATTATCAGGAAAATTCCCCAACAACTCAATATTAGAATGCTGAGGAAGAGCAACAACATGATCGTATCTTTCAAAAGCCCTTTCGTACAACCTCAAAACTCTATCCACACCATTTGTAGTAAATTTGACACAAGAAGCAACAGTCCCCAGCTCAGGATAAAGACCCTCAACAACATCCAAAAGCTCATCTCTGTAGATAGTGACATGATTTTTGACAAAATGACTAGACGCACTCACATCTAATTCCTTCAAAACACGTCCAACACCGGTCTCCGGATCACGACACATATTCTCTATACCCGCCTCCGACAAAAACTTTCCACCATTCAGGGCTAAGTTAAACGAAACCCCAAGCCCATTACAAAGACTTATACACCTCAACAATTCATCAACACTCCCAACCTCAGGAATTCTTCCACCAGTCAGATCCTCACCAAAAGACTCGTAAGGAAGCCCCTCAACTCGAATTCTTTCTCCAGCATGTCCCTTCAAAGAACGCACCCTTCGAAGACCAGCCCTCATCTTTGCCATAGGAGAATATTCAAAAGCAGCATCCTCCTTTCTATGAGCAGGCACGATATCCAACGCTCCAAATTCTAACAATATTTTTTCTTTTGCCTCCTCCATAAAAAGATTAAAATTAATTAAGAAACCCCCTCCTCCAAAATCAAAGAAATCAAGTCCTCTACCAGATCGCCATTTATAGAAGGACTCCATCCTGGATAACGATGAAACTTAAAACCCCTAACCCCCATCCTAATCAATGGAATCAAATCTTCTTCTGCCCTCAAAACCAAAGGATCAAATTCGTCCCCACAAAAACTCTCCGCTATCTCGATATCTACAGGCCCCTTGATTCCTTCCAAAAACCTATAATGAGCCTTACACTTGCCAAGATCTTTTTCCGCACAAGGCAAATGAGGAAAAACAATCAATTGCCCCGCATTGCTCTCAAACCTTTTCAAAAAATCATATTTAGCTTGCTGGGGCAAAGCAACAACATAATCATATTTCCTAAAAGCCTCCTCAAAAAGCACAGAAGCCTTTTCCTGATCCGGTTCCGAAAATTTAATACACGAAGCCACTGTCTTCAAGTCAGGGAACAACTCCTTAACAACATCCAACAACTCATCTCTCAATATCGTTACATAATTCTGGACACCATTCAAAACCCCTATTTTTTGCAATTCATACAACGACCCTCGGACACCATCACAAACCGACCTCGCAACCCGGACAACCTCATCACCAGTCAGCTCACCTCCACCATTCAAAGGGATATTAAAAGGAATCCCAGCTTCATTATATTTTCGTACATACCTCAAAAGAGTTTTCATATCCTTGATTTTGGGCAACCTCCCACCCCGAAGCCCCATCTTTCGAAAATTTTCATAAGGAACAACCTCCAAATCTGCCGACTCACCAAAAAGACTTTTCAAATCTGCAGCCCGCTTGATCCCTGAACGAACTCTAAAATCATCGAATACCCTGTCCTTACCAAGCTCTTCAAATTCAGTTGAATCCAACCCCCCAAATTCCACCAATATTTTTTCTTTTGCTTCCTCCATATCCAATTTTTACAAGGCAAGATTCTACAACAACCACCCAAAAGAGTCAACGCCCAAAAACTTGAGTATCAAATAGTGCAAATTTATCTTATAATTGTGGCCAATAAACAATATTTCAATGCGCTTCGACATCCTCACAATTTTCCCCGAAATCTTCGATTCATACCTGAACGAGAGCATTATCAAACGTGCCCGCAAAGAACGCCTCGTAGACATATACACCCACGACATCCGCAAATTCTCCGAGAACAAGCATAAAAAAGTCGATGATAAACCATTTGGAGGAGGGCCTGGAATGCTCATGACTCCCCAACCTATATATGATGCAATATTCCACGTTCGCAAATTCAACCGAGGACCAGTAGTGTTCCTCAGCCCAGACGGCAAGATGCTCACCCAACGCTTGGCAGAGAAACTAAGCAAATCCCTCCAAAAAGACGCCCGCAAAGACAAGCCAGGCAAGCCACAAGCAGGACTCATTCTGCTATGCGGTAGATATGAAGGCATCGACCAAAGAATCCGCGACAACTTCGTCGACATGGAACTCTCAATCGGCAAATACGTCCTCACCGGAGGTGAACTCCCAGCAATGGTACTAGTAGATGTACTTTCTCGACTGCTCCCAGGAGTTCTAGGAGATGACGAATCTTCAGAAGAAGAAAGCTTTTCAAAAGCATTAAAAAGAAAAAAAGAATATCCACAATATACCCGGCCATCTAATTTTATGGGGCACAACGTTCCAGACATTCTCAAGTCAGGCCACCACGCAGAAATCAAAAAGTGGCAAATGAGAAAAATCAAATAACAGTTACGGGAAGCATAGCGACCCCCTAACCATTCCCCTCCCCTTTCACCAACCCTCCTCCTCCCATGCACCGAAAGAAAATCGACTCAATATACACAGAATTCTCATCAGGCCCAGACGGTTTGACCGAAAAAAGCGCAACAAAAAAACTCAAAGACCACGGGCCGAATATTCTTTCAATCAAGAGAAGAACACCTCTAATAATAGAATTCTTGAAAGAATTCACCGACATAATGTCGATCATATTGATAGCAGCGGCAACTCTCGCCTACCTCTTCAAAGAAACAACAGACGCAATAGTTATAGGAGTGATAGTCGTTATCAACGCACTATTCAGCTTTTTCCAGAAATATAGAGCAGAAAAAGCAATCGAAGCCCTTTCCCACTTAACCTCGTCCAACGCACGAGTACTAAGAAACGGACAGCAAAGAGAGATCCCAGCAAGACATGTCGTCCCAGGAGATATATTGATACTACACGCGGGAGACAAAATCCCTGCAGACGCTAGAATAATAGAAGAAAGCAAACTAGAAATAGACGAAGCCATCCTCACAGGCGAATCATTACCAGTCACAAAAAAAGCAATAACACTCCGAGGCAAATTCCTCCCAAAAATCGAACAAGTCAACACCGTATTCATGGGAACCGTCGTCACACACGGATCAGCCAAAGCCATAGTATTCGCAACAGGACAAAAAACAGAACTCGGCAGAATCGCACACCTGACAACAGAAACAAAACAAGACCCATCCCCTCTCCAAAAAGAACTCAAAAGAATAGGAATAGTCATAGCCGCAATCACGGCAATTCTGTCCATAGCCCTTTTGTTAATAGGATATTTCTACCAAGGCAAACCCTTCATCGAAAACCTGCTCTTCGCAGTCTCAGTAGCAGTAGCAGCAGTACCAGAAGGCCTCCCGACAACAATCACAATAGCATTAGCCATAGGAGTGAAACGCTTGGCAAAGAAGAAAGCAATAATGAAACAACTCTCCAGCGTCGAAACACTCGGTTCAACCACAGTCATTCTTTCAGACAAAACAGGTACCCTCACAAAAAACGAAATGACCGTCAGGGAGCTGTACTTCAACAATCTAGAAGCTGAAGTTAAAGGAGAAGGATATGCGCCAAGAGGATCTATCCATATCAGAACAGCTAGCGGCAAAGAAATAATAATAGGCACAGACGACCCAATTTCCACAGACGAAGACCAAAGAGTAAGCGACCTCAAAGACCTTGAACAAAACAACAAGAAAATATTCGAGACTCTGTACTACATGTCGATAACAGGCAGCCTTTGTTCCGAAGCCAAAATAACAAAAGAAACCGGACACAAATACTCACTAATAGGAGACCCAACCGAAGGAGCAATCGTAACGCTCGTCAGTAAAGCAGGATTCAATACTAAAAAAATCGAGAACACTTATTCATACCTAGACACAATTCCTTTTGACTCAGACCGCAAAAGAATGTCCGTAATAGTCAAAGACCTTCATAGCAAGGAAGTTCTAACCCTTACAAAAGGAGCTCCACAAAACGTACTAGAACGATGCACAAGAGCACTGATCAACGGCAAGAAAGTCGACCTCACCAAAGCACTCCGCCAATCAATCCTCCAAAGAAACAATACAATGGCAGGCAAAGCCCTCAGAGTAATAGCCTTTGCATACAAAGAAATGCCACTCAAAGAAAGGGAGAACTACACAGAAGCCGCCACTGAAAACAACCTGATCTTCCTAGGACTTGCAGGAATGATGGATCCACCGAGACGTGACGTCAAAACCGCAATATCCTTAACAAAAGAAGCAGGCATCCGAACATACGTAGTTACCGGAGACCACGGGCTAACAGCAGAAGCTATCGCAAAACAAATCGGCCTCATCACCGGAAAGAACCACGAAATAATAACTGGCGAAGATCTCAACAAAATATCAGACAAAAAACTCAAAGCCCTTTTCAAAGACAAAGAAAAAGAAATCATATTTGCGAGAGTCAGCCCCCAGCACAAACTCAAACTAACAAATACATTAAAGGAACTAGGAGAGATAGTCGCAGTCACTGGAGACGGCGTCAACGACGGCCCAGCACTCAAACGTGCAGACATAGGCGTTGCGATGGGTATCAACGGCACAGACGTCGCAAAAGAGGCCTCTAACATGGTCCTAACAGACGACAGCTTTGGCACAGTAGTCCGCGCTATAGAAGAAGGCCGCACCGTCTACCAAAACATGCGAAAGTTCATCTATTACATATTCTCGTGCAACATCGGCGAACTCCTCACAGTATTCCTCGCAATTGCCTTCGCCCTACCAACTCCACTCACAGCCGTACTCATACTTTCGGTTAACATCGGAACAGACCTATTCCCAGCCCTAGCATTGGGAGTAGAACAAGTAGACCGCAGTATCATGAGCGAACCACCACGCGACCCAAAGAAACACATGCTTTCCGGAGGATTCATAGGCCGAATCCTATACGTAGGAATAACAATGGGAACAGTCGTGCTAGGTGTCTTCATATGGAACTTGTACCGATATGGATGGTTATGGGGCGAACCAATCCAAACAAGCGAACCTGCCTACTTAAAATCAGTCACAATGGCCTTCGCAACCTTGGTCGTAATCCAATTGGTCAATACCTTCAACGCAAGATCCTCCAGAGAATCAGTCTTTTGCAAAAAACTCTTCACAAACATCTACCTATACATCAGTATCGGAATTTCAATCATCATGCTTTTGGCAGTAACAGAAATCCCAGTCCTTCAAAAATACCTCAGCGTAACCAGCCTAGACAGCACAGAATGGTCAATAATAGTCGTGGCCTCACTAGCTATACTGGTAGTTGAAGAATTCCGAAAAACCCTACTACGATGGAGAACAAATTAGAACTCCCCTCTTCGGGATACATCAGAGTCAAAGCAATCCCAAAGAGTCCCAAAACCGAACTCACAGAAATCCTCACAGAACAAACAGACGAAGGTCCAGCCTTAACATACAAAATCCGCCTCAAAGCAGCTCCAGAGAAAGGCCGAGCCAACCTAGAGCTAATTCGCTTCCTCAGCAAAGAACTTCACATTCCAAAAGACCAAATCTCAATAATCAGTGGCAAAACCGAAAGACTGAAACTAATTAAGATAAAGAAATAGGATCACGATCGGCTATAGGGGCAAGATGAGTCGCAACCTCCAAATCATCAGAATCCAACCAATCCCCTTCTCCAGGTTTGCCTTTATATTGCCCAGCAATAACCTTCATCAGCTTTTCAGCCAAATCAATAGCCAAGACTCTAGGCACTCTATTCCCAGAGAAAATCTCTGACATTCGCATAAGCAAATGCCCTTCACCAATCACACTCCTCTCATCAAAAACACGCGGCTCTCTCAGAACTCGATCAAAATGAGTAGTAAAAACCTCTACTAATTCAAAAACAAGCCCTCCAGGAGCTTGCTTATCAACAGTAGCCCAATCAAAAGCATCAAATTCCGTGGCAATTACATCATGAATCCAGAGTGTCAAATTCTCAACCACAACATCATTCAAATTCAACACATCTGAACCTGAGAACCTCACCTCTGGCAATGGTTTGGCAGCTGATCTCCCAGGCCTTTCCACCCTTGCCGAAGGCCTCCCCAAACCTATGGAATAGGATCTTTCATCATCTGGACTTGCTCCACCTGGTTCAAACACAATTTTTGGGTTATATTGTATCCCTAAACAGAGGATAGTTATTCTAACACAAACGCCTTGAAAGTCAAAGCCAAGAAAAATTTAGGACAGAATTTCCTGCAATCAAAAACGATAATTAAAAAAATCGTAAATGCCGCAAACATAAGCCAATCCGACACAGTCCTCGAGATAGGCCCAGGACTCGGGGCACTCACAACAGAGCTCGCAGAAACAGCCAAAAAAGTCCTCACCCTAGAACTAGACGCTTCACTAATCCCAATCCTCCAAGAGAACCTCGAGAAAGAACTCACCCCAAAAGACCTCAAACGCATCACAATCCTCCACCAAGACGCGCTTCAATTCGACCCATCAACCCACAAAACACTCAAAACTCCATACCACATAGTCGCAAACATCCCCTACTACATCACTTCGCCACTAATCCGCCACTTCCTCACATCAACCAACCCACCCAAATCACTCACCCTCCTCGTTCAAAAAGAAGTCGCCGAAAAAATCTGTGCCAAAACCCCATCACAACCAAAATCCAAACACTCAATCCTCTCAATCCAAACTCAACTATACGCAACTCCGAGCTACGCATTCAAAGTCGAGGCCAAACATTTCGAACCACAACCAAAAGTAGATTCCGCAGTCATCCACCTCGAGACACACAAAGGATACAAAAACCCAGAACTCATCCTCCAATTAGCAAAAAAAGCCTTCTCAGGTAGACGCAAGAAACTCAGCAACACCCTAAAAGAAGTCCCAAACCTGCCAACCTTCGTCCTGCTCGAAAAATTCAAAGACCTCCGCCCAGAACATCTCACATTAAAAGACTGGGAAGAACTAACCCTCAATATTGCTAGTGATTCTGAATAGCATTCTGGCAACTGAAGACATTGCGTTTTCGTCGTCATCAACTGAATAGACATACGCAACGTGATCTCCATTTCCTATATCGTCCGGCACTTCAACTTCAAAGTAGCCTGTTTCTTTGTCAGAGATAACAACAGAGGCAAACGTAGCAGATCGGAACGCCACAACCACTTTCTTTCCTGGTTCAGCATATCCAGTCAGAATCTTCTTTCCGCTTTCGTATTTCTCTCCTGCAAGCAGATGATTATCTATGAATCTTTGTTCGTATTTGGTTCCTGATAT
>Ga0307989_1001269_pt1 | contig 13983 bp, 19 predicted proteins | sample EllFjometagen185_FD_203164 | JGI IMG/M metagenome (GOLD analysis project Ga0307989, IMG submission 203164) | Marine microbial communities from Ellis Fjord, Antarctic Ocean - #185 | ecosystem: Environmental > Aquatic > Marine > Unclassified | place: Southern Ocean | collected 2014-10-08
CCAATCCTACAAATGGAGCATCGTCTTTTGGCGTAATCTCAACATGCTTTTCTGGATTATCAGCTTTTTCAGCTTGAATAGCAGGTAGATCAAGTGGTGACGGTAGATAAGTAACAACTGCATCCAATAATTGTTGAACACCTTTATTCTTCAAAGCTGAACCACACATGATTGGAACAATCTTATTATCGATAACTGCCTGTCTCAAAACTTTTTGCAAAGCTTCAATAGCAATTTCTTCACCACCCAAATATTTTTCCATCAAAGCCTCATCATTTTCAACAATAGCTTCGATTAATTTTCCACGATATTCTTCAACTTTTTCCTTCATATCTTCTGGAACATCCTTAACTTCTATGTCTAAACCTAAATCATCATTAAAAAAATAAGCTTTTCTTTCGAACAAATCAATAACACCCTTAAAATCCTCAGCAGAACCAATTGGCAACTGAATAGGATATGCAGCTTTTGTTAATCGTTCATAAATAGTATCCATGTCATGATAAAAATCAGCTCCCATTCTATCCATCTTGTTGATGAATCCGATTCGAGGAACTTCATATTTCACAGCTTGATGCCATACAGTCTCAGACTGTGACTCAACACCAGCTACACCATCAAAAACAATAACACCACCGTCTAAAACTCGAAGTGATCTTTCCACTTCCGCTGTAAAGTCAACGTGTCCTGGAGTATCAATAATATTAATTCTATGGTCGTTCCAAAAACAAGTAGTTGCCGCTGAAGTAATAGTAATACCACGTTCCTGTTCTTGTTCCATCCAATCCATTTCCGCTTCACCTTCATGAACCTCACCCACTTTATGCTTTTTCCCTGTATAAAACAAAATACGCTCAGTAACAGTTGTTTTACCAGCATCAATGTGAGCAATAATTCCTATATTTCTTGTTTTTTCTAATGTAAATTCTCGAGCCATATGATTAAATAAATTTGTTATAATTTAATATAAAAATGATTGATGTTTTACAACATCAACCAATCTTAACGAGCAAAATGAGCAAAAGCTCTATTTGACTCTGCCATGCGATGAACATCAGCACGTTTCTTGAAAGCGTCACCTTCTTCTTTTAACAACGCCATCAACTCATCTGCTATAGCAACACTAATAGGTTTACCTTTTTTCTTTTGAGAAGCTTCAATCAACCAACGGAAAGCCAAAGCATATTTTCTATCACCACGAACTGGAAAAGGAACCTGATAGTTAGCACCACCAACACGACATCCTCGAACCTCAAGTTGTGGAGCTAAATTCTTAATTGCCTGATCAAAAACTTGAAGAGCTGTTTCCATACTATCATTTTCTAGCTTCTTTGCTTTAATAGCTTCTTCAATTATGTCAAAAGCAGTATAAACAGCCTTTTGTGAAGTAGATTTCTTACCATCACGCATAACATAGTTAATAAATTTTTCAACTAAAACACTGCCGTATCGCACGTCAGGTTTGATCTTTCTCTTTGGAGCCTTTTTACCTCTCATATTATCAAAATTTTATAATTTATTTATTCTTTATTCTTTACTCTTAATTCATCACTCCTTATTCTGCTGAAGCAGCCTTTGGTCTCTTCGCACCATACTTTGAACGAGTTTGTTTTCGACCCTCAACACCTTGAGTATCATAAACACCACGAACGATCTGATAACGAACACCAGGTAAATCCTTTCGACGACCACCTCTAATAAGAACGATTGAATGCTCTTGTAGATTGTGTCCTTCACCAGGAATATAAGCTGTAACTTCTTGTCCATTACTCAAACGTACACGAGCAATTTTTCGCAACGCAGAGTTAGGTTTCTTTGGAGTTGAAGTTGTAACCTTCAAACATACACCACGTTTAAATGGAGCACCACCTGCCAACTTGCTTGTTTTTCTTTTTAAAGAATTCAAAACAGTTTGCAAAGCCGGTGACTTTGATTTATTTTTCTTACTTGTTCTTCTGTTTTTTAATAGTTGATTTACTGTAGGCATAATTATTACATCAAACATTAGACATAGATCTAGGATCGATAGTCAATGAATATATTATTTCGCTAACTTATAATAAATGTGTTTGCAGTTTATCATTAATATTTATATAAGTCAAGGATATTAAAAAATCAAACTGTAGACAAATTCGATGACACCACCAAACAATCTTCCAAAAATATTCACCCCCATTATATTATCCAGAATTAGCAAGAAAAGAAGAAGGAAGGGGCCACGTGCTTCGAGAAAAGCTACAAAACTTCGATACCTCGGAGAACTCAAAAACGCAAACAAAACTTTCGAACCATCAAGAGGTGGAATTGGAATCAAATTAAAAATCATCAAGATAACATTAATGATAGTTAAGTAATATAAAAATACAATTAATAAATTTTCAGGTACCATTAACTGAAACACAACGATCAAATGCAACAATAATCCAGATACAATAGCTACCACCAAATTAGAAAATGGACCTGCCAAACCTATCAACGCCGCACCCCATTTTGGATTCTTCAAATTATACGGATTATATGGAACCGGCTTTCCCCAACCAAACCCCACAAACAAAAGCATCACCAGCCCCACCCCACTAACATGGGCAATAGGATTTAACGTTAAGCGCCCTTGAGACTTCGCAGTTTGATCACCCAAAACTGAACTAGCAAGCGCATGAGAAAACTCATGAATAGTCAAAGCAATGATTATAGACACAAACCAAGCCAAGAAGACCATCGGATCAGTAAATAATGTTTCAATTATCATATTAATTTGGTATTTAGTATTTAGTATTTAGTATTTCCCGCATGGCGGGATCACTTTTCAGTGATAGGGGAAAAAATTAAGAATTATAAATTATACGGAGAAGGTCTAAATATTCAATGATTCTTATTTTCTCCGGACCTGTCTGCCGACAGGCAGGCTTGATCCGGAGCCTGCCCTCCGAAGTTTAACGTAGGTGGGTCCTGAACTTAAGTGATAAATGTTTCAAATCATCCAAACTTACTATTCATTGTTCATTGTTCGTTGTTCCATGTTTCATGATCCATACAATCTGTAAAGATTTCTGTAGTATCTGTAGTGTATTTGTAGATCAGTAACCTCCCAATTATACAATACTTGATTAATTTCTTCAAATGTGTTAGAATTCTCTTATCCTATTAATAATATTAAATTCATATGTCTAAAGTCTGTGATGTTTGCGGTCGTGGTCCAAAATCTTCAGTTAATGTCAGTCATGCCAAAAACGCAACTAAAAGAGTTCTTCACATCAATCTTCAATCAAAAAAAATTGATGGCAAGAAACAAAAAGTTTGTACCAAATGTATAAAAACAATGGCAAAAGTAAAATAAGCAATTTCTCTATAATAAAAAGACAGCTCTCGAGCCGTCTTTTTTATTTTTAAAAAGAAAAAGAGAGATGCATTGCATCTCTCTTCATTAACCTAACGAAAAAGCATCTTGTTCGATGACTTGCCATATAGCAACTCATACGCCCTTTTCGCGATAAAAGCCCTAACCTCTGGGGCTAGCTCGGCTTCCTTCAATGTCATACCAGGATTATAGCGATCCACGTCATCTAACTCAAAGAGCTGAGGAAAATAAACATAGAGCCTGTCATCAGTTTCTACTGTCCGAACATGCAAAACTCCCCAAAAATGTCGGAATCTCCGAGTCTCCGGAAAACGGTAATCCGGAGCCAGGAAATCCTCACTCATTCTCGCATCAACCAAAGAGATATCGACTCTCTGGAAATCGATATCCGTGTGGCTTCCACAGTGAGGGTAAATGAACTCCCCCACCTTCTCAACTTCAATCCTTCCAATCATCACACACCTCCAAATGAATTGTTAAAAATCTAACCAACTAACCATTCTATCACACATACTTCATTCTGTCAATACCCACAAACACAATCAACGAAAAATACCTTAACTTAAACGAGAAACAACATTACTTTCACCAAACAAAAAAAAGACAACCCTCAGGCCATCTTTTTCTATATCCAATTTTTTACTTTTTATTTCTTTTTTCCCTAGTCCCTATTATCTAGCACCTAATATCTATTCCTTAACAACCAAACTCCCCACAATCATATCATGCAACCCTTGCTTCTTCTCCGTCCATCCAATCATCATAAACCCAACATACACAGCCAAAACAGAAACTATCTTTGCAAAATAACGAGCACTTGCTCTTCCAAAAGAAAGTCTCTTGCCATGTAAATCAGTAACCTTTAATCCCAGCGCCATCTTTCCTGGAGTAGCCTGAATCTTTGAACTTTCAAATAACACATAGTACAACCCGAACAGTAAATATGACACAATAGTCATTATTAAAACAACTATAGCTCCAAGACCAAGATTTGGTTCAGGATTACCAGCAGAAACCGCAACCATAATAGATATTACTATATTACCAATAATTGTAGTAACAACACTAAAAATAACAGAATCAATAACATACGCCCCTAACCTTCTCCAAAAACCAGCATACCGCTTCGTAATATGAGGCAAAGTAATTCCATCCTTTTTTCTTAGATAATAAATACCCACACCAACACCAACAACAAGAACCACCAAATTAACATAACCAGCAATATTAATAAAACCATTGAAAAAGTCAATTGAAATACCCATATCATAATAACCCAAAACACCATTTACCGGAAAAAACAAAACAACTATCACTAACAAAAACACAAAGAAAATCACCGGCGACAACAACCACAAAAACCCCTTAATTCTATTTTTCATAAATACAAAACTTATCACTTATTTTTTTCTTCCTCCTAACACCTATTATCTAGCACCTAATATCTATTCCTTAACAACCAAAGTCCCCGCAATAATATCATGCAACCCTTGCTTCTTCTCTGTCCACCCAATCATAAAATAACCAATGTACAAAGTAATACCAGAAACTATTTTTGCAAAAAAACGTCCAGTCGCTCGACCGAAAGAAAGTCTCTTGCCATGTAAATCAGTAACCTTCATCCCAAGAGCCATCTTACCAGGAGTAGCCTGCATATTTGAACTTTCAAAAAGTATAAAATACAACCAAGTACCAATCATTACCAAAGCATACATAACAAAGAAAAGAATACCTCCATACTCACCGACACTTTCAAAAATAGCCATAAAAACACCTCCAACAAGAGCATAACCAACATAAATAATAACACCATCAATCAAATACGCACCATATCTTCTCCAGAAACCACCATAATGCTTAACAAGATGAGGCAAAGTAATTCCATCACCCTTCGTTAGATAATGAATACCCATTCCAATTCCAACAAAAATCAAAATAACAGCAATTACACCAAGAAAACCTAACGCAACATTTATAAGTGCACCAATCACGTGTCTTAAATCATTTTCACCCATTGGAGATGTTGTCTGATCAGCAACTACATCTAAACCAACTTGATCACCCACTACCTTTTCCTCAACAACAGTTATTCTTGAACTCTCAGTAGTAACAGAAGTATCTTGAAGAGTTGATACCACAAAACTAGTAATCGCATACGCTGACAAAATAACCATAAGCGAAAGAATCGGCACCACTATCCATAGAATCCCCTTTGTTCTATTTTTCATACTTGAAAATATTATTAATTATTTAAATTTATTTTTTTTCCCCTAACTCTCTTGCCCGTCGTCCTGTCAGCCGTAACCTCTTGACGGTCGAAGTTTCAACGAAGACTGTTGGTGAAGGCTGAAGCTTTAGCGAAGTCGGGTAACCCCTTAACTCTCAACCCTTAATTCTTTTTCCCTATTCGTAATTCATCTTTTAACAAAATCCTTCAGCAACTTCACCTGCTTCTTTTTCTCTAACGAAAAATCTCCCCCACTAGCTAACCGTTGTCGATTAACCTCAAACAAAAACATAGCCGAAGTCACTGAAACATTGAAACTCTGAACCATTCCACGCATTGGAATAATAACCTTGTAATCAGACAGTTCAACCGCTTCTTCGCTTACACCACTATGCTCATTTCCAATTAAAATTGCCACTTTTTCATTTTCAACAAAATCAATCTTTTCAATATCTCTAGCATCCTCATGCAAAACAGTCGCATAAATTTTGTATCCATCTTTTTTTAACTGCTTCAAACATTTCTTCGTTGAATCAAAAGCATGAAAATCGAGCCACTTATTAGCAGAAGAAGAACTACTCTTCCCCACCTTCTTCGGATTATACTTCTTACTTTCACCAAAAATCAAATAAACATCCTGAACACCAAAAGCATCACAACTGCGAAATATCGCTTCTGCATTATGAGGATCATGAACATCCTCCAGAACCATCACCAAATCCCTCTGCCTCTTCTCAACAGCCTTCGTTAATTTTTTTAATCTTTCCTCAGTCGGCATATTCATCATCTATTATTCTTAATTATATAATATACACAGTTTTTTTATTACTGTAAACTGTGCTTATTATATCATATATTTTAGTAAAAGAACGTAACTATTACAACATAACATTAAAACCTCTTGACAAAAATACAATTTTTATATATATTTTATAGTTATATTATTTTTCATCTCTTAATATAACACTTTCACAACCTTTATCCGCCTGTGGCGGAAGGAGAGATTATGTCTGATCAATCAACAGTACCTGATACCAATGAAGAAGAACCAACAACAATTTGTGTAAATTGCACTAATTTTTTATGTGCTCCTAGCAATGAAAGTGCTAAAGACATTTGGTATTCACATTATTGCCTTGCAAAGCAACTCATTATGAAAATCAATCCAGTCAATGGACAAATTGAACCATACGATGAAAAAAACAAAGAGTTTCAAGACACAGACAATCCTCCTCTTGCTTACTGCAAACATATAAATCACGGAAATTGCCCAAACTTTCAACACGGAACTCCAAGTTATACTGACTTCTACTATGATGATGACTCTTCTGACAAACGAGAGAATCACATTCTTAAAGAATTTAAATTAGTAAAACCTATCATGGTCAAATGGCCAATTCCCGACTGTAAAACAATGTAAAAACAAAAGATCACTTAAAAAGTGATCTTTTTTAATATCCCAAATTTTATTATTCTGCTAATTTAAATCTCGACACATCATTCCCATCAATCTCAACATTTTCAACAAATTCTTTGAGAGAACGTACCCAAACAGCATTATCCCCAAATTCTTCCGAATTATAAAGCGCCATATAAATAACAACATCCTCAAGTGACTCACTATCCTTCCCAACCGCCATCACCTCATAAAAATGCCCCTTGTAATGCCGATACTTCCCCAATTCCAATTTTTCCATATTCATTATTTTCTATTTGTAACTTTGTAGCTATTTGTAATTCGTAGTCCCCTCCTTATTTGTAAATTCGTAGCTATTCGTAATTCGTAGTCTATTTAATAAAATACTCCAATTCCTCATAAAAATGCACATGCCCAATGCCCCCTTCAGTCTTGAACCGTCTCATAATGGCATAAATCTCTTCCACTTCCTTCTTCACAGCTAGAGAATATCTCATCTCCGCCACCAAACCTTCGAGAGCATTCATTCTCTCCAACAATTCTTGAGGAATATATTCAGGATAACTAACCTGATCAGATTCACATTGCTTCAAAATGTATTCCTTCGGTGTCAAAAGATACCGACCATGTTCTGGTAATAAATCATAAAAAACTCCAGGCTCCTCCAAATCTTTTCCCAGCAATTCACCAATATCGGACACCGTCCAATTCGAATAATCCCCAGTCAAATCATTTAACAAAGTCTCAATAGCCATCGGATCTAATTGTTTTTGCTCAATTTCCATATTTATCCTTTATTCATAATTCTTAATTCTTATCCCTCAATTCTCAATTATCAATTCATTTATTAATCTTCATATTCCTTTAAGATAATACTCCCCTGAAGCCCACCTTCTGTCACAAACCGTCTCATTAACTGATAAATTTCTTTAGGCGGTCTCTTCTCATCAAGCGCTATATTTAATTCCTGAACCAATTCACCCAAAATCTTAATTTGATCTTGTAAATCATCCGGTATATCGATAGGCAAAGAAGTTTCATCAAAAAGACACTGCTTCTTTATATAGTCATCAGGCATCATTAATAAAGATTTTCTATACCTAGGCAAAACCTCATAGAATGTTCCAGGAGTATCACCCAAACCCCAATCAAGAAGTTGACCAACATTAATAACGGTATTATTTCTATAATCACCTTTCAAATATTCCCTCAAATCCTCAATCGGCATAGGTGGCCACGCAGGATCAACTTCCGTAAAGACTTCCCTTACAACTTTCTTCGGTCTATCCTCTTCAAGTACTGGCACTTCAGGTTGAACTGGCTCACTTTTCCCACCAAAAAATTTAAACATATTATATATCATTTATTAATCTTCAAGTTTTGAAATTTTCACATAACTATGAAAACCAGCTTCTGTGTGATATCGTTTTGTAATTTCATAAATTTCCTTCAACGGTTTACGATCTGCAATTGCCCCTTCTAATTCAATCCTCAAACTTTCCATTTTATCCATTTGATTCTGAATATCCTCTGGAATATCAACTGGCCACGACTTACGTTCAAACAAACAACGCTTTTTTATATATTGTTTTACTGTTCTTAACGGTAACCATTTCTGTACATCCACAAAAAAAGAATCTGGTTCATTATCCAGTGCCCAAGAAATACAATGAGGGACATTCGACATATTTTGAGGATAATCTGTTGTTAAATCATGAATAAGCTCTTTGGATTCAAGTGGTGACCAAGAAGGATCTATCTCTGTAAAGACTTCCCGAATAACTCTCTTCGGTCTATCCTCTTCAATTGCTGAAACTTCAGGTTGAACTGGCTCACTTTTCCCTCTTCCAAAACTAAATAATTTATCAAACATATATTTACTTATTATGGATATTTTTTTACCCTTTACCACTTACTTATTACACTTTACTTTTTACTAATTACTTATTACTCTCGAACCTTTACGCCTAACTCCTTACTTCTTACTTCTTATTCACTAACATTTTAACACAAATCAAACCAAACTAACATTGACAACATCTTAAATAACTGTTAAAATTTCAAATCCTTACAATAAAACCTGTTTTCACAAAAGGAGATATCATGAAAAATGTAACCCTCGAAGAATTAATTGCTGACAAAAGCTTGATTGGTCGAGATGTCCGAGTAATCGATGACGATGGGACACAATTTCAAGGTCCACTTGCTAGCCTTACACTTGATAAAGGTATGTTTATATTAAGTCTTGATTGGACTGCACTTATAAATGGGTCTAAATACACTTGGCGAAATAAAAACCCAGAAAAACTCTATGCTCAAATTGCTCACATGGAAAGAATGATTCCCATTCAAAAAAATCCTAACGGTATAATCCTCATTCACTTTCCAATGGTTGGTAAAATCATTATTCAATCTGCTAAGAATACCCCACTCAACCGTAATGATATAAAATAAAAAAAGCCAAGAACTAAAACTATAAACACGAACCACTCAATGAGTGGTTCTTTTCTTTATATTAAAAAAGAGACACGTTGTGTCTCTATTCGTAAAACTCGCAAACATCCTTTTTGAAAACTAAAGCTCCCATTAATACATTTGGAGCATTGTCTCGCCACCAATTAGCGGCTTTCGGATGAACTCCGCTCAATCGAGAAATAGCTACATCTCCAGAAACTTTATAACCATCAACATTTTCAGCTGGACCACCAAGAACTCCACGCTGATCACCACCTTCAACTTCTACAACAGGAATCTCTAACCCAACCCATGCCTGACGAACCCAATCTGGAGCCTGACCTGGAGGAACTGCAACAATTACGATACTACTCATCATCTACCTCAAGTGATTACGGTAACCACATATTAGCATTCCACTAAAATTTGTCAAAAAATCACAACCATTAAACGAATAAATATTTTTACCCAAACAAAAAACCGCCTTACTAGAAGGCGGTTTACATATATTTCTATTCAATAAAATTATCAATTGCTTTTGTGTAACTTTCAGCCAATTCACCAGTACAATCACCCTTATCTTTATCACTATACAATCTTTTTAGCACTTTTTCATATGAAGAATAAAAATCCATACCATTATCATAAGTACATGTCATTTCTTTGTCATTCCATCCATCTGTTGGATAATTTATATAATGAAACTTCATCTCACATCGATTATTTTTTCTTCCCAATATTTCATAATAACCAGTTATCTTGAATACTGGAATATCATAATACAATGACGCTGGTCTGCATTTAGAAAAATTAAATGCAAAGAATGGATCAAAACCTACACCTGAAGAATTATTCTCAACTTCACCTCCTGCTCCTACTGGAACATTTACGTTTACTGAAAAATTATCAAGACGTTGATAAATAGTAATTTCATTAAGACTATCCGTTTTAATGCCCAATCCAAGTGAACGCATCGCTTCAAAAGCATCAGCCGGTCGTCCTAAATAATATCTTTTGTTATCATCAGGATTCAAATACCAAGCTTCTCCAGCACTTTCTACCTGAAGCATAATCCGACCACTTAATCTCTCAGTCAATGCTGAATCATATTTCAATCTTTGCGGTTGATCATATACTGGTGAATAACCATTTATAATTTCTTCATAATCATTAAATCCATCACCATCACTATCAATCAAATCTTTATTAATACCTTGAGATTGTTCAAAGTCATCAGTCAAACCATCACCATCAGAATCCAAAGCAGACATTTCAAGTATTCCAATTTGAATTTTATTTAAATCTTCATTACTCACACCCAAACCAAAAGACCTCATCAAACCAAATGCATCATCCGGTCTTCCCATATAATGTCTATAATTCTGTTCTGGATTAACATACCAAGCTTCACCATTGTCCTCTACTTGAAGCAATATCTTTCCTTTTAGATTATCAGCCAATTTCCCATGCATAAATTTATTACCTACAGCACCTACTGACATAGGAAGGAGAAGAGCAATTAACCCAATAATAATCAAAGTTTTTTTCATAATAAAAAATTTAATATTTAACAATTAGATTCTCAGCCTTATGTTTTTTTCTAACAACCTACTTCCTCTAAATTTTCTAAAAACCTAAGAACCTGCTAAAACCTAACAACATAATTATAACACAAAAAAAAATAAATCGCTCATTGAGCGATTTAAGATTAATTCAAAGCCAGAACAAACAAAGCAATCTGCAATCCCGGTCCTAAGATAGTCAAAGGAAGAATAAACAATTGAAAAAAATAAGAAATAGTTAAATAGACTGGAACAAGCATGGCAAAAGCACCCACCAAAACGGTAGCTACTCCCCCACCATTCACAATTGCCAAAATATAAACTGGGATGAAAAAGACAGAGGCAATCATAGCAAACAACAGATATAAAATATAGGAAATTAACCCTGAATCATTTCCGCTGTCATTTAGAGACCTCATAAGCAGAAAAATGAAACTAACAAATATTGCAACCGAACCCATTCCGCCAAGAGTACTAATCGCTGTGATCATTTCATTCTCCTAAAAAAAATCATTCATTTTCTTCTTCATACTCAATATCACATTCCTGACAGAATTCCTTCAAAACTAACTGCAACCGTTCTACAAGAACTAATCTTGAAACAGAAAATTTAATCATCATAAATCCTTCATCATCCTTTCCTTCAACAACATAATTCCCTGATAATTCATTAGTTCCAAATCCAACATAATCAAGTAGCCGTTGTAACCGAGCCTCTTGAATCTTTATAAACAACGGATAGTTTTCAGGCTCACCACTCTCAAAAACTAGCTTGTCCATTTTTTTTCCTTTGGTTAAGGTTATTTACAGAACCATGAAATAAAACGAGATTTGCAAACCGAATGAAAGCAAAAACATCGTAAACGGCAGACTAAAAACATCTGCCAGAAGAATATACAAAGGACCAATCAAAACTAAAATACCAACAACTATAGCAACAAAACTTAAACCGCTTGCCATCACAAAAACAACAAAAAACCCAAACCAAGAGATCAAGGCAAAAATAGCATAACCACAAAAAATTGACCTTGCATCAGATGATTCAGGAAGATACGCCCCCACCGCAAAAGCAAATATTCCACCAAGAAATGCTACCCCCAAAGAAATAGCACCAACAATCGCAATTGCCCATTCCATTTTTTTCTCCTTTTCATAATTAAATTGTGAAGTACAGAATAGACTAATTTACTTCATAATCACCATATTGTCAACCCAATTCAACCAATTTATGACAAAGAAAAAAAACCGTTTATTAAACGATTTTTAATTTTATACTAACGCCAGAACAAACAAAGCAATCTGCAATCCCGGCCACAACATAAAAAGTGGCTCAAACAATACCCTATAACGATGAACAGTCACCAAATATACTGGCAACAACATGGCAAAAGCACCAACGATAATAGTAGCTAACCCAGGATCATTAAACAAAGCCATAACGTATACAGCAATGAACAGAATACAAGAATATGATGAAAGAACCCTGTATCCATCAAATGTAATCATCTTCTCCCATGAAGGATCATTCGAAGATGCAGCCGCAAACCAAGCAATAACATAATAAATACTACCACACATGAACAACAGCCCCAACCCGCCAACGATACTAATTGCAATGATCATTATTTCCTCCAATTCATGTTTCTGCAGAGTTACTATTTTTTGTATACCTAAATCATCGCAAACAAAGCAATCTACAATCCAGGTCCCAATACCAACATGACATCTCCTTTATACATTTTTGTGAAGAACAGAATAAACTAATTTACATTATAACTACCATATTGTCAAGCCAAAACGTGACAAAATGACTAAAATCATCTACTATGATAAACTTATACTATACTGATTTGCATTATTTCAATTATTAGAAGTAATTAGTAGTATTAGTAATATTAGCAACCATTAGTAGATTAGTATCATATGGAGTTCAACCTAAAATCAAACTACAAACCATCAGGCGATCAACCTTCAGCAATTAAAGGCCTAGTTTCTGGTATAAAAAAGAACAATAAAAAACAAACCCTACTTGGTGTAACCGGTTCTGGAAAAACATTCACTGTCGCCAACGTCATTCAAGAAATAAACAAACCTACCCTCGTAATTGCTCACAATAAAACTTTAGCAGCTCAACTTTGCAACGAGTTCCGAGAATTCTTCCCTGATAATGCTGTTGAATACTTTGTTTCATACTATGATTACTACCAACCAGAGGCCTACATGGCAAATTCAGACACTTACATAGAAAAAGAATCTTCAATCAATGAAGAAATCGATCGACTGCGCCACGCCTGCACCCAAGCCCTTCTCTCCCGAAAAGATGTCATTATAGTTGCTTCAGTTTCCGCTATCTACGCACTGGGAAATCCCGCTGAATACGAAAAAGAAATTCTTCATTTCAAAGTCGGTCAACAACTAGATCATCGCGGAGTTATGCAACAATTAACAAACATGTATTTCGAACGAACCAACGCCGACCTAAAACGAGGACACTTCCGCAAAACCGGACAAGTCCTAGAAATCATGCCCGTTAACGAAGAGATGATTTACCGAATGGAAATCACCGAACAAATTGATACCATTGAAAAAATAGAACCTGTTAGCCGAAAGAAAATAAACGAGCAACAAGATCTATGGCTCTTCCCCGCTAAACATTACGTCCTCGGAGACGAAGCCCGAAAGATAGGTTTCACTTCAATCAAAACCGAACTAAAAGACCAACTAGCCACATTCAAAAAAGACGGCAAAGTTCTAGAATACGAAAGACTAAAAAGACGGACCAATTACGATCTTGAAATGATCAAAAACATTGGCTACTGCAACGGTATCGAAAACTACTCACCCCACTTCGAAGGTCGAGTAAACGACGAACCACCATTTTCACTAATAGCCTATTTCAAATACAACGACCCCGACTTCCTAACCGTCATCGACGAATCACACGTTACCCTTTCTCAAATACGTG
>Ga0307989_1001270_pt1 | contig 13982 bp, 18 predicted proteins | sample EllFjometagen185_FD_203164 | JGI IMG/M metagenome (GOLD analysis project Ga0307989, IMG submission 203164) | Marine microbial communities from Ellis Fjord, Antarctic Ocean - #185 | ecosystem: Environmental > Aquatic > Marine > Unclassified | place: Southern Ocean | collected 2014-10-08
ATAGGTCTCGAAGTAAAGTAAATATCTTTAATAACCTAATTGAAAGAATGGTCAAAGCTGATAAAATTTATCATTCTAAAATTATATGCTCGTAACTACTGACCTCTAAAAATTTATTTTCAATAGAATATTATTCTAAAATAATTTCATCAAGAATAAGATGAAATGATTCATTTTTTTTGTTCCCAATTAAAAAACCTAATTCTTCAAGGTATTCTTCAGAAAAATTTGGTGAATTAAGTTTATAACCTCTATAAAAAGGTACTAAGTTAGATAATTCAATTTCAACTGTTTGCCATTCTCCTGTAGTTTGAAAATGAGTAATATAAGATTGTTGTATATATTTTGATGGCTTCACTCTAAATTCATATTTTTTACCATCACCTTTTAAACGGACTTTAATTTTTTTAAAATTAGATATATCAAGTTGATTTAAACTATATTTTAAATAAGAAAATCCTCCATTATTTTCTAATGAAACAGCTCCTTTAAATTCCCCATTACCAAATTCATCAATTTGAAAAGTGCCATTTGAGTTCCCACCCATCACAACATCATTTACAACTTTCCAATTAGAAATATTACTTGTTTTATTAAAATTAAAAATTAGTAAGCTATTACTCATCATTAAATACATTATTAAAAAATTTATACGCATAATTTTATTTGTCTAATTTACCATATAGAGCAATTAATCTCTTTGTACGATAGTTGAAGATTTCCTTCAATTTAGGTTTCACTACAAATGGGTGAACTAACCGCCCTATGAAACCAAATGGAACCTTATAATCAATAATATCTTCCATTTCAACTCCACCTTCTATAGGTTTTATAAAATGTTTGTGATGCCACAACGCATATGGTCCAAACCGTTGTTCATCAACAAAATATTGTTTGTCAACTACATGGGTAATTTCAGTAACCCAATTTGTTTTTATCCCTAAAATTGGTGTTACAATATATTGTATAATTTGCCCAGCAAACATTGGCCTTTCATCACCAGAGATAATATCAAAGCTCATATAATCTGGCGTTATTATTTTTAAATTTTTTGGACTCGATAAAAACTCCCAAGCTTGTTCTACAGATATTGGTAATTTTTGTTTAGATGTTAATCTATAAACTGTTCCTTTTGAAGAAAACTCCATAAAATTAATTTTTTAAATAAGAATAGGTGTTTAAACTAGTTGCAATAAGTAGCCATAAAAAGTAAGGTGCAATTAACCAGGTTTTTAACTTCATATCAGCTCGAAAATTAAATAAATAATATCCTAAAACTACTGTAAGCAAAGTAATTATTACTAAAGCAATACCGATAGCATGCTGATTAAAAAATGTAAAATTCCATGATATGCTTAGTATAAATTGAAGACTAAATAAAAACCAAAAAGTATTGTTGTTTTTTATACCAATTAAATAAGATAAATATATTGAAAAACAAATCATTATGGTTGTCCAAGCAACTCCAAAAACCCAACCTGGAGGAGTCCAAGGAGCTTTATTTAATGCTAAATACCAATTTGACTTTGGACCATTATTCATAAATTGACTTCCAATAGCCAAAGCCCCAAAGTTTAAAAATATAAATAGTATAAAATACAAAAACATTTTACTCAAAATATTTTGTAATTTTAGAACTCAAGGGTTTTGTAATTGAGTAATAAAAATCGATATAGTTACCGTTTTCATCAATCAAATATTTTTGGAAATTCCACTTTACACTTGAACTCTTTAAGCCGTTTTTTTCCTTGTTGGTTAACCAAGCATATAAAGGATGTTGATTATCTCCTTTAACGTCAACCTTTTCAGTTAATAAAAAAGTGACACCGTAATTAACTTCACAAAAAGTTTTAATTTCTGTCAATGTTCCTGGTTCTTGCCCTCCAAATTGATTACAGGGAACACCAATAACAACTAATTTATCTTCATATTTTTTATGTAATTTTTCCAAATCAGCATACTGACCCGTAAAACCACATTCTGAAGCCGTATTCACAAATAATATTTTCTTTCCTTTAAAGGATTTTAAATCAATTAATTCTCCATTTATACTATTAATTGAAATATCGTATAGAGATGAGTTTGTATTCATAGTTGTTTTATTTGAGTTTGTTATAAAAAATACTGAAAGTATTATACTAGTAATTATTCCTATTATTTTCATTTCGTAAAAATTTTATATTATTTATGAATTTAACTTTTAACTGTGGTAATACCACAATCCATTTCAATGATTTGCCCTGACATTGATAAAGCATTATCAGATATTAAAAATGAAGCCATTGAGGCAACTTCTTTAGGTGATAAATATTTTTTTAATGGATGCCTTTCAATCATTTGCTTTTTTTGCCTATCATTTCTAAGAAGTTTAGATGCCAAAGTTGTATCAGTAACCGTTGGCGCAATTGCATTTACCCTAATTATTGGTGAATATTCAGCAGCTAAAGACTTTACCAAACCTTCAATAGCTGATTTTACGCTTGCTACACTTGCATGAAAAGGCATTCCTAATTTAGATGCAACTGTACTAAATAACAATATACTTGGATTATTTCCTTCTTTTAATTTTGGTATATATTTTTGAATAGCCTTAACAGCTCCTAAAAAATTAATATCATAATCGGTTTTAAAATCATCTAATTTTAACCGTTCAAAAGGTTTTAAATTTATAGAACCTGGACAGTAAATAAGTGTATCTACCTCAATTAAATCTGGTAAATTATCAGTTAATATATCACATGCATTGTGTGATAAATTTGGATGTGTAAATTCAGGTTGAGATCTACTAATATTAATAACTTTATTATTAACTAACTCTAATTGTGCTATTGCTTTTCCAATTCCTTTACTTCCACCAATAACTACTATTGTTTTCATATTTCCTTTTAACTATATTTTAAACGCTTTTCAACTTTACGCTTAATAACAGTCAAACGCTTCATAATATCCATTAATTCAGGATCTTCTGTTTTTTTATAAATTTCATTAACACCTAAAATTAGCCCTTTAACTTCCCTAGATGCTAAAATTCTTTCATTTGTGGTTTTTAATGAAAGTTTACGATTTTCAAATTCTAATGCTTTTTCTACTAATTCCATAACTTATAATTTTAAATAATTTTGAAGTTCTACTATTTTTTCAGGCTGATTAAAAACACCCCCATAATAACTTGTAACTGTAGCCGACGAGTCATCTTTTATTCCTCTTGAAGCAACACACAAATGTTTTGCATCAATAATCACACCAATATCATCAGTTTCTAAAATAGAAGCTAACTCTAGTGCTATTTGATTGGTTAAACGTTCTTGTACTTGTGGCCTGTTTGCAAAATATTGAACAATTCTATTAATTTTTGAGAGCCCAATTACTTTTCCTGAAGAAACGTAAGCTACATGAACTTTACCAAAGATAGGTACAAAATGGTGTTCACAGTTAGAATAAAACTGAATATTCTTTTCAACCAACATTTGGTTGTATTTATATTTATTCTCAAACAATGCAATTTTAGGCTTATTTTCAGGGTTTAAACCTGAAAATATTTCATCAATATACATTTTAGCAACTCTTTTAGGAGTTCCTTGTAAAGAATCGTCAGTCAAATCTAATCCCATTACTTCCATAATTTGTGAAAATAAATCAGCGATTTTTTCTTTTTTTAACTCATCAGATATTTTAAATGCATCTGCTCTTAAAGGGGTTTCTATTCCTGTATATAAATGATCGTCACCAATTTCTTCAAAAGTGTAACCATTTAATTTAGTTCCATTAGTAGGGTATTTCAACAAAGTTTCTTGGTGTTTCATAAAGCTTAATTTTTAATTCATGTTTTTCGTCTATCAAAGACCTTAAAATCGTAAAAATGATTTTTGCGATGTTTTCTGCAGTAGGATTCAACATCCTAAAATCATCCACATCTAAATTCAAATTTTTATGATCAAATTTTTCTAATACATTATCCTTAATTAAATCCGACAAATATTTAGTATCAATTACATAACCCGTCTCTTCATCAACATAACCAATCACAGTAACTTCAAGATCGTAATTGTGCCCATGATAATTTGGGTTATTACACTTTCCAAATATGTCTTTATTTTTTTCATCAGACCACTTTGTATTGTGTAAACGGTGTGCCGAATTAAAGTGTTCTTTTCTAGTTACGGCTGTTTTAAAATTCATTTTGTCTAATTTTTATTATGTAAAGATAAACAAAACAACATAGAAAATTAAATTTGACTATCTATTTTATCTATTGCATAATAAAATTATTAAATAGTTCTATATTAATTATATAAAATATTTTTGTTTAATTTGTACAAAGTTTTATTAAACACTTTAAAATATTTATTATGGCTAAAAGTAAAAAAATATCCGCTTCTGAAATAACATCACATTATATGAGCTACTTACTAGAAAAGGGCTCAAAACCTGCATCTGTTTATACTTTTGCCAAAGAAAATAATTTTGAGGAATCATTGTTTTATGAATATTTTGGTTCGTTTGAAGCTATTGAAAAATCAATTTTCAATACTATTTTTGAAACTACTCAAAACACTTTAACTAAAAGTAAAGAGTATGAATCGTTCGATGCTCGTAACAAATTACTTAGTTTCTATTTTACATTTTTTGAGAACCTTTCAGCAAACAGAAGTTTTATAATTATGCTTTTAGGAGATAATAAAGAACAATTAAAAAAATTAAGTGCTCTTTCAGATTTCAAAAAAAATTTTACGAATTACGTTGATATGCTGGAAATAGAAACTGTTGATTTTAAGCAAAAAAACATAACTCAAATTCAACGCAAAAGTATAAAGGAAAGTGCTTGGTTACAATTTATGATTACACTAAAATTTTGGTTAAACGACAGCTCCGCTTCGTTTGAAAAAACAGATATTTTTATTGAAAAATCTATCAATACAAGTTTTGACTTAATTGATACAACTCCTTTAAAAAGTATTATAGATTTTGGTAAATTTCTATACAAAGAAAAGATGAACGTAAATTAAAATATAATGCTAAAAACTATAGATACAATTCCTACTTCAAAAATTCACCGAGCTTCAAAACTAGTTCAAACTGGTGCTAAGGTTGGCGTAAATTATTTGAAATATTACGGTGATAAAATTATAACAACTGAAGCAAATGCTAAAGAGCGTCTTAATAAAAACAACGCCGAAGATATTTATGATGGTTTAAAAAAATTAAAAGGTAGTGCTTTAAAAGTAGCTCAAATGCTAAGTATGGAAAAGAGTGTATTACCACAAGCTTATGTTGAAAAATTTTCTTTAGCACAATTTTCAGTTCCACCACTATCAGCTCCATTAGTTGTGAAAACCTTTAAAAAGTATTTTGGAAAAGTACCGCAAGATATATTTGATGAATTTGATGCAAATTCAGTAAATGCAGCAAGTATTGGTCAAGTACATAAAGCTAAAAAAAATGGAAATACTTTTGCTGTAAAAATTCAGTATCCAGGAATTGCAAACAGTATTTCTAGTGATTTAGCGTTGGTAAAACCAATAGCCATTAGTATGTTTAATATTAAAGGAAAAGATTCTGATAAATATTTTAAGGAAGTTGAAGAAAAATTAATTGAAGAAACCAATTATTTAATAGAAATTGAACAAAGCAAAGAAATTTCGGCTGCCTGTTCTCATATACCAAACCTTCTATTTCCTAAATATTATTCAGCATTTTCTTCTGAAAGAATTATTACTATGGATTGGATGCATGGAGAACATTTATCTGAATTTACTGCATATAATATCGATGAAGAAAAGTCAAATAAACTAGGTCAAGCCTTATGGGATTTTTATATGTATCAAATTCACACCATAAAAAAAGTACACGCAGATCCGCATCCTGGTAATTTTTTAATTTCAAAAGATGCAGACTTAATAGCTTTAGATTTTGGCTGTATGAAAACAATTCCTGATGAATTTTACATTCCATATTTTGAATTGGCTAAAAAGGAAAATATTAATAATCCTGATATCTTCAAACAAAAATTATTTGAATTAGAAATTCTAAGAGAAGATGATTCACCCGAAGAATTAGCTTTTTTCACTTCTATGTTTCACGATATGTTAAGTTTATTTACACAACCTTTTCATGAAGAAATATTTGATTTTTCAGATGGTAATTTCTTTAAACAAATTGCCGAGCTTGGAGAAAAGTATTCAAAAAATACAGAGCTTAAAAAAATGAATGGAAATCGTGGTTCTAAACACTTTATTTATATTAATAGAACTTTTTTTGGTCTCTATAATTTAATGTTCGATTTAAAAGCGAAGGAAGTTAAAATAAATAATTTTAAAAATTTATAATGACTTTTTTTAACCTTCTAGAAATTAATCAATTAGAACACTTATACAAAATTAACCTTATTAATAGTTGCGCTGGTTATAAATCAGCCAATTTAATTGCTACTAAATCAACCGATAAAAATACAAATATTGCTATTTTTAGTTCGGTAATTCATCTTGGGTCTTCACCTCCATTATTAGGATTTATTTTAAGACCAACAACTTTTCCTAGAGATACATACGAAAATATTATAGATACAAAATATTATACGATCAATCATATTCATGATAAAATTTTAAAAGATGCACATCATACATCAGCTAAATATGAACATGGAATATCTGAGTTTGAAACTACAAATTTAGAAACCGATTACAAAGATGATTTTTATGTACCTTTCGTAAAAGATTGTCCAATTCAAATTGCAATGAAATATATTGAAGAATATGATATTAAAGCAAATAATACAAAACTCATTATTGGGGAAATACAAGGTTTATACATAAATGATAATCTTTTGCAAAATGATGGATTTATCAATTTAGCTGATGGAAATGTAGCCACTATTAATGGTTTAGATGGCTATTCAATTCCTACGCTAAAGGAACGATTAGATTATCAACAACCAAAAATATTTTAGAAAATATGAAAATTCTAGTTACAGGTGCAACAGGCTATATTGGGAAACGAATAATTCCGTTACTTCTAAATGAAGGACATACCGTTATTTGCACCGTTAGAGATAAAGAAAGAGCGTTAAAAAGTTTTATCAATCATAAAAATGCAATTATTGCAGAAGCTGATTTTTTAAAATCAGACACCTTAAATAATTTACCGAAAGATATAGATGTAGCTTACTATTTAATTCATTCTATGTCAAATTCTTCATCTGAATTTCATTCACTAGAAGAAAAATGCGCTCAAAATTTTAAATCTTTTGCAGAAACTACTTCAACTAAACAAGTCATATACTTAAGTGGAATTACGAATGATACAAAACTTTCAAAACATTTATTATCCAGAAAAAATGTAGAAACCATTTTACAATCCAATAATTATGCATTAACCACCTTTAAAGCTGGGATTATAGTTGGATCAGGAAGTTCATCTTTTGAAATTATTAGAGATTTAGTTGAGAAACTCCCTGTAATGATAGCCCCAAAATGGTTAAATACCAAAACGCAACCTATAGCCGTAAGAGATGTTTTAACATTTTTACTAAAGGCTAATGGGAATGAAAAATTATTCAATCACTCGTATGATATTTTTGGTCCAGAAATTTTGACCTATAAACAAATGCTTTTAGAGTTTGCTAAGATAAGAGGATTAAAAAGAAGCATACTTACCATTCCAATAATGACTCCAAAATTATCATCGTATTGGTTGTATTTTGTAACATCAACTTCCTATAAATTAGCATCTTCACTCGTAAATAGTATGGGAATTGAAATAATTGGAAATCCAAGTAATATCAATCAATTATTAAATGTTCAACCAATTTCTTATAAAGATGCTGTTAAAAATGCATTTGAAAAAATAGAACAAAACAGCATTGTTTCTAGCTGGAAAGATTCATTTATTAGTGGTATTTTAAAAGAAGATGTCCATAACTATATTAATGTTCCAACTTATGGTTGCTTTACTGATAAAAAACAACGACCTATTTCAAATTTAGATGAGACTTTAACCAAAATTTGGTCAATTGGTGGAACAAATGGCTGGTACTACGGAACATTTTTATGGAAACTAAGAGGATTTATTGATAAAATTTTTGGAGGAATAGGAATACGAAGAGGAAGAACACATCCAACAGAATTAAATATTGGTGATTCTTTGGATTTTTGGCGAGTTATTTATGCGAATAAAGATCGAAAAAAACTATTACTCTATGCTGAAATGAAACTTCCCGGAGAAGCATGGCTTGAATTTAAGATTGAAGATAATATCTTATATCAAACCGCTACATTTAGACCTCAAGGTTTAGCAGGAAGATTGTATTGGTATGCCGTAACACCTTTCCATTGGTTTGTATTTAACGGTATGATTTCGAGACTGGCTAAATCTAAATCTTAAATAAGGATTATAATAAAGCCGACTTTACAGTATCTAAATACCGTAAACGCGCAAATTTATGCTCAACAATTTCTGAAATTTCTTTATAATTAGGATTCCATTTTTTAATATACTCAAAATTTGGGTCAAATTTTTCTTGCTGCGTAGTTGGATTAAAAACTCTAAAATATGGAGCAGAATCACAACCTGTACCAGCAGCCCATTGCCAATTTCCATTATTTGATGAAAGTTCAAAATCGAGTAATTTTTCTGCAAAATAAGCTTCACCCCAACGCCAATCAATTAACAAATGCTTATTTAAAAAGCTTGCAACTACCATTCTAACTCGGTTGTGCATATAACCGGTTGCATTTAACTCTCGCATGCCTGCATCAACTATTGGGTAACCTGTTTTTCCTTCGCACCATAATTTAAATTCTTCTTCATTATTAATCCAAGGAATAAAATTATATTTAGGTTTAAAATTTGCATTTACAACATTAGGAAAATGATATAAAATTTGCATAAAAAATTCACGCCAAATAAGCTCGTTACAAAAAGTAGTATTTATAGGCTCAGCATATTTAAATAATTTCCGAACACTTACAAGTCCAAACCTTAAATGAACTGAAATATTTGAGGTTTCACAAGTTGGTAAATTTCTATACAATTCGTAATCATGAATTGGATTTAAATTAATTGGTTTTACTTTTATCGAGCTTTCAGTAAAGCCTATTTCTTCAATTGAAGGAAAATTAAAAGAAGATTTAAAAAAATTATTTTTAATATCTTCAGAAGGATAGAATTGTAATTTTCTACTATTATATAAATTCCACCATTTATTTTTATAAGGTGTATAAACTGTGTAAGGTTTTCCGTCAGCTTTTAAGACTTCATCAGCTTCAAAAACAACTTGATCTTTATAATTATGTACTTCAATATTATTTTCTTTACAAAGTTTAGTAATTTCTAAATCTCTTTTAATAGCATACGGTTCGTAATCTCTATTAAAAAAAATGCTTTTAACATTAAATTCCATTAGAATCTTCTTCCAAATATCAATTGTACCACCTTTTTTTATATATAATGAAGACTGTTGTTTTACTAACTCTGTATTTAAATCTTTTAAGGATTGATGAATAAAACCAACTCTTGCATCATCTTTAGGTAATTCGTTTAAAATTTCTTCATCAAAAATAAAAAGAGGAAGTACTGGTAAATTAGATTTTAAAGCATGAAATAAGCCACAATTATCTTTTAAACGCAAATCACGTCGAAACCAAAAAATAGCAACTTCTTTTTTATTCATTATTAAATTTTAATTTAAACTTTTCAATCAATATTAAATTAGCAAAAAGCATGCTAAACGCGTAAAAAACATCTTCAATAGGAATTGTAAATAGACGTATTCCTAAATTTTCTTCATTATTATACCAAACAACTTCCCCTTCAATAAAACTTCCGGTTAAAATACCATTAACAATCAAAAATGGAATTAAAATAATTAAAAAGGTGATATAAAACTTCTGTAAAATTTCATTTCTGGTAATAAAAGAATACGCTAAAAGCAAACAAAAAACCAACAAATTTATTGATGTATACCACTTATCAATATTTAAAAATAACAAAAAAATCGCTATCAAAAATAAAATAATTGTAATATAATTGGCTCTAAATTCAGATAATTTTAATGCTGGGAAAAAGTAACCAACTGCATAATGTGTAAAAACACTCGCATAAGGAATGCATATAAAAAACAAGATTTCTTCTAGTGGAAGCCCAAATAAATAAAACCCTAACAAATATTTAGGATTAAACCCCCAAACACCTTGTTGTGTAAAAATCACATCCCAAACTAAGAAAAAGAAAGCCACAATAAAAATGGATAAAAAAACTGATTTCCACCATTGTATAAATTGCATTTTTTTTTCAAAACTATATGCAAATGGAATAATAAAAGAAGCTATATTTAAAATTAAATACAAACTCATTAGACTTTAAAATATTTGAATGGTACAAATAACATCCCAAAACACTCACCTTCTTCTTTTCCTAAGTGTTTATGATGAACTTTATGTGCTTTTCTTAATCCAATGAGGTATTTATTGTTTGTTTTATTAAACCACTTAAAACGCTTGTGAATTAAAACATCATGAACTAAAAAATAGGCGATTCCATAAAATTGAATTCCTAAACCTATAAAGAATTTAAAATTTAAACTGCCTTCTAACCCAAAATAAAACAACGTAATACTTGGAATAGCAAAAACGATAAAAAAAATATCGTTTCTTTCAAACCAATTCTGATATTTGGGTTGGTGATGATCTTCATGAAAATACCACATAAAACCGTGCATAACAAATTTGTGTGTTAACCAAGTAACACATTCCATAAACATAAATGTCAAAACTGTAATTCCTAAAAACATCATAATAAGGCATTTAGTTTTTTAATTTCTTGTTTTTGTTTTCCAGATAAGCCACTAACTTTTAACATTGTAGTTAGCATCTTTTTTTTATGAGTTGATGAAAGCCTACAATGCTCTAAATATTCAATTACTAAATTAAAATCTTCTTCTTTATTTATATTGTATCCCAAAAACTTAGGAATTTCACTTTGAAATAAAAAACGAACATATCTGTATTCAATATTATTTTTGTTTTTAGCGATTGTTTTATCTAATAATTGCGAACCCCTTTTGAAATTTGAATACTTTGTGATAGGAAATTTAACATATTTCGCTTTCATTAAATACAAAGCAGCAAGATAAATTTTTGCTTCATCACTTTCTAAGTTTTTTATTTTTAGAATATAATTATTAATCTCATCTACAGATTTTAAAGTTAAATAATTTCTTTTTACCTCATCTAAATCTGAAAGATTAGCAAAAGAAATAAAAATCAAAAAAGAAATTAATAATTTCATTATAAATTATAATAAGTTAAATTTAAAAACCACAAAAGAACGTGCCAACAAACTTAATTTTACTGGGTTTGAAACACGAATACGTGTTGTCATTATTTTTTCTGAAGGCGTTTCTTTTAATTTATGAAGCAACCTTCTGTAGTAAATATAAGCTGTATAAACACCGAATTTAGCTTCAATTGGCAATAACTTTATACCTTTATATGCTTCAGCAAAATCGCTTTCAATTTCATCAATAATAGTTTGCTTTGATTGATAATCTAACGATTTAAAATTAACTCCAGGGAAATAAGACCTATTTAGTACTTCATAATCATCTTTTAAATCACGTAAAAAATTTACTTTCTGAAAAGCAGAGCCTAATTTCATAGCAGCATCTTTTAAATCTTCATATTTTTCAGTATCTCCATCAACAAAAACTTTTAAACACATTAAACCAACAACATCAGCAGAACCATAAATATAGTCATTATACTCTTCTTCAGTTTTATAGTCATTTTTATTTAAATCTAATTTCATACTTGTTAAAAAAGCCTGAACTAAATCATCCGTTATATTGTATTTTTTAACGGTGTGCTGAAAACTATTTAAAATTGGATTTAAACTTATCCCATTTTCTAAAGCTGCATAATAATCTGCTTCAAACTTTGTAATCAAAGCCATTTTATCGTATCCATGAAAAGAATCTACAATTTCATCAGCACATCTAACAAAAGCATAAATATTATAAATTCCTCCTCTAATTTTTGGCGATAACATTTTTACTGCCAACGAAAAAGAAGTGCTATAATTTTTTGTAACTATTTTGCTACAATTAAATGAGGTATCATCAAAAAGCTGTTTCATAATTTTTTTAGTTAGTAGTACTATTTAATAGAATTTTTAGTTACCATTTCTGCAACAATTTTCCCGGAAATAATTGAAGGTGGAACACCCGGTCCAGGAACAGTAAGCTGACCTGTAAAAAATAAATTATTTACTTTTTTACTGACTATTTTTGGTCTTAAAAAAGCTGTTTGGGTTAAGGTATTTGCCAATCCATACGCGTTTCCTTTATATGAATTATAATCTGAAATAAAATCATTTACACAATAAGATTGCTTAAATAAAATATTATCAGAAACTTTTTGATTTGTTAATTTCTCTAATCGCTCAATAATTACATTGAAATAATGCTCTCTAATTTCAGGTGTATCTTCAATACCCGGAGCAATAGGAATTAAAAAAGTAGCCGCTTCAGTATTAATAGGGGCAAAACTATTATCGGTTATACTTGGGAAACTAGCATAAAAAAGCGGCTCTTTTGGCCATTTAGGCGTATCATATATATCTACTGCATGTATATCAAAATTCGTATCAAAAAATAAGGTATGATGTGACACATTTTTTAATTTTTTATTAAAGCCAACGTAAAATAATAAAGATGAAGGTGCAAATGTTTTTTTACTCCAATATTTTTCAGAATACATTCTATATTTTTCATCTAACAATGTTTCGGAATGATGATAATCAGCTCCACTAACAACAATGTCTGCTTTTATAAATTTATCATTGACAGTAACACCTGTTGTTTTACCATTTTTAACTTCAATTTTTTGAACGTTTTGATTTGTTTTAATTGTAACGCCTAATGACGTTGCTAAAGAAACAAACCCTTTTACAACTTCAAACATTCCTCCTTTAGGATGCCACGTACCCAAACCGAAATCGGCATAATTCATAAAACTGTAAAAATTGGGTGTCTTTGAAGGTTTTGCACCTAGAAAAAGGACAGGAAACTCTAATATTTGAATTAGCTTTTTGCTTTTTATATTGCCTCTAATTTCTTTACTCATACTTTTAAAAAATTGAGAAACATTGATAATAGTGTCTTTTGTAATAAGCTCGGTAATTGAATTCCCAGGCTTATAAACCATATTATTTACAGCAATTTCGTAATTAAATTTTGCAGCTTTTAAAAACTTCTTTAAATATTTAGAACTCCCTTTTTCTTCCTTTTCAAAAATTGTATATATCTCTTCAATTTTATCTGAAATAAGTATTGAATCGAGTATGTTAAAATAGACTTGATATGCAGGAGCTAATTTTTCTAAATGGTAATAATCTGAAGGTTTTTTATCAAAATCATTAAAAAATTTCTCAAAAACATCTGGCATCCAATACCAAGTTGGCCCTATATCAAATTTAAAACCATCCTTTTGTAAAACACGTGCTCTACCTCCAACACTATCATTTTTTTCAAGTATTGTAACATTATATCCTTTCTTAGCTAAGTAACACGAAGCTGAAAGTGATGAAAATCCGGAACCTATTATAATTATATCTTTCATTTTGTTTAACAAAGATACTGATAAGTTAAACAAAAACAATATTATTTAAAAAAATTATATAATATTTAACAAGTCTAAAGGTGATTTAAAGATTTTAACTTGGGGAATATCAAGGGTTTCAGATTCAATTTGAGTAATTTTATATCCTAAAACCCAAAGTGAATCATTAGAATTTTTTAATGTAGAATTATAAACATCTTCTAAATAAATTTCTATTGATTCTTTTGAAGGCTCAACAGTTAAATAGGTAACAAAAATAGTTTCACTATCACTATTCTTTAAATCTTGTAGATTATTTGTAGGAACACTTTGCCCTAAATAAATTGAATAATAACCACGTAACAATAATTCAAAATGCAAATACAACAA
>Ga0307989_1001271_pt1 | contig 13979 bp, 9 predicted proteins | sample EllFjometagen185_FD_203164 | JGI IMG/M metagenome (GOLD analysis project Ga0307989, IMG submission 203164) | Marine microbial communities from Ellis Fjord, Antarctic Ocean - #185 | ecosystem: Environmental > Aquatic > Marine > Unclassified | place: Southern Ocean | collected 2014-10-08
TATAATTAAGTGATTTATCAATCTAAAAAGTCTTGAAAAAGCAGTTTACAGAAATAGCTCCTCAGAGAAAAAGGACTTTATCATGAACAATTACAGTTGAAGGTCAAATTCTTTTGAAAAAAAGGGAGTATGCATGATTATTATAAAAAAAAATTGACAAAAGACAGCTTACATAATTCTTGAAGAAGAAAAAATTGATTTGAAAGTAAGTCCTTGGGGCTGGAATATATTTTTGCTATCAGTCAACCTTGTACCCCAAAAAACAATATTAAAAAAACAAAAGGAAAAATATGAAAAAAGGAATCCTATTATTATTAGCAATTTTTAGCATTGGTTTTTTGAATAGTAAAACCGTTTGTTATCGACAATTACTAAATCGTACAAACTTTCGCATTTTCAAAAATGCAGAAAAAGAAATGAAAAAAGATAATAATAAAAAAGCATTAGAATTGTTTAATCAAATCATTGAGAGTCATCCAGATCATATAAGTACTCTAAAAAATATCGCCGATATACATTATGCTCTAAAAGATGAATGTGCAGAAGAGGAATATAGAGGAGCTTTAGTATTAATTAATCAAGCTTTAGAAGTTGAAAAGAACAAAAAGAAGATAAAATTGTTAGAAAAGTACAGAATAACAGTCACAAACCGAATATCAGTGTACACGACAGGTGCTTTTGATGAAGTTCGTAATGCAGAGCAAAAAGCTTCGACGGAATATGAAAATGAACGGGATAAAGTTTTTACTGAAAATGCTGTAGTGAAAGAAGCAATTCAAGAACATTCTCTAGAACAAGAAGAACAAAAAGACACTTTAATTGATAGTGAAACAATGGTTCCGGATGCCGGTATCGATACAGAATCAAGTATGATTATCACAAAAACTGTCCTTGAAAATAATTCTATATCTGATGAATATTCTTATAATGAGTCAGATTTTGCATCTCCTTGGATTGAATTTGAATCGAATATAGCTGAAGAACAAAAGAAAGAAATAAAAGCTTATATTGAAAACAATTTCTTTGAGACAATAGATAATATTGAGAATATTAAAAAGGAGTTCATAAACGAAAAAAAATATAAAGATATTATCGCTCTCAATCGAAGTTGGATGATGGAAAATTCATTGAAAGATAGCGATTGGTTAGAAGAATTAAAAACAAAAGAAGCAACTTATTTTGATACACTTTATAAATACAATGAAGTTACTAGAGATTTAGCAAGTGACAGATTAAAATTACAAACATTTAAATCGACCGCTGATAATTTGAAACAGCAAAAAGAAAATGAAATTAGTAACCTGGAAATTATAGATAATATCATTGATTTTGTTTTAGTTGATGAAATAGAATCCAGACTTGCAACAATACCGCAAAGTATTGTCTTGGTTGGAAAAATTAGCTATGCTAATAGTGATTTCGATAAAATTAAATTATTTTTAAGTGATTATATGAAGGATTTGGCAAGAGTTAAAATTAAAGGATTTAATGTACTAAAAAATAAATTGTCGTATTCTTCAGAACATGAGAGAAGAATCTTAGAATTATTTGAAATAGGATTTGATGGTCATGCGCAAACTATTGATACTTTCTACAAAGATTTAATGAAAAGGGATGTTAATACTAATGAATATATTTACTTGATCCATAGAATAGAAGTTTTTCCTTTTAAAGAATCAACAGGATTGGCAATGGTCGAGGATGGTAATGTTTCTATTTTATCTGATATCCCAAAAAATGTATATGGAGTTAACCAAGTAAATCTGTATGAAATGACAACAAATGAAACTGTTACTTTTGATTCATTAAATATAACAGATGAAGATACTAAAGCTTACATACTTTCTCAGAAGAAATTTTCTGATGATAGAAACAAGCAATATAATAATAAGATTAATGAAGTAATCAAGACCTATAAAGAAAAATTATCAAAAAATTATCAAAAAAAGGAGAAAATCAAAGTTAAAGTTACCAATTTAGAAAAACAGATTAACGAAGTTGAGGTAAAAATCAAGAGTTTGGATGATGAAATAGCTATATACAGATCAAATGTAAGCGTGGATGAATCCAATCAAAATTTATATAATCGCTATATTACTGCAAAAGATTCATATGAAAGATTTTATAAAACCAGAATCGGAGTAGTGAATAAATTAGTATATAAAGTTAAAAATTCCACTTTACATGTAACAGATTTGTTCTACAAACAGGATTATGATCAGGGTTATGTAGATGATATATTCAGCGTAAGAGGTGATCTTGAGAAAAACGATAAAGAAATTTCTATTTATCTGGAATATAAGGAAAGTGGAGCTTCCGAATTTAGTTACAAAAAAAAACAAGCACGCTTTAAACCAGCATTTAAATATTTCAGAATTTTATCTATAGGAGCAAATTCAGAGGCAGAACTTACGCACTCTTTAAACATTGCCTTTAAAGTTGATTGGGATTTTATAAGTCCTTTATGCTTTTCTCTACAGCCACCCAGAATTATTGATATTGATAAACAAACACAATGGTTATTCCTTGATTCCACCCTAAACCCATCTTCTCCACAAGAATATTATAGTAATTTGGATGATCAATTAAAGTTTTACAAAGATGAAGGTTGGCGACTTCCGACTTATGAAGAATTGATGTTGATAAAAGGACAACTTGCTTCTGAAAAAAGAGTTGGTAATGATATTTTTGAAAAGTTGGATTGGCAACCAAGTGATGTAGATTTAATAGACTGTAATATTCTTACTGATAAATCATATAATGATCGGGGGAATAAATATGTTTCTTATAATATTTTCAATGAAAATATGGAGCAAATTATTCTGGGAAGAGGTATCGGCTGTTATTTATTTTTAATCAAAAATTGTACACAAGAAGATGATTGTAATTGTAAATAATATATGAAATTCTTTGTTCTATTCTTTTTACTGATTATATCCTGTTCACACGTAGATTCAGGGAAAGTACAAATGAAGAAGATTAATGATCCTTATCTACTATGGATTCAGGAATTAAATAACAGAATATTTAACCTACAAGAAAAAAACAAAGAAAACATTTATTGGTACGGGATAGCAAACGAAAAAGACATTGAATCATTCACAAAATTAATGCAAGAAAATGAAGTCAAAATGCTCACTAATTTTACAGAAGAAGAAGATACTCTCTCTGTTATTTCAACGTTTAAAGCAAAGTTTGAAGCTTCTTCAAAAGTTAACATATTTTGGAGAAGTGTAAGCAATTATTTTACTGAGTATAGAAGAAGTAATAACTGTGATTACTTTTCTTCAGGATTTGAAAAAATTTTAATTCAAGAATCTCCGCTGAAAGTACCTGATAAGATTCACATTTATTCTCAAGAAAAAAAAACGATTAATAATGAAAGATATTTTATTACTATCGTTTATTTAAATAAGCAAGATTTAATTAATTTTAATATACATGGAAAATATTATAGCAGATACATTTCTGAAAAGGAAATTGAATTTCTTAACACTGCTGAAATTTTATACAATAAAATCTTATATAAAAAGGAGAACTAATGAAATTTCTTATTACCATTTGTTCAATGATGCTTGCTCTTACAATTTCTGCAACACAAAATGTAATTTCAGACTGGGATTATAAGATTGACGTCTCTGCGGAATTTATTGAGTTGGAGTCAGTTAAGCCTGAACATCTTTTAGATACCTCAATTTTTACATATCCAAATAACATTTATCAATGTTTAATGAAAGCAAATGGAAGAAATTTATATTGGAACATAAACCAGGAAATTGTAGAAAATAGTGAAAATGACCCTACAAGATTTCTAATTGGTTTATGGGGAATTGACAATCATCATATGGATAATGATAATGTCTTGATAAATAACCCGATAAAGACACGTGACTCGGTAATACAATTATTGCAATATCTGATTTTCGATAATGTCATTAGTGAAAATACTAAAGCTAACAAAGATGATATCCATTTATTAGTATTGAAAACAAAATATCTTCAAGGGGATCAAAGTATTTCCGGAAATAGTTTTATTTTATGGAATACATTTAAAGAGCCAAATCCTCCTGAATTTCTTAGAGACCTCACTCAAGGAAAAGATTATATAAGCTTTATTTTATTCCCTGCAAAAATAACTCAATATAAGATTAATTGGAACGACGAAAAGTCACTAACAAACGACCAAACAGGTGGATCACCAGCAAACACAGAAAGAAATGATGCACAAAGTGATTCTTCGAATAAACTGAAGAACAATGTTAAATTCGATGAAAGCAAAATTGAAGACTTTGTTAAAAAAAAATATTCATGTGTTTTGGAAAAGCAGGCTTTCGAAATTGATATAAAGAATAATAAAATGTATCAACCTTTCTCTATATCCGTAAATTTCAGAAAAGAAGTTTATACAAACCGTGTTAAAGAAACACACCCAGAAAAAATTGAATATGCATTAAAGTATAACACATACAATGTTACTGGTAAACGTAAAAATTTCAATAAAAAAAGCCTTCTTTCACAAGTTATTCCAAAGTTACATTTTAAGGATCAAGCTAAAGCTATAATACTACCATTTAATAATAATCAGTTAAAAATTCCTGAAATAATAGATTCGGAAACTATCAGCTTCTATTCAAAAAAAGAATCTGTTTGGCTGAAAGCAATATCAGTAAGTGAAAAAAATAAAGAGATAGAAGTTATTCAAAGGAAAAGACCAAAAAAATTTTTAGAAGATCATTGGGGTAATGATGTATATCGTCCTGTTACTGCAAAGAAAGAAAATTGTATAATAAAGGAAGCAAAATTTAAAGAAGAACCCAGATTAGTTCTAAGTTTAACAAATACTGAATTTAGTAAGGATTATTTATCTGCAACGTATACCATGGATATTGTATCTGAGAAAGGAAAAATCTTGGAATACAAAACACAAAAAGAAAAAATAACATTCAAAATTGAAGCCCAAAAGATACCAGTAATACTAAAAGCAGCCCAAAATTTTCCTGAGTTGAAGTCTCTAGAAGAAGAAATTCTTAGTAAACTTAAGTTCAAGTACGATACTTTACAACTTAAAATTGAAAAAGGGATAATTTCTTTTCCGACAGCAATTGGAGATGCAGATGATATCACTTTGGAGCGTGTAGAATTTCCTTATGCTGAACTAACCGGAGCTAAATATGACAGCGGTAAATTTATATTAGCTCTTAAAAAAAGAGCTGGTAAGAGTATTAATTATACTGTTGCCAGAAAAACATCAAAGATTAAAATTAGCGGATATACTGCTAACTTGTATTATAAACATCCTCATGAAAACAAGATTAAACTGAGTAATCCGAACAATTTAATTAAACATGCAAGTGTAGAGTATGAATTAGTGATTAAACATAATGATTATCAAACTAATACTCTTACTTATACAAACAATAATTGGCCAAGCAATAAACAGGTATTAATGGACCCTAAAATGGTAAGTTTTAAACCCGTATTATTGGTTGTAAAAGATAAATATAATGCAGATTATTCCGTTGATACACCGAAGTATAGTACAATTACTCATCCTAAACCGGATTTCCATTATTCCTTAGATCTTAATAATGCTGATAAGGAAATTTGGGAATTTACAGACGGAACATCGAAAACTAAAATAGAGCTTGATGATATTAAATCAAATGAAACTGTTAAAATAAAAATTCAACGTAAATCCGTAAGCAATAATTTTTCATTAAAACTTAATTGTGATAATATGACATCTTCCAGTATGCCTTTGGAATATCATATTACAGGTTTCGAAAAAAACGATGATCAAGACGGTAATATGGGACCTGAAAATTTCGATTTGTATGCTAAATTCCCGAACAAAGTCTTACCACAGGATAAAATAGAAATTAACATAACTAAACCACCCAACTATAATATTTATTTGGATGGAGAAGACCAAGATCATGATATTCTTTCCAGAACAAAAACAATAATTTTTAAAAAAGCGGGTAGTAAGAAAATTTCTTGTTATCGAATACCATCATTCGATTTTTTCTATTTTGATATTGCTGATCTGACTGACAAAAAGAAAACAATGTCCTATTTTGAAGAAAAATTGATAGACATAAACCAAACAAACAGTGACTATTTCATGTATTTATGCAATGATAGAAATCCTGTAATTGCAAAGAATAAAGATGAGTACAAAAATATCTTGAATGGGATGTTTAAACAAAGAAATACTCCGCCTGCGATTGTTGTATCAGATTTAGATAATATTGATAGTAACTTGAACAAAACAAAGATAAAGCCTTCTGTAAAAACAGTTACATTTCATTTTATACTCTCAGACAGCAATTATTTGAGTAAACGTGCACGAAATAGAATTTTTGATGAGTTCCTTAAACAATTTAAAGACTCGGACAGCATTAAGATTATTATATATGATCAAGATGATTTAACCAAGATCAAAACAATGTTACCCAATAACGATGTAAGTAAACCAATAAACTATTAATGGAGACTTAGATGAACAAAGCCATAAACTTAGTAGCAGTATTTTTGATAACCCTGAATCTACTTTCTGCAATAGAATTACTGAATACTCCCAAGAAATACATGAAACCAACAGACGGAATATCTTTAAAACAAACAGATGAAATTAATACAGAATCCTGGATAGTCTTTTCAGATAGAAAGGATAACCCTACTTACTATGAGCAAAGAGAAGTAAAAGTAAAAAGGAATTGTGATTTAATGCAGCATTTTTATGTTATCGATGAAACAGATGACTGGTTGCATATTGTAGAGGATGATCCAGGATGGTCAGGTGAGACAACAAAAAATATGATAGATTTTGGTTGGATAAAAAAAGAAAATCTATTATTATGGAGCAACTGCTTAAGTACAAGCAATAATATTAAACAAAAAGTAATGGTTTTAAATTCTATGGCTACTATAGAAGATGAAGAAGATATCAGTTATGAACACAGGAAAATGCAGTTTTATGATGATCCAAAGTTAGGATCACTTTCTGATAAAGTCTGTGAATTGTATCAAATATTTTATGTTTATAAAGCAGCTAATAACGAGAAAAGCAGATTAATAGGCAAATCTTCCAATATTCGTTCCGGTGAATACGGGAAAACAACCGTTTGGGGATGGGTATCTGATAGCAGAATGGTGGAATGGGATAGCAGACTGGCAATAGAACCGAATTGGGAACCTGATGCTGTAAACGAGAGGAAATCTAATGAAGTGCAAGCAACAGCGTTTAGTAGCCAATCTCAAGCAATTAGATTTAAACACGGTAATAATTATTCAACTAAGGCAATATATTGGGCAGAAGACGAAAACAGGTATAATAATCGTGCAATTGGGGAATGGAGAAGATTTCCTGTTTTAAGTGAAGATAACGATATTATAGAATGTTACATAATGGGAGAAGTACAATGTGCCGGTTCTAATGAAAGTATTGATTCTGATGAAACTGCTGCAACTATAAAAAAATATTCAGATCTTCGAGAAAAGAGGCGAAATATTAACATAATATTTGTAATTGACGGAACATCAAGTATGCAACCATATTTTTCCCAAATCTCAGGTGCACTGGAAAAATGTATGCCATCACTGGAGAGTAGATTCACAAAGAATGTTTTCAGGTTTTCTGCCGTTATTTTCAGGGATTTTACGTCGCAAAAAACAATAGAATTTCAAAAGCTGGGGAATTATACTCAGACAGCAAATTTTTTATCTAAGATTGAAGCAGGAGATGATAAAGGTGATACAGATGCCGAAGAAGCTGTTAATTTCGGTTTGAAGCACGCAATTCGTGATAATGAGTTAGTAGAAGGTGAAACTAATATTATTGTACTTATTGGTGATGCAGCAAATCATGATCGTAAGGATGAAACCGAGGTTTCTTCTGACACTATTGAAAGACTTTTAGATAAATACGGTTGTGATTTATTTGTATTTCAAGTACATAAAAAAAACACACCTGCATACAAAAAGTTTATAAGCCAAAATAAGAAAATAATGATGAAAACATCCGCAAGAGAATTCAATCGCCTTCGCACTGTACCCGGAAACAACCTTTCTGAACCTATTTTTGAAACAAATGGGAGAATACATGCTTTGAATAACAGCTCACAAGTTATGAGAATCTCAGAGGCTCAAAACAACATTAACTCATCCAATAATTTAGGTCCAGACATAATTGAACTGATAACATTGTCTAATAAAAAAACTGAAGATCTTATAGCATTATTAGCAGAAGCTTTGGAAGGTGGGACATCTTTAGACAAAATTGACTTTTCTTCTTCTGATAATAAATTTGTAGATAGCTATAAACCGGCAATGTTAAGTATGCTGAATTCTATGGGATTAAGAGACGAGGTTCTTGATAAGATCACGAAAGAAAGATTTCAATTAGCTATTGAAGCATATACTCCTATTCAATTAGAAAATACAGATTACCCTCTTTACAAAAATGTAGTTTTATTTGATAGGATTGAAATGGGTAAATTATATGTATCTTTGCAGAAATTGATAGAAGGAGGAGGAGAAAGCGAGAGAAAAACTATGCAAGATGCTTGGCTGGAAATACTTCGAGACACTATAGGCGAAGATAGAGACTCTTTTAAAAATATGACTTTAGGAGAAGTAAATTTCCAAGTATCAGGATTACATTCAACCAGTGATTTTGTTGCAAATATTCGAGTAGAAGATATTGTCGATGAAGCCAAGTTCTCTGAAAATGATTTCAGAAAATATTTGGGAATTTTAAAAAAATCTTTTGATGATTTGGATGACATATATAACTCTAATACTTATCCTTATTCTTTCAGGTCTAATGATACACCGTATTATTGGATAGAATTGGATATTTTGCCATAATGAACACAAAAATTAATTTAGTTTTTTCTATTATTCTATTTTCTTCATTTGTTTATTGTAAGCAATATGAGATACTGAAATTACCGACAGCATATATATTTCCTAAAGAAGAACAGAACGTAAATATTATACAAAATGAAAGAAGTAATCGACTTTGGTTAGTATATTCGGATAGAAATGATAATTATACTTTTAAAAAACCGGATGGTGGCAATATTAAGAAAAAATGCTCCATAATGCAAGAATTTTACGTAGTAGAAGAAACACCTGAATGGGTTCATATCGTAGAAGATAACCCCGATTATTCCAGCCAAACAACGAAAAAAATGACTGATTACGGTTGAATAAAAAAAGACAACCTTCTATTGTGGACTAGGTGCTTACGCACAAAGAGTAACAACTCCAAAAGAGTAATTTTTGTTAATTCATTATATAATATAATGGATAATAAGAAAAGTATCGGAACCATGAAAACATTTAGTTCCCCATATTTAACATTTGAACATCGACAAACCACAGGATTTCAAATTTTCTATATCTATAAAAGAAGTAATAATAAAATATTAATTGGTAAAAAAATCACTAATGACAGTAAAAATGATTTTGATAATATTGTAGGATGGGGTCTGGTGGATGCGTTACTTAATTGGGATAACGGGCTTGCACTAGAAGCCAATTTCGATTCAGATGCTGTTAATGAAAGAATGGGACATAATGTAAAGGCACGAGTATATTCTACGGAGAGACAAGCTCGGGGTTTAATAAACGATCCTTATGATACCAATCTTATTTACTACTGGGATAATGACAGTTTTGGATTCAGAGAATCAGGTAAAAGATTCAGACTTCCAGTGATAAATATTCATAATAACATTATTACTTGTCTTGTAATCGGAGTAATGGGATTTAAAGATAATACTAATCAGAAAAAAGTGGATTTTGATGTAATATCCCCATATATATCAACTTATTTAGAAGGTTTTCTGTCAAAAGCAGAAATCAATCGAATGAAACTAAAACAAACTCTTGTTAGCGTAAAAGGTTATGTTCCGATAAAAATCGATAACTTTGAGTATCCGCTTTTCAAAATTATCAAAATTTTTGAAAGACAAGAACTCGGTAAAATTGTTGTCTCTCTTCAAGTATTGTTAGAAGGAGCAGAAGTTAATGGCAGGAAGAGTGTGAAGAGTACTTTGATTGAGCTATTACAGAGTCAAGAAGAAATGAAGAAATACACATTGAGAAATATGACACTGAATGAAGCAAACCTGCAACTCTTCGGTTTACCATTAAAAGACATTCTCAGTGAAAATCATCGAATAAAAGATATTACCGATCCTTCTGTATTCTCAGATAATGATTTCAGAAAGTATCTGGATATTTTAAAAGACTCATTTGAGAAATTGGATGAGATTTATAATTCTAATAATTATCCATATTTATTCAGATCCAATGATACTCCTTATTATTGGATAGAATATGATGTAATGCAACAAGGAGAGAAAGATAAATGAGTGATAATAATATATATATCATTAAGAATCTGTATTGTAAATACCCGTCTGCAATTGATCCTGTTTTATATATCAAGGAGTTAGAACTGAAAAGAGGAAAGTTTATTGCTGTATTGGGTGAGTCAGGAACCGGTAAAAGTACTTTCTTAGAAACCATCGGTCTAATGAATAAAACTTTTCAGAATCGCGGTACAGAAGAAATATTGTTCATAACCAAAAACCATAAGTACGATGTAAAAGACCTTTGGGACAATAAATCTGAACAAATAATTTCTCATGTCAGAAAAAAATACTTTAGTTTTGTTTTTCAAAAAACAAACCTTATGAAGAATTTCTCTTGGGCAGAAAATATTTGCATTACTTCCATGCTTCAGAACGTAGGATATAATATTTGTTATGAGGAAATGATTAGTAAATTAAAATCGCTGAATCTTCAAACACTCATAAATGTTGAAAACAAGAATAAAACTCCCGAAAGCTTTTCTGGAGGTCAACAGCAGCGAATAGCATTTTTAAGGGCAATTTTGCCAAACTTCACAATACTTTTTGGTGACGAACCAACCGGTAATTTAGATGAAGAAAATTCTGAAATGCTAATGAAAGTATTACTACAAAATATTACAGAAGAAAGGAGTGCAGTTATAGTTACCCACAACATTAATATTGCGTTAAAATTCGCAGACCAAATATTGTTGATTACAAAAGTAGGTAATGCTGATAAATTTTACGGTAAAATTTGTAAAGAAAACATCTTAAATTGTGAAACCAAAGAGATAAATACTGAAAGAGAATGGCGAGATTTCAAAGGTAAACTCATATCTAAACAGGATATAAAAATAATCCTTAAGGAGTATAATTATGAATAGTAATCTCAAAATTCATAATGACTTTAAAGTTCTATTCAGAAAGAAAGAAGGACAAAATTTCTCAATGAAATCAAAGAATTTTTGGATGTTGACAAGCATTATGTTCATCACTTTTTTAGCTATCGGTTTAGCAAACGGGAGTTTAGAATATTTGAAAAAAAAAATGAGTGATCCGTTTGTAAACTGGGTAAATGTCAGGATTGCTTACTCAGATAAAGATAAAATAGGAAAAGTAACTTATGAATTAAATAATGCAGCATTAAAGGAAAAATATCAATATAGTAATGTTATCGGGTATTATGATTTTTATTCAAGTTTCTACAATTCAAATATTAAAGGCTGTTTTCAGGTAAAAGGTCGAACCATCGATGTTATGAATCCAATTTTAGATCAAATTTTCCATGACAATAATTTAATTAGCGGAAGAAAATTTAACGACAATAAAGATTGGGGTTTGATTGTTACTGAAGAATTTATGCAATTGTACGATTATGATATGAATTCTCCATTTGTTTATAATAAGTTGCCTATAGGAAATAATGAAGACATCTACATTCCGATTCCGATAATCGCTATAGTAAATGACTTGCCTGATTTGTCATTGTTTGCAGCTACTCCCTATTTTTACAGTCAGAGAATTGAGTCTTATAATAAAAATCCGTTTAATACTCTTAATGAAAAAAATTTAGTATGTTTTGTAAAAGGTGATTCACAAACCGGCTCAGATTTTAAAAATATATTAGAAAAACTTTTAAGAAGTAATAAAAGATTGAAGGATTTTGACCCGTTTTGTTCAGCATTAACTATAAACAATAATTCATATCATACCGGATATGATATCGTAATTTCTTTTGATCCGGGTTTGGAGTCATATGATGAGTTAAAGATTGTTTTTGATTGGTTAAAAAATACAGATGAATTAAAACAATTTTCTTTTTACAGGAACCATCATTATAGTTTATCAAATAATACAAAGACAGATTCTTTTGATGCAATTTCAATTAACTTTAATAATTTAGACAATATTCGAGTTTTCAAAAATTACCTGTCCAATAAACATGATATAGAAATAGAATTATCTCAAATAAAAGCGAAAGAGAACTTTAATTTCGTTAGTAAACTAACACTAATTATATCACTAATCTTGATAATTTTCAGTATTTTAAGTATAAGTATGTTTGTTTCTCATATCTTCAAAGAGCATCTGGATAAAATAAGAAGTAACCTTGGCACTTTTAAAGCTTTTGGATTAAATGATATTACGCTCAAAAAAATATATTTACAGATTATTTACATATTCATAACTCGGGCAATGCTTTTGTCGTTGTTTTTATCTTGGATAGTCGGAAAAATAAATGGAATACGTATTCTTATCTCTTTTTTTGGACTTAAAATTGAAGATAAAGAAACATATTTTCAATTATTTGATCTCACAACAGGAATAGCAGTATTTCTAATAATTTCAACAAGCTTTACAGTATTATACAGCAAAGCCACTCACCTATTAAGTGAATCACCGGGTGATTTGATTTATGGCAGAGATGAAAAAGAGATTTCTAAAAAAAAGAGGTGGTAATGATGCCCAGAAGCTTAAAAAACAAAGGAGGAAAAATGAGAAAGTCAGGAATTATTATTATTGTCGTTTTGATAATGGCGATAATCGGATGTACCGGTGTAAAACCCCAAAAAGATACATTTTGGAAACTACAGAACGAAGCAAATGAGATGAAAGCAAAAGGGGCAATTGCTGTAGTTGGAGAAGCGGTTGGAAATGCAGATAGAGATGATATGGGGAAGGATGCAGCATACCAGGTTGCTTTTAGTAAAATTGGTGATGCCAGAAGGGTTTATGTAACAAACACCAGTCATAGATATGCAAGTGCAATTGGTGTTGGAAAGGGATCTGAGCAGAATGATGTTTTAAGTCGTACTATAGACGGAGCTACAACAAATTTAATTGAAAATGTTACTGAGTGGAAGTATCTTTCTTATCAAACTAAGGAAAACAAAAAAGCAGGAACTAAAAAATGGGCTTGCATGCTTGTTATTTCTCCGGATGTTCTATATCGTTCTATTGAAGATAACTTAAAAAAAGAATCTTCAAACAGAGGTTCTAAAGAAAATTTGTATCAGCGATATATGGATTCTGAAGCAAAAAAAGAGCACGAAACCAACATTAAATCTTTTAATGAAAGCTTTGGCAAAAAATAAAATCTTAGGGGTAGATAATCTACCCCTATTATTTATTTTTTATTTATTTTTACCTGCACAATTATTTACAGTAAATGAATATCCTAAATGGTTTTTGTATCCAAGAATAAATAATGATATAGTTATAGGATTCAGTTATAAAACTACACCTGCAATCATAGATGCCAGAAGAATGTATTGTGTTTACAAAAAAAATGAAGTTTTTGGTTATTTAGAGACAATAAAAGTCAGCGGAGAGAAATACTGCGTAAAATCTGATTATTATTATTATTTTGATCACTCTTGTTATGAGAATACAAAGACAGATTCTTTATTTTTACTTGATGGGTTCGGAATCTCGGCAATATCTATGGATTATGTACAAGCTTACTCCTACAAGAAACAGGCGAAAATAAATAAAGAAATTGTTGAAATATCTGATATTGAAGCACCGTATTGGATAAATAAAAATGTTTGGAATGATGATGAATACTTTTATGGTGTTGGGATGTTTGTTTCATCGAGTGTAGATCTCGGT
>Ga0307989_1001274_pt1 | contig 13954 bp, 13 predicted proteins | sample EllFjometagen185_FD_203164 | JGI IMG/M metagenome (GOLD analysis project Ga0307989, IMG submission 203164) | Marine microbial communities from Ellis Fjord, Antarctic Ocean - #185 | ecosystem: Environmental > Aquatic > Marine > Unclassified | place: Southern Ocean | collected 2014-10-08
AGCCAGTTTATCCTTAACCGTCGTTCTGCTATCAGCCTGAATCTCATGCTCTTTTCTGAAACGAACTTCATCTTCAACATATTTAGTAAAGTCTTCTTCAGTTTTTACATGATCCCCGTATTTCCCCAGAAATTTTTCATCAATTTCAGGTGGGTGCTTCACACTAATTTCATTTACCTTAACTGAAAACGCGGCGGTTTTTCCTCTCAGATTTTCCTCATTATAATCTAAAGGGAAAGTTAGATCAAAGTTTTTCTCTTCATCTTTACTCATGCCTGACAATGCATCTTCAAATTCAGGCAGGAAGTTTTTTGAACCGATGATATACTTGTGATCTTTTGTTTCCGCGATGGATTCTCCGTCAACCTTACCTTCAAAATCAATTGTTACCTGATCATCAATGTCTGCTTTTCCCTCTTTTTCTGTGAAAGTAGCAGCATTATCAAGATGTCTCTTTTTTTGTTCCTGAATCTCTTCTTCGGAAAAGGTGATCTCAGATTTTTCCAGTCCATAGACAGAACCTGCTGGCAGTTCAAAGTCTGGATAGACTTCAAAGGAAGCGCTAAAAACAAGAGGTTTTTTCTTATCAATGTCCAGGTCATCGAAATTGGGTCGAACAGCTGGTTTCAATTCTTCCTGTTTGATCGCTTTCTCAAAATATTCAGGAACCAGAGTTTCGATGGCTTCATTTTTCATCATCTTATTAAAGCGTTTCTCAACATAAGATTGAGGAAGCTTGCCTTTTCTGAAGCCGTTGACATTAACACTATCTTTTAAAGACTGATATGTTTTATCATATGCCTTGTCTACAATATCTTGGGGTACGGTAACGGTGATTTTTCTTTTTAGTTTTCCAAGATCTTCTACTGCAACATTAATTGATTCCATCTCAACACACGGAGATTAAAAGGTTAGAACATCCGTCTATCGATAAATTCGGATGAAAGAAAAAGGTGTGGGAATAGTGAAAGACCAGCACATATAAGTACTGCAAGAAACGGAGGTAACTGTTTTCTTAAGGGCTTCTCTCAAGGATTAAATGCACTAAAAAATATTGGAGCGAGAAACGGGATTCGAACCCGCGACCCCGACCTTGGCAAGGTCGTGCTCTACCAGCTGAGCTATTCCCGCTCTTGGTACGAGAGGGGAGACTTGAACTCCCACATCGTTAAGATACCAGATCCTAAATCTGGCGCGTCTGCCAATTCCGCCACTCTCGCAGGTTAAAACACCGTAGAATGGTACGCCTGGTAGGATTCGAACCTACGACCTTTGGATTCGAAGTCCACTGCTCTATCCAGCTGAGCTACAAGCGCATAAGTATGGGGCGAATGACGAGGGTCGAACTCGCGACAACCGGAGCCACAATCCAGTGCTCTGCCAAACTGAGCTACATCCGCCATCTTCTGTATGTATTTGGTACGCCCGAGAGGGTTCGAACCTCTGACCTACTGATTAGAAGTCAGTTGCTCTATCCAGCTGAGCTACGGGCGCCTATACCCTTTTCGGGTTGTGTTCATTTTTTAATTTGGTCGGGGTGAGAGGATTCGAACCTCCGACTCCCTGCTCCCAAAGCAGGTGCGCTAGCCAGACTGCGCCACACCCCGTAACACAATATAAAATAATAGATTTATTTTTTAAAAGTGTCAACACGAAAATTAATATTTATCACAACTTTCCGCCTAATTGTTTCAATTGTATGGCAAAATGAGCTTCTAATCCGCTTTCCGCCATGTCCAGCATGCTATTCAGTTTTTCTCTGGAGAAAGGTATTTTTTCTGCCGTTCCCTGAATCTCTATAATGGCATTGTCATTGGTCATGACAATGTTCATATCCACTTCTGCCTGACTATCTTCTGAGTAGTCGAGATCTAAAAGTACCTGGTCATCACATACTCCTATACTGATAGCCGCTGCCTGTTGTTGGACTGGAAAAGGTTTAAACTGGATATCATCATCCTGCTCTATTTTACGTAAAGCCAATACCATTGCGACAAATGCGCCGGTGATGGATGCGGTTCTTGTTCCGCCATCCGCTTGAATCACATCGCAATCAATCCAAATTGTTCTTTCTCCCAGGGCACTTAAGTCGATCACTGACCGGAGAGAGCGGCCGATTAAACGTTGGATTTCTTGAGTTCGACCACCGACTTTACTTCTTTCGCGTCGGACACGGGTGGAAGTAGATCGAGGAAGCATCGAGTATTCAGCACTTAACCAACCGGTTCCCTGACCTTTTAAAAAGGGGGGGACCTTGTTCTCTACAGATGCGGTGCAGATAATTTTAGTTTTACCGGTCTCAACGAGCACCGATCCTTCTGCATGCATGGTATAATTTGGTGTGATTAAAATATCTCTGGGATGTGCTGGTTTTCTGCCATCATTTCTTGTCATTATATAGCCTTCTGTAAAAAGTGATTGTTGTTTATTATTGGATTGATTTATGATGGTTCTTATAGTGTTAGTCAAGAATTTTTGTAACTATTCACCACATCTAAATCATTGTGAGCAAAAGCCATGTCTCTGGTGGTGCTTGAGGGAAGTTAAGCGACAGCCTTGAGCGAGGGCAGCAGCAGAGACATGGCGGGTTTAAACAACTTGTAAGGTACTTATCCGGTTGATCTGGGCTGGGGTGAATAGTTACGAATTTTTAATAGCAATAAAAATAAAGAAAAATAGTAACTATTCAGCAAAATTTGATCAGTTATAAAAAATACGAAAGTATCAACTTTTCCATCATTGGCTCAAAAGGCAAAAGTGGAAGAGGCAGAAGGCAGAAAGAAGTGCTGAGACGTTCCGAGCCTTTTATCGATCCTGCACTTTCTTCTGCCTTCTGCCTTGTCCACTTCTGCCTGAGCAGTTACAATATAGATTCATTTAAAATTAATAAATCCAGTAAGCTGATGATGAACCCGATGAGTTCCCTATTATAATAAATCATTGATGAAGCGTATGCCTTATACAATAGTGAAAAATAAAATTACAAGTTTACAGGGCAATAGCAGGGGTGTTTCGGGGTATATACTTCCCTTGAGTTGGGTTGCGGCTATGATCATTCTTACGTCAATTGGCTTGTGGTATCAAAAAGTAACCATACAGAGTTTTCTGGCTCAACGATTGATTGAACAACGGGGCGTGTTTTTGGAATGTGAGAGTCTGGTTCCTTTTTTAACGGATGAGTTAAAAAAGCTTGATCAAAGTCAATTGATTAAGGAGGAAAAAGGCTTTATGCAAATCAAACGGCCAGATAATGGGTTATGGATTATCGATCGATCAAAATGGATGAATAATAAAGTACAATTTACTTTCAGACTTGAAAAAGAAGCGGTTCAAAAAATTGCGCTGACCATCTCGTTTAAAGGGAATGATTAAGTTTCCCACCAGATTTCACCCTCGAAAGAGGGAGGTAGCTGCTGATCTGCCCGGTTGATCAGCAGTTGAAATTGGTTGCAAATAGAGTATATTAGCGATTTTATCTTAAAATCCCGGCACAATCGATTCTTGTTTTTTTCCTGTGAATATGAACAGTTTGTCCATTTCCATTTCCGCTTATTGGCAGATTGTTTTTGATAAATTTTTCTTGCTCCTTTTAGACATGCTTCACCGGTTTTTTTACTCTGATACTTGAAGGGAGGAAGAAAATATCTGCAAAAATCACAGCCCGGATTTTTTACAACTATCTTGGTAAACATTTAGTATTAACTCATCACGGAGAGATGTTTTGGGAAAATCAATAAAACTAAATATTAAAAATTATTATCTGTTCATGATACTTGTTTTGTTTTTATTTGTATCTGCATGTTCCTCCTTGGTACAACCCAAGGATAATTCTGAATTATTAATTATCAAAAGCGTTAATGACAAGAGAAATTATAAAGCCCTGATATTATCAAATCAACTAGAAGTAATGCTGATTTCGGATCCAACAACCGATCAAGCGGCGGCGGCTCTGGATGTTGGTGTCGGGCAATTTGATGACCCATTGGAAAGACAGGGATTGGCGCATTTTCTTGAGCATATGCTGTTTCTAGGCAATAAAAAGTATCCCAAGCCTAACAGTTTCAGCCAGTTCTTATCAGCACATGGGGGGAGTAGCAATGCGTATACTGCCTTGGAAGAGACGAACTACTTTTTTTCAGTTCATAAAGATCATCTGGAAAGTTCGCTGGAGCAGTTCTCACAATTCTTTATATCGCCGGCATTTTATGCTGATTTTGTCAACAGAGAAGTGAAAGCGGTTAATTCAGAACATTTGAAAAATATCAAGACGGATGGTCGAAGAATATATCAGCTACTGAGAAGTACCTCTAATCCGCACCATCCTTTTAATAAATTTGGAACGGGAAATACAGAAACCCTTTTGGCTAAGACGGCTAATTCAAGCGATATTCATACCGATGTCGTTAAATTTTATCAAGAGCACTATTCGTCTAACTTAATGAAACTGGTTATTTTAGGTAAAGAACCCATTGAGGAGCTTGAGAAACTTGCCAGAAAATATTTTACGCCGATAAAAAATAAAAATTTCCAGAGGAAACCTTATACAAATATTCAGGTCCTTGAATCACCGTTAAAAAGAAAAATACTGATAGAACCCATCAAATCGATTCGTCAATTTCGATTAATGTTTCCTATTCCTCCCCAAAGAGATAATTATCTTTCTAAACCCGCTGGAACGCTGGGATTTCTGATAGGGGATGAAGGCAGTGGCAGTATTCTCTCATATCTAAAAAAACAGGGATGGGCGACTCGCTTATCTGCGGGAGTTGGACCCGAAGCCGCCGGATTTGCGTTTTTTTCGATTAGCATTGGACTCACCCCTAAAGGAATGGAACATACGGATGAAATAACCCGTTTGGTATTTCAGTATATAGAAATGATCAAGCAAAATAGCAATCTGGAACGTTATTTTGATGAATCCAAACGGATGGCAGAGATCAATTTTCAATTTCTGGATAAAGAAAAGCCTTATTGGTATGTCAGTAAAGTGTCATCAGCGTTACAGGAGGTTCCTGCCCGTCATGCCATTGCCGCAAACACATTATATGAAGAGTACCGACAGGATCAGGTGGATATGATCCTGCAGCAACTTCATCCGGAAAATTTGCAGATTCTTTTGGTTGCGAAGCATCTTAAGGTGGATCAAACAGAAAAATGGTATCAGACCCGTTATGGTATATATCCCTTAGATCAGAAATCTATTAATCAATGGAAAACCCCCGGCGAAAATCGGGAGCTTCAGTTGCCAAAGGCGAATCCTTTTATTCCGGAAAAGATTTCATTAAAACCAATAGTCCAAGCATCAGACAACCCTAAACTAATTAGGAATCACTCTGGAATTCGAGTCTGGTATAAACAGGATGATCAGTTTCGTTTGCCAAAAGGTAATCTGCGAATTCAGCTCTCTTCTCCGCAAACATATGCCACAGTGAAGAAAGCGGCGATGACGAAGTTGTTTACAAAGCTGTTGAGTGAAAAATTAAACGAATTTGCCTATCCGGCCAGTCTGGCAGGGTTAAACTACTCCGTTTATAATACCGTTGAAGGGATAGATCTCTCTTTGAGTGGTTATTCAGAAAATATTCAGCTGATGTTTGAAGAAATCCTGAATAATATGGTGTCTTTAAAAATTGATCCGGATCAATTTTTAGTCTTTCGGGATGAAATTCTTGAAAAAAAAGAAAACCAGAAATTTTCCCAGGCATTTCAAAGAGTGGGTTATGAAATGACATATCTTTTGTCGACCCCATTGTGGCATACCGATGAATATATTCAGACCATCAGTAGCATAACGATCTCAGATCTACGGTCTTTTTTACCGGAACTACTGAGTCAATTTAAAATTGAATTTTTGGCACATGGAAATTTTAGCGAAGAAGAAGTTTTAAATCTCGCTTCATTAATGGAAAAACAGTTTAATCCGCCTGTGCAAAAAGAGCTGGTAGAGACCGTTCAACAGACCATTAATATACCCCCTGCAAAACAGTATATTTATCAGTTTTCGGTGGAAGATCTGAATTCAGCTGTCTACTCTTTTTATCAAGTGGGTCCCAGAAATATTGAACAAACGGTGGCGTTAGATATGATTCAGCAAATACTGGAAAAACCGTTTTATTCTCAATTGAGAACGATGGAACAGCTGGGTTATTTGGTTTGGTCCGGTCACCAGATGATTAACAAAGTTGAGGGACTCTATTTTATCATTCAGTCAAATTCTAAAGATCCCGTTTATCTGGAAAGTCGAATCGTTCATTATCTAAATGGATTTAATAAAGTATTAACCCACTTATCGGTTCAGGAGTTTGAACAGTTTCGCAATGCTCTCATTGCCAAAAGACTGGAAAAGCCCAAAAATCTTTCAGAAGAAACTCAACAATTTTGGGGGATTATCTCTTCAAGGAGTTTTGATTTTAATCATCGTCAAAAAGAGATTGCCGCACTTAAAAATCTACGATTGTCAGATGTTATAGATCTTTATCAGAAGGTTATCGTATCTTCTGCAACTGTAAAAAAACTCACAGTTCAAGGGATTGGTAAAAACCATGATAAAGTAGCTCCCACTGGAATTCAGATAAATGATCCACCTGAATTTAGAAAAACATTAGAAACGTATGATAACCCTGATGGTGAAATAAAACCTGAAAATAGCTAAGAGACCTTATGGAAGAAAAAGAAAAAATTAGTCAGCAAATGAATGAACGCATTCAAAATGCAATTAGAGCCGTTATTAATCAGCAAATGGCAGAGAAAAATCCCCCTGAAACCTTGGAAACATTTGAAAGGTTGCAGGATGAAGGATTTTCAGAAGATGAAGCTTATTCGCTGATTGGGCAAATTGTGAGTATGGAAGTTGCAGAGGAAATCGGAGGAGCAGGAACCATTAATATAGAGCGATTTGTGGTCGGTCTGGAAGCACTTCCTGAGCCATTTACCAAGCCTAGAGTGACAGATGATATTGACTGAAAATTTCTTTTGTTCCTCAATGACCGGGTGATAATAATGAGAATGTTTATCGAGCCGTTATTCCTTATTATATCGTTAGTTGCAATGATGGATCTGTTCATTATGCTGCAGATATCCAATGGGTATGGGATTTACTTCATTGTATTGACTCAACTGTCCAGTGGGATTTTTGCCGGATATCATTTGCGGAAAATGAATTTCAGTCTATTTTTTTTTATTGATGCTGAATTGAAGAAGGGCGAACGGATTGTGAAAGAATTGTGGGAAGAAGCATGGGTATTAACGGCATATTGCTTGTTACTTCTTCCGGGAATGATTTCAGATATTATTGGTATCCTTTTAGTCCTACCGCAAATTAGACGTTTATGGCTTGATTATTTCAGCGACTATTTCTGAACATAATGCTGTGATCGCAGGTACTCGATTGACATTTTAAATGTAAAAACCATGAATTCACAAACATGTCCTTTATTAAGAAGATGGGTCTTAGGGGTTATCTGTATATTGATTTATGGCTGTTCTAATGCCATCGGTTATGGGACACCTTTAGATGAAGAGATTCAACGGTTTGAAGAATTTGTCGATGTATATCACTTGATTTTAAAAGAGAGTCTCCATGAAAAAAATCCTGATGCATTGATAAGATCAGCCATGTCTGGAATGATGAAGGGGCTTGATCCCTATTCCGAAATTCTGACCAAAGATGAGTACGAAATGCTTGAAGCACAGGTGCTTGGAAAGTATCCTGGCGTCGGAATCAATATTCAAAAGGATGGTAAAAAGTATGTGATAACCCAAATCTATCGTAATTCGCCTGCCGCTCGCAGCGGACTAAAAATGGGGGATATCATTCTTAAAATAAAAAATATCTCTTTGGATCATTTATCTGAGCACGAAATTAAACGGTTGATTATTGGGAAAGTGGGTTCAGACCTGAATATCTCATTTGTTAAACCTGATAAGCCTGAAGATATTAAAAGCCTGGTTTTGAAATTAGACTGGATCAAAACCAGCGCGATAGATTTTTTTGAATTTAAACCGGGAATTGCCCTGTTTGAGGTGCATCAATTTCAAAAAGATACCCCTGAAACCCTGCGCAGGCAGCTAAAGCAAAAACAGTATAAAGCGGTTATATTGGATTTAAGAAATAATCCCGGAGGATTATTGATTTCAGCTGTCGAGGTGGCTGAATTGTTTGTTAGTGCCGGTAAAATCGTTGAAACCCGTAATCGTAAAAATCAGGTTTTGGCAGGGTATGTTTCCCGGCGTCAGAAAAACAACCACCAGCCATTGATATTGGTGCTAATCAACCGGTTCTCTGCCAGTGCTGCAGAAATTGTTGCGGGTGCAATTAAAGACAGGAAAGCAGGAATACTGGTGGGTGAAACCAGCTTTGGAAAAGGAGTCATTCAATCTATTTTTCCAGTAGGTGACAGACTATTTGTTAAGCTGACAACCGCAAAATATTATACGCCTTCCGGTATTAGTTTTAATCGAATAGGTGTCAGTCCTGAATACGTTGTGAAAGATTCTGCCCGTTTCAAAAAGTATGGCATTCATGACAAAATCTATCAAAAGGCTTTGGATATCATTGAATATAAGAAATCTATCAATGATTAACGGGTGGATTCAAGATCTAAAGAAGATAATTGAACAAAATAATCAGCGAGTTTAGCCGCAGTGTCTGTGGGTTGGTTTTCACACTCGCCTTCAATACTTTTGGCGAGAGAACTGGCTTCATCAAGACCATAATTTGCCGTTGATCCTTTAATATCATGTGCAATAGCCTTAATAGTTGCTATATCAGAGGTTGCAATGGCTTCTTGGAGCGTTTTGGACTTTGTTGTACAATCCTCGATTACATCCCCGATCATCTCTTGTAAATCTTCTAAATCTAATCCCATCCGTTCTGCAGCAACATGCATTGCTTTTAGTATATCTTCCCGAAGTAAATCTGCCATAATTCCTCATTGTTATTCAATAATGTTCGGTTAGGTTAATGAAGAGCTGGAATGGGATCCCTGAATCGTGCTTTTAATTCTTATGCTAAGATTCAGGGATCCCATTTCAGTGAATGTTCTGCAAAAACCTAACCGGACATTACTGATTGTTATTATCAGTTACCGTATTATTTTTAGTGATTCACTCTTTTAAAAGGTCTTTTCAAAAATATATATTGTTTTCCAAGGAATAAAAAGCAAATTTTTAAAATTTTGAGATGGGATGGTTAAAGTTCAACTTTTTCTCAAAATGATCCTGAAATAAGCAGGATTTGATTTGGCATTGTAGAGCTTATGGTAAACCACGTTTCAGCCCAAATTAAGAAGTCAAAAGTCTGTTTTATTGCTTTTATTCAGCTACTCCTGATTTTTTTTGATTGCGATATTATGTACTTTATTATTCATGGATAATCGAATGGAATCGGGCGATATTTTCAGCACGACAAGACTTTCTAATTTTTGCCCTTTTGTTACCGTATATTGTGTATCGCTGAATTCAATGAATGCGAACTTTTTTTTGTTAATTAGCGCATAACCTTTGTAAATAATTTTTTTTTGGGTTGATTTTTTTTTAATAACGGTTTTTCTGGTTATTTTACAGGCAAATGGATTTGCAGAACAATCATCTGTTGTTGAGATAGTTAAAAATAAAAGCGTGATCAGTAATAAAAGTTTCATTTTTTGGGATAAAATATTTGCATTTCTAAATTAGTTAACAAGAGAGCGTCTTTTTTAAGGGGATTTGAATTTACGATTGTGATACCAGTTAATAAATACAGGTTATTAGATGAATTAAAGTCTTGAAAGTAACTTATCATATTGTTGTATTTACCTTTTAGACTCATCTTTATGATTGTTCGATCTAAGATATCATCAAACGGCTGTTGATCTGTTTTTTGAGTCTGAATTTTAATATGGTGCTTTCTATGAAGTTTCCCCAGTTCGTTTTGGAGGTGTCTAATATTTGTTGACTGATCAATTAATTGTTGGAATTCAAGGGTGCTTTTTTTAATAGTTTTTATTTTTTGTTGATGAAAAGGCAGGTGCAGAACGGATTTTTGTAATTGCCTCTGTTTGCTTGATAGTTCATTTATTTTCTGATTGAAATAGGGGAGTTTTTCATAGGCGGGAAGAATGAAATTGAATATTAGAATAATTATGATTCCAACCAAAAAAACGGTGATTTGATTTGATCTTTGGTTAATCCAGGTTTTCATAAATTAATTTCGGATGAATGTTAGACATCGAAAGGGTGTACTTTTTCAGTGTAATGTGTTTGATTTTAGTAACTTCACTTTTATCCAGATTGGTTTTACCTATTTTACTATTAAATAATTCAATCAGTTGGCTTAATTCTGTCTCTTCATTGTCCAATAACTCAAAAAATATATTTCCATGAGATATGGAGATCTCTTGAATCCATAAATTCTTCGGTAAAAGTTTATCAAGCTCATTTAAAATGAAGTGAGGAGCTAATTGTAATTTTCTGATAGTCTGTTTTAGGGCCTGAAGTTTATGGAATTCCAGTTGATATTTGGTAAGTTCATCCAGTTTCTTTGCTTGAATTTTAAGACTTTCTATGGATGAGAGAAGTATTTTTTTGCTTTCTGCAGCCTCGCTAACCTGATTGTTCAGCCAGGCAGTCCAAATCAAGGTTATCAGTAATAAAAAGGCTAAAACCTGGTTTCTATTGATGGTTTTTATTATTTTTACCGATTTGCTTTTTTTTAATTGGTTTTGTGTTTTACTTTTAAGTTTTCTCGATTCTGAGTGTTGAAGACCCGCTAATACTTTGTACTGAAAGGTATCTTTATCAATTTTTTGGTTTATCAGCTGGAATGACTTGATGGTGATCTGACTCTTTTTATGATTAAAAATTTCGTTGATATGTTGAATGTTTTTCTCCGGGTGTAGATTCTGGTGAAGAAAAAAGGAGTGTTGTAATCGTGGGTAGCTTTGGTGCCAATGAATCTCCATCATTTCGTTGCTTAGGAAAATACGAAAAATACCCTCCCATTGAGGATTTTGTTTTGAAACCAGCAGAAAACTCTGAAGAAAATATAATACAGCAGGTTTCCAGATAACGGATGATTTTATCTTTTTAAGTGTATCCAGTTGCTGAATACCAAGTTCGGTTAAGTGAGAGTGCACAGTGAGTGCTTTTTTATCATTAAGTTCTATGGCTGTAATTGTACGATGGTTTTCAGCTGATGAGGAAAAAGAAAGGGTTTGGGAATCTGCCAGATTGAGCTCCTTTTTAGACAAAATAATTGTCTCATGAACATAAGAATTGATATACGGGGCAGAAAGTAAGATCAGAGGCCTCTGCTTGGAGTGTAACAAGGATTGGATTTTTGTCTCAGAAATTTCTGCTATCCTGATTCCCGCTGGATCAAATTGAATATAACTGGCACCGGATCCATGGAACACCAGCATATCTTTTTCAGAATTTCTCTTCTGGAAAATATGCTTAGCTGACCAATTTTTAATCAAGGTAGGATTATATATCATTGATGACTATATGGTTTGAATTTCAAATTAATCGTGTTGAATTCAATTTTATAGAAATCTTTATATAACAGGTCGATTCCAATAGTACAATGAAATCTTTGGGGAATATTATTTATTGATGAGGTGGAGTATGTATGAAAATTTTTGGATCCTGGCAGGATCGTTGATAGTCCTCTCAGATAGTTTCAAACTCCTGGCGTTTTTTATCCAGAGATCAAATAAAGCCGCAAACGATTCGGTATTTCCTTTATAAATGTGAAGCTTCACCTTAAAAAGGTTATGGAAAGCTAAGGATAATGGAAAGTAGCAGTTTTAGGATTTTATATGACTCAGATAACTTTAGATAATTTTAAAGTATCTGATTAAAGAGCTTTACATTATATTTCAATCTTTTTCCTGATTATATACTATTGACATCCCATTCTTCTCTCACATTGTCATCCTCGCGAATGACAAGAGGTCTAGCCGAATAAGGGTTGATGATGGTTGTTCGAATGACACACTAAAGTCATACGAAATTTACCTCAGCAGGTTTTCCGATTACCTCAACAGCAGTGGAATTGCCAATATATGCAATATAAATGAAACAGTGGTTAAGAGGGCTTAATCTAAAATCAGCGGCACGATTACAATTGATGAGCTATGCAAAGGAAGATTTGAGAAAGAAGAACTTAATTTCTGCGGATGAATCGTTTTCGGGAAGTCATAATTTTAGAATGTTATGTATATTTGTATTTAAATTGCATACCTGTTAAAATAGAACTAAATTGAAGTGAGGTAGGTTCTGAAAAAAATATTGACGAATCGATTCATTTAACAATAGTATGTCTCTTATCAAAAAGTATCAATATTTGTTATTCTTCAGAACAGACCTACTTTATAATCTAAAAACTTAAACATCTAAAAGCTTAATGTGATTCATTGATGAATATCGTTAACCTTATGTTACATCGGACCTTCTTCGTATGTTCCCGACAAACGATTCCGGCCGGTGAGGCGGGCGTTATACGACACATACCAAACACTCCATTGGTGTTTAAATTGTGTACGTAAACAAAGGAGTTGTTATGCAAACAGAAAAGAATTTTGGACAATATATTCCACTTCTATTCAAAAGCGGAATTCTACAAGATGCAGGAATTGAAGTAGATTATGAAGAAAATTATAGGAAATTAGTTAGGTATCTTGTGAAGATCAGAGCAGCTCAGTTGATTGAAGATGAAGCTTTTGAAAGGCTTTTGAAAACAGCAACGACTACTTATCTTAAGACAGAGGTAAAGCAACTGGTTCATAGTGCGATAAAAATAGAACCTTGGGATAGTTTTTGGAATATATATCAAGATGTCTGAAAATAAAACTAAAGATCAAAAAGGGTCTAAAAGTAAACAGCTGGAAAAGGCCAGAGAAAAAGCAATTAAAGAAAGAGTCGAAATTCCGGAGGAAGTGAACGGAGATGGTTTTATTCCCCCTGAGATGCTCGAACAAATGCCTCCAGCAGTTCGGGAGAGGGTACTGAATCATATTTCAATGCAAAGCATTGGACCTATGCCCAATCCACTTGATAAGAAAATGACTAGTGAACATATCACTCAAGCTTTAAGTTTAAATGCAAAACGAGATGAGCGGTTGTTTGAAAACGCCGGTTTTACAAGACGATATTCGCTTGCTTATACAGCCATATTTGTTTTGCTATTTGTCTTTGTTACTATATTTTTGGTGCAATATGATATTGAACTATACAAAGAAGTCTTAAAACTCTTAATTGTATTTGGCGGGGGTTTTGGTGCTGGTGTTGGTTTAAAAGATAAATTTGTTAAAAAAAGATAGGATTGTTTCAACGAGTTTATACCTTCGCTGATTAAACTCGTTTAATACTGGTGTAAATAAAGTGCTTCACATTGTATTCATCTCTCAAACAACTTCCATAATTCCATTTTCCTGGTGACTTTGAATCAGGGGAACAGTCTCCTTTGAAATCGTCATTTCGTTCTGAAATATTCTCTGGCACATATCGTTGTTGCACCTGCAGATTAGAATTGTGGTGCTTTCGTAGTTTTCTGTGCGGATTATTTTCCAGAAAAAACTATGCTGGTTACCAGCATGAGGAATCTGGCTGTGTATCACTATAAAAAAGAGATGCGAAAGTCTTGGAAAGAAGCCGAAAACAAAAAAGGTTATATTTCTTGGATGCTTGGAAAATTGACTTTTGAGGTCCTTTTAAGATAATTTTTTCAGATACACAATTTGTTTTACTGTGGTTTTATAATGCATTCACCAATGGAGCCTTTTTCGCAGGTTTTCCCGTTGATCCATGTGGCACCGTCAAGGGTCGCATCTTCAAAAATCGTCCCGGTGGTGTGAGCATGATAAAGATTTGCCCCGGAAAGGTTGGCAAATGTGAAATCAGCTCTGTCCAACCGGGCTTCTTTCAGATTTGCCTTGGATAGGTTTGCATAGGTAAAATTGACATCTCTCAAATC
>Ga0307989_1001278_pt1 | contig 13916 bp, 10 predicted proteins | sample EllFjometagen185_FD_203164 | JGI IMG/M metagenome (GOLD analysis project Ga0307989, IMG submission 203164) | Marine microbial communities from Ellis Fjord, Antarctic Ocean - #185 | ecosystem: Environmental > Aquatic > Marine > Unclassified | place: Southern Ocean | collected 2014-10-08
TTCGGAAAAAAGGATAACAAAACTGGCCAGTCTTCTTTTAACATATTATACCTCCATCTAATTGTGTGATAGAAGTATTTAATAATATTGCTTTTATGTCAACTAAAATAACTTAGCGCTTATGGGGATAGGGGGATGTTATCTTTCAATTATATACTCTGATGCGTATCAAACAACTCAGCCAGGTTTTCCCGGTAAGGTGCCTTGACAATACCCTTTTCCGTGATCAGCCCGCTGACAAACCGGTTGGGTGTCACGTCAAAGGCCGGGTTGCGGACCTTGATCCCTTCGGGTGCTGTCTGCTTTGCACCGAATGAGGTCACCTCGTGCCATTCACGCTCCTCAATCTCAATCTCATCGCCTGTGGTTGAAGCAAAGTCGATGGTGGAGGAGGGGCAGGCGACGTAGAAGGGGATGTTGAAATGGTGCGCCAGAATTGCCACCGACATGGTGCCGATTTTGTTAGCGACATCGCCGTTTGCCGCTACGCGGTCGGTTCCCGTAATAACCAGATCGATCAATCCCTTGGACATCAGGTGCCCTGCCATGTTGTCGGTGATCAAGGTTACATCGACCCCCGCCATCTGCAGTTCCCAACTGGTCAGACGGGCTCCTTGAAGCAAGGGCCTTGTCTCGTCGGCATATACCCTGAATGGAACGCCATTGTGATGCGCGACGTACATGGGCGCTGTTGCTGTACCGATTCCAGATGTGACCAGTGAACCCGCGTTGCAATGTGTCAGCACACCCATGCCCTCTTTGATGAGAGGGGCGCCATATTGCCCCATAGCCAGACAGAACGCCTTATCTTCCTGATCGATCGCTTCCGCTTCTTTGACCAGGGCCTTGAACAGTTCCTGGCTTGATCCTTCAGAAAGACTTTTCGCCTTGTTTACCATACGCACCATGGACCAGTGCAGATTGACTGCTGTCGGACGGGAGCTGTCCAGGTAAGCTGCCTGCTTTTCAATATGCGTGATGAACGAGTCAAGTGGAAGGTCGGTCGCGTCCCTGATGCCCACTATCAAACCAAAAGCCGCTGACACGCCAATAGCGGGGGCGCCTCTGACCTTCAACTGCTTGATGGCATGCCAGACCATCTCGATGGTCTCCTGTTTCTCTTCAACGACCTCGCCTGGCAGTTTTGTCTGATCCAATAGATATAGTTCCTTGCCGGTCCAGCGAATGGCCTGGGGTATATTCAGTTCCATGGGGTATTAAGTGTATAGGGTGATTGAGCTATGGTGAGGCTTTCCTAAATTGTCTATATGACTGTTAAAGCCAGTTTCGAACGTGCCGATTTTATCTGTCAATCACTTTTTCTGTGGAGGAATGTGATGGATAAACAGGTTGCGCCCATCTTTGAAGCGTTACCTTTGCTGACTCAGGGGCTGTTAGTTGGCTAGATTGCCGAACGATATGTTGGGTAAACCCCCTGATTGACGACTGACATGAGTACTGTTATGATAAAATCATACAGGTCAGTAACCGCCTTTCTGGTGCATGCTGACACCCTTCCATAAGCGGCTGTCGGAAAGAGCTGCTCCGTTCAAATGGAGGTAGATGAGTCTCTGGTGGGCTCCCCGGTCTTCAAAACCGCGCGTGGCGCTGTAGAACAGTGCTGGGTAGGTTCGATTCCTACGTACCTCCGCCATAATTAGCTATTTTTCGTCAAACTTTCTCGACACATTCACTTTCGAATTCTTGCTCACTCCTTGAAACTAATCCGTTTTTATGGAATGATGCGAAGGAATTCCAAAAAGAAACCTGATTTTAACATAAAAAATGGTCTCGTAAATTGGGGGCTCCTTATACTCAAGCAGGTGGAGGAGCTTCGCGGAAAAAGACAAGAGATTGGGATTTGTGACCGAGGATACAGAGGAAGGAGCAAGGTGGGTGATACCCGAATCGTGATTCCAAAGCCGCCACTGAAGAGAGCAACGGCCTACGAGAAGCAGAAAGCCAGAAAATGATTTAGAAGAAGAGCGGTAATAGAACCCATCATCGGGTATTTGAAGAGTGATTGCCGACTTGGAAAGAATTATCTGAAAGGCATAGCCGGAGATGCATTCAATCTGATGATGGCAGCAGCTGCATTCAACTTTAAGAAGCTGGCCAGGCGGATGGCCTATTTTTTAATTTTAATTTTTCAACAAATAATTCGAAGTCGAATTGAATTTTTCAGAAGACCTGCTCAACCACCCCGGCTGAGTTTTTGGTTCTGAAGCCCATATACGACTTTTTCAGGTTCGGCTAAAATAATTTCTATAAAGAGGATAAATCTATGAATACTATAAAATATTATGAATATCTTAAAGATAAGAATCTCGTTAATTACTTCTACCAATTTGACAATAAAATTACAGCATTTCAGTATGTGTTTCCCCATAAAAAAATAGGCGATTCCGTACGTAAAGGCGACAAAGTTCTTGATTGGGGCTGTGGACAGGGGCATTTTTCTTGCTATTTAGATTATATGGGGTGCGAAACATTTGGTTACTCTTTCGATGGGTTTCCTGAAGGTTTAAAAGGAAGAAAAAACTTCAGTTATAAAGCAGGAAATGAGACCAGTCCGGTCAAAATCCCTTACGGAAATGAAAAATTTGATTCGGTTGTTAGCATTGGTGTCTTAGAGCATGTCCATGAAACAGGAGGCGATCAACTAAAATCTTTAGAAGAAATTAAAAGGGTATTAAAAAAGGGAGGGTGTTTTTATTGTTTCCATCTCCCCAATAAATTCAGCTGGGTTGAAGCGATGGTTTCTTTTATTTACAAATTCAAAAAGATTTACGGTAGTGCACCACATAGTAAAAAATTTTCTAAAAATGATGTAAAAAAGATGGTCGAATGTTCTGGCTTTAAGTTGATTGAATACCAAAGGTATAATTTTTTACCTAGAAATCTAACAAAAAGAATATTTCCAAGAGCAGTTCACAACAAGGCTTTTCAGTTTGTTTTTGAGAAAATCGATTTTATACTTAGTAAGATTTTTCCATTTATTTGTAATCAATCATATTTTTGCGCCGAAAAAATCTAACAAATCATTCAACCAGCAATTTTAGACTGCGGGCAAAAATTCCAGTTAATTGAAATATTAGAAAGCCGATCATTTATAATCTCCTCTCCCGGAAAATTATAATGAAACTTTACTTATTCTACAGAATTAGTAAAGTTCCTGCTATTTTATTCAGACGATAGATTCCGAGAACAAATTAGAAAAAATGATTGTGATATTGAAGCAGGTTCGTCAAAGACTGGGATCTGTATTTTAAGACCTGAAGCACATTGAAGAAAAAGTCTTTCTCATTGAGAAGGTGGGTGAAGATGATTTTGTGGGAGTCATCATGTCGGCCAAACTCACAAGAGAAAATGGCATTGATATTCCTGAGAAGGGAAAGGTCAAATCGGAAGAAAAGACCAACAAGAAGAAAAAGTAATTTAACCCGGCAGGGTCAAACCTGCGGTATCTTTTTAGAAGAATGATGAAACTGATTACAGAAGAATTTGAAGAACTGTTCAAAGACTATCCGCTCTATTCGTAGGAGCATGAAGATGATCCGTTGGTTGTGGCCAGGTTATTTGATCCGTGCGGGAGTACCAGCTAGTTGATACTTTGCCATTTATTGGAATAGGAATAAAGTGGAGCAATATAGCGAACTCTGAGGTTGTCGTGGTTGATGTAGAAATTGTACGAAGACTTTAAACGAACCAGTGAAACTGAGACCTCACCGCGTAATGGTTATTCCGACCTCCGCAAAAGTTGTTTGATATTCGCTGATCATTCGATTGATGATTTCACCTGCGGATTGTATGCTTTCGATTTGGGCGACGCTCTGGCCGGCGCTCCACAAGTCTAACCATCTTCTGATATTTGGATCGGGGATGCTATCAATTTCTTCAATGCTGCTGCCGATCCAGCTGGCTCTGTTCCCAGTGATGCGGTCGGTACAGACGATATCATCCGGGCCGGACTCCAGGACCGCTTTTTTATACGCATCCGATGCACCAGCTTCTTTGGCAGCGATAAATTGAGTACCGCTTATGACGCCACACGCTCCAATGCTGATTGCAGCTAGCATCTGGGCTCCGTTACTGATACCGCCTGCCGCGATGATTGGTAAACCGGTTTTTTGCTTCAAATAAGGTACCAGTACCATCGTGGAAGTGATCCCTCCATGCCCTCCGGCACCAGCACCTACTGCAATCAATCCGTCAACTCCCTTTTCTCGGGCTCTTAACCCCTGCCTCAGGTTAATCACATCAGCAAATACCTTGCCGCCGCTTCGATGAACATCTTCTATGATTAAACTGGGATCTCCTAATGATGTAATAAAAAAACTGACACCTGCATCCAAGCAAAGGGTCAGTTGCTCTTTCCAAGGAAATTTTCCAGACAGATGGATATTTACCCCGATGGGCTGATCCGTTTGTTCGCGAATATTTGTTAGCGCTTTTTTAAGATCATCCATGGTCCTGTAATTAGGCAGCGGGAATGTTCCCAAAGCACCAGCGTTTGCAGCTGCTACAACCAGTTCTTCATATGAAACTAAAAACATTGGGGCACAGATGATTGGATATCTGATTCCCAGCATTTCTGTAAGCTGTGTCTTTATTTCTACCATTTTTTCAACCTTGTTTTAAGCGGCCGAAATATGAAATCCGTCCGGAACTTGGTGCATAAGGGGTTTAACAAATGATTAAACTCAAAACATCCTTCGGTCTCATAATATTACTGATCTGTGGCGCAATTAAAGAAATATGCCGGGTTGCTCACGACATATTTCCTCCTCCGATTTGAAACAATTCTTAGTTCTTGCTTAAACCGGCGGCGTTTCGGGCCAGATCAATGCAGGGTTTCATATCAAAGTCCCTCAGTACCATCATACGCTGAGCCTCCAGTGTGCCTTCACCGTGAACGGTACCAAACATATGTCCGCCGCCTTCACCGCTTGCGGTAACGTCATGGATCAGCTTGACAACGCGGAGTCGATCTTCAGTGGAGACGCCGGACCGGCCGCAAAGAAATCGATCTAGTTTCTCCTTGAATTCCGGATTTTTTAAATCTGCTACCGAAGGACAGGTTCCGCCGATGCCACCACAAATCTCCTGCACATACTTGAGCATCACATGGAAGTTGTCTGCAAACAGATATTTGCCGACATTGCAATGTAGCGGATTTGGAAACGCGATCCCTTCGATTGTCTGAAATTCGTAACAAGCAACCTTGCTGTAAACATTGATACTCTCGACGTATTGGGCCAGTTCACGCAGTTTGTTTTTGACATTGGAACCTGAGCCAACCCCATTGAAGTCAGCTATTAAAGCCGCAGACCCCAGCAATAGTTCTGCTATCGGACCTTTGTATGAGAGACCGGTAAATCGGTGCCAGGATGCAAATGACATTACCATCTGGGCAGCAAAGTCCCACTCTCCACACAGAAAAACACGCTCATTGGGGATAAAAACCTTGTCGAAGATCACCATAGCATGCACGAAAGGATGCTTAACGCTCATGGGCCGTTCGTAGTCGTCCGTACAAGGCTCTTCGTACATGGGGATCAGCGTAATTCCAGGGGTATTGACCGGGATGGCAAATGCAACTGCATAATCAGCATCACTTTCCTCCATGTTCCGGGTTGGTAGTACCAGCAATTCATCAGCGATGGGCGAGGAGGTGATGTGGCACTTCGCTCCATCTACTATAATTCCATCATCGCGTTTCTCCACAATTCTAAGATATACCTCCGGGTTTTCCTGCTGAGAAGGTCGTAATCTACGATCTCCTTTTGGATCAGTCACTGCCCCGGCCAGGGAAAGATCATTTTTCTGGGCATAGTGATGAAAGTCTACAATTCGCTTTGTATAATCAGTCCCATATTTTCGGTCAATGGCGGGTGTCGTCATACGCACGGCAAAGATAGCGTCAGTCCCGATCTCCTTCACAAAAGGAATATATCCGTCTCCGTATCGCGAAATCTGATAAATCGCCTCACGACGCAACAGCAGGTCATCGGCGTTTTGCGGTAATTTGTAAAAAGAGGCTATCTCTTCGCCCGTTTCCGGACAATTGGTAACCAGGACTTTCCTTAAATCTGTATCTTCATAGGCCTTGTAGGACAGCGCACTGTGTTCGGCGGCTTGTTTTAATCGTGGATATTCTGTGACGTCTGTAATCGTCTCACCGTTCATGACGATGCGTCTGTCGTCTTTTAGTCCGGCTAAAAATTCTTTCGGGGTTCTCAGTGCCATTTTTCTCTCTCCTTTAAAGCTCAATAGTAATAAAAAATACTGAAAGCAATTGGATTTAGAATCATTCTTTAATTCGTTTTCGATTTATACAATCAGATGATATACGGCAAGAGATATGCCGGGAGGATATTTCACCCTAACCTATAGAATATATTGAAGAAAATAGCCTTTCAATATATCACGAACGGGCACAGGGTCAATATACTGAGACATGAGCATCAATTTGCGTCCATCTTGCACCTACCCGACAGTACTCCCACTACTTCTAGTATTCAAAACCGTATTCCTTCCATCTGTCCAATACCTTTTTCTCAATTTCAGCAGGCATTTCCGTACAAATCGGTAGTACTCTTTTATTTCCAAATTCGCGTTTTACCGGGTGTGTGGTCCAGTCAATAGTTGCATCAATCAGCATTTTTGACTGTAACGCATTTCCCCATTCGACTTCATCCTGCTCGTCTTCCGAAAGAGAAGGGTCTGCTGCGCTACCAGCCTTCATTGGATAGACGATGAAGTCTTTTTCAGGGTCGGCGTAACTCGAAATGGCCCGTTGGACATCACGCATATCCCGAATGTTGATATCCTGATCCACTACAACGATATATTTCAATGTGTTGACTGATAATTTGGACCCCCACAGCGTGGCTGCCAAATGCCGGGCATGACCTTCATAATATTTGTCAATTTTGAGGACTGCCCAAGGTGCGGCTACAACATCCAAAACACCGGAAGCAAGACCCTGCCGATCAAGTATGTCCCATATTGACGCCGTGTAAGCAACGTAGGCACAGATGCCCACTTCGCTTGTCGCACCCCTGCTCATGCAGTTGAGGTTCCCTCTGAAAACAGGATCGTTTCGATGGTTTATGCAACTAACCTGGATGACAGGCCGTTTTCTAGCGCCACCATAGAAACCTTGAAATTCACCAAATGGGCCCTCCATTTCATGAGTATTACGGTCCGGTGATATGGTACCTTCTATTACCATTTCTGCCGATGCAGGCACCATCAGGTCGGAGTTTTCGCACTTCACCAACTTGACCGGTTCCTGCCGAATGGCACCGCTGATTTCATATTCGTTACCGAGGAGGGGACTTCCCGCAACAAAAACCAATGATGGGTCCCATCCATAAACAACGGCCACAGGCATGGGTTCGTTCCTGAGTTTGTATTTTGAGTAGTGTCGCCCCCAGTCCTGCATGGCAACCAGTACGACCGAGATTCGATTCTTATCCACTATCATACCCCGATATGTTCCGACGTTATGCTCACCGGTATCCGGGTCCATTGTGACGACACTACACCAGGTATTGATGTATCGACCGCCATCCTTTGGATGCCAGAAAGGTACAGGGACCTGATTCAGATCCACATCGTCACCTTTGATAATATTTTCTTTTACAGGCCCGCTAGGCACTATTTGAGGTTTTATCGGTTCTTTAAGGCGTTTCCGGAGGAGTTGAATCATGTCAAGATAAGAAGTACTCATGGGTACGCCAAACATCAATGCCAGTCGCTCTTTGCTCCCTAGACCGTTTGCAAAAAGCTTGGTACAGAATGTATCTGAATGACCTTTGATATTTTCAAAAAGAACCGCGGGTCCTCGCCTGTCTATCGATTGTCTGAGAATCTGGCTGATTTCAAGGTTCGGGTCCACTTCTGCTTTAATTCGTTGCAACATTCCCTCTGTTTCCAATCTGGCAATCCAGTCTCTTTGATCTGCAAATCCCATAATTTCTCCTTTTAGAATTTTCCGTTGAAGTCTATTTTTCAGACTCAAGCAGTTCCTTTCTTTTCAACTTGTTTGTGGCGTCTTCTCTTGGAAGGCTATCACGAAATTCTACAACCTTAGGAACTTGATAGTTAGCCAATCCTGTACGACAAAAATCAATGATCTCATCAGTGGTTACGGTTCCACCGGGAAAGAGACAGACAACAGCCTTCAGTACCTTTCCCCATTTTTCGTCCGGAATTGGCACGACCGCAACTTCTGCGACCTGGGGATGCCTCGCCAAATGATGTTCAACCTCTTCAGGCGATACAAAAAAGCCACCGCTTTTGATCAGAAAATCCTTTCTCCCCGTAATATAAAGCTTCCCTTCGACATCCAGATATCCCAGATCCGATGTCCAGTACCAACCATCCTTAAGCACTTGTTGGGTGATGTCCGGCTGTTTCCAGTATCCCTTCATAACTGCCTTGTTTTTTATAATAATTTCTCCCGGTTCGCCCGCTGGAAGGTCTTTCCCATCCTCGTCCACCACTCTAATCTGGCCTAAATACATTGGGTTACCGACTGAGCGAAGCCTGTTTATTTCTGCCTCCGTTGCATTCGATCCAAGTGAAGCCGCGATATCTTCTCCCCGCTGAACAGTCCCTGTGGTCGCTGTTTCAGACATTGCATAACCAATTGACGTGTTATGATGAGGAACATTGAAGTAATCCAGAATTTCCACAACCTGCTCAGGAGTAAAAGGGGATCCACCTGCCATTGTAATGATCTGCAGGCTTTTGAGGTCAAAAGTGCGGTTGCTTTCTGCCAGATATTTTTGAATGATCCTGAAGCTGGGATAGTTCAAAGTTGTGCACGTCACCTGCTCTTTTTCCACAATTGTTAAAACTGTTTCCGCTTTGAACTTGCAGAGGACCGTTTTACAACCCAGAAAACAGTGAGAAATGGCTTTACCCTGACCTCCAGCGGCAAAAAAGGGCATCCATTCCAGTACTACATCGTTCATGGACAAAGCGCCGATTTTTGTCAGCACCCTCCAGATACAATTGAAAATTGTATTTTCATGCGTAAGCATCACACCCTTTGGTCTTCCGGTTGTTCCGGTTGTATATTGGATCCGATGCACGTCCTGCTCTGAAATTTCCACATTAGGTTCATCATCTGAGGATTTTTCGATTAGTTCCAAAAACTCAAAGGCACAATCAGCATTCTGTCCAATGCCAACAAAATACTCTATACTTGGCATTGAGTTTTGCAACGGTTTGACAATATTCCTGAATGCTTCATGAATAAAAACGAGTTTTGGTTCGCAGTCATTCAAAATAGCACACATTTGTTCTACCGAAAGACGGTAATTCAAGGTGACACTGATCAAACCTGCTTTAGCTGAAGCAAAAAGAAACTCCAGATATTGGTGGCAGTTTTCCGAAATAATCGCAACACGGTCCCCTTTCTTCAATCCGAAATCGATCATCGAGTTAGCAAGTCTATTCACCCGACTGTTCGTTTCTCTCCAGGTATAGCGAGCCGTTTCATCCACAATACCGACCTTGTCGGGAAAATGTTGTTTGTTGTTGTAGGGAATATCTCCAACCAGCATGTGTCATTCCTAAAGTTTGAATTTGAATTCTTTTGCCCCTATTCACCTGGAATTCAGTGTCGAGGGTGACTATGGGAGTGATTTTTGAATTTTTGAATTTGAGCTGTTGCGCTGTCTTAACTGCCAGACAACCAATATGAGAATAAGTATGGCACCAATCGCATCGGTTGTTAAATCCGGGACAAGCAACAACAATCCACCAACGATTCCCAGTATTCTTTGCAATAGATTCATGGGCCGGAAAATATAACCTATCGTGCCGGCTCCAAATGAAACTATTCCCGCAAATGACGTGATCGCCACCAATGCTGTATCACCGGCTGATCCACCAATCGTCAGTAAACTTGGATCAAAAACAAAAACAAAGGGAAGGAGAAAAGTTGGACTACCCAGAGCTACTGCCCAGAGAGACGTCCGCCAGATGTCACTGTCAGCAATGCTGCTGGCAGCATATACGCCAATAGCAACAGGAGGACTGATGTACGCTGTTATTGACCAGTAAACGACGAACAAGTGAGCGGCAACCACAGGGACACCCATTTCTACCAGCGTCGGTGCAATAAGAACTGCCAGCATTAAATATGCAGCAATACCACTTCCAACCATACCGATGATAAAACAAGCTATGGCGGTTAACAAAAGCAAAATGACTAAGTTGCCACCAGAAATATCGATAATTGAAGTAGAAAATCTAATCCCGATACCCGTCAGAGACATGGAGCCGATAATAATTCCGGCCCCTGCCGCAGCCGGAGCAACCATAGCCACAGATAGAAGGGCTTTTTGGTAAAAAACGCCGATATCTTTAAACTTAATTCTGGTTGATTTTCTTAAGCTGGTGACGATCAGCAACACGACTAGTGACCACAAGGCCGATTTAGTTGGCGAGTAATGTAAAGCCGCCAGCAGATAGACTAGAATACCAAAAGGCACAAAATATATCAGTCCCGCCACCAACGATTGCTTCAACGGTGGGATTTCTTTTTTCGGTAGCCCCTTGATGCCCAGTTTTGCGGAATACAGATCTACCAGCACCAGTAAACAGAAATAGTAAATCAGCGCAGGTATCAGAGCATAAGCACAAATTTCAATATATGATATCCCTGTGATCTGCGACATAAGAAATGCCACGGCTCCCATGACAGGCGGCAGAATCATTCCCCCATTTGAGGCCACTGTTTCGACCGCAGCAGCAAATTCGGGTTTGAACCCAATGCGTTTCATCATGGGGATTGTCACGGAGCCGGTTGTTACGACATTGGCCACTGTGCTTCCTGAAATGGATCCGAACAGGGCGCTGGAAACCACCGCTCCTTTGGCCGGTCCACCTCTGATACCACCCAGTAAAGAAAACGCCAGGTTGAGAAACGCATCGCCACCTCCCGTCATCTGTAATGCCAATCCAAAGAATACAAAAGCAACAACAACCGTCCCGATAATCTGGGCAGGCATGCCTAACGCTCCGTCACCGGTTAAAAATGTGTTCATGATGATCCGATCCAGACTATAACCCCGCCCGAAAAAGATCCCCGGAAGCTCATCACAAATAAACGGATGAATGGTAAATGCGGCTACCACAACAACCAGAGCCGGCCCAACGGTTCGCCTTATTGCTTCCATAAGGACAACAATGAAGACAATTCCCAGAATAGTCTGGAAGGTTGAAGCGTATCCGGTTCCCCAACTTTCCTCCACCTGGCCAAAAAAAAGAGCAACATATAACAGCGGAATTGAAATGGCGACCAACAAGATTACATCGTACCATGGAATTCCGTTCGGTTGAGGCCCCCCTTTCCTGGCTGGGAAGTTGAGAAAAACCAATATCATGGCCCCTTGAATAAATATGGCCGCATATTGCACGCTGATTGGCACAAAATTGATAAAATGAAAAAAACCACCCAGAAAGAGTGTCAAATACACACCAAAACATACTGATACCGCCTTAATCACTAATTTCATATTGATCTCTCTCCCGACGGAAAAATCACTCTAGGTTTTCTTAATACGATAAACAGCAACAGCGTATCTCTGATATGTCGACAACTCTATTGCAGGAGGTTCTGCTGTTCTTCATCCATGGCAGAGGTCCAGATTCCAATTTCCCGGTAGTATTTCACCGCACCTTTATGGTAGGGAATACCATGGAAACTAGCGGCCTTATCTTTGTACCAGGCGTTGAACCCAGCGTTTGCTTTTTTGAGAGTATCCAGGTTTTCCCAGATGGTTTTGGTCATCAAATATACCAAATCAGCAGGTAGACCGGTCTTGACCCCTATCGATGTTGTCGTGCCGGTTGTACGCAGGTCAAAATCCTGCCCTCTGTACGTCCCGGCCGGGATGGTCATCGGGGCTAGAAAGGGACTCATTCTGACAATCGTATTCTGTTCCGGCTTGGATAACTGTAGAAATCTGATGTGGTTGGTTTGACTGATTTCCAGTATCACCGGATGCGGTTTCAGCCCTCCTGCATTCGTTGGTGTATGGAAAACCTCAGCAGTCCCCTCGGCAACAAATGACTTTACATCCTTATAGCCACTCCATTTCACGAGTTCAATATCGTTTTCAGCTAAACCAAAGGGTCTCATGTTTGCCTTGGCGGTTAACCACATAATTGGAACCGCAGGGACAGCGAAGGCGCACCGTTTCCCTTTGATGTCGTCTATCCTCCGTACAGATGACTGATCTTTCACCCACATCCCGAAGGCTTGAAGATGACCTGTTGCCAGGAGTCGAACGTCGATTTTCCCTTTTTTCTGATATTGGCCGGTACCTTTATACCAATTGACGGCATCTAATGAATTCTGCATGGAGAGTTCAATGTTCCCTTTTCTGTACAGTTCATAATTGACACCGCTACCCGCACTCCCCTCCACGGTTATCCTAAGACCGTGTTTTTTCTTCAACACATCTGCAATGGGAATAGCCAGATTGTAGTAACTTGTTCCGGGGGGAGTCGTTCCAATAGACATCACCTTGGGCCAGCCTTTCTTGGAACCCGCGAAAGCTGAAACACTAAAAACGGAAACTGAAAGCAGAAACGTAACGGTCATTAAAATGCCTAAATGCTTTTTCATGGCTCTACCTCTTTTCAACATTCGTTAATGTTAAAATATCGGACTATGGAACCTTTGCCCGTATTTGATGAAAAAACCGGCTAATCTGAAAATAACAGTCTGCGCTTGAAATCAGGAAATATTCCCTCGCTTTAAGGTGCATGGCAGACCTTACACACCGAAACCGTTAAAATGACGTTTGGGCGGTTTATCTGTGCCCGCTTTTTGTGGATTACATGTCAGCTTTTTGTACGATAAGTTTAATTATAATTTCACTGTTCTCTATGACCTGCAGAATTCCTGACTCTGATATGTCATCCCAATGCATCCCGGCAGTCACAACAACCTTTTTATTTAGCTTCTTTGATATCGTTTCTGATGCAAGCTTTGCCAGTTCATCCTCTTTGTGACCAACATATGTAAAAACTGATGCTGTTGCGCTCAATTCAGAAGCATCTTTCAGACTTGGTCGTGGCTGCGCCATGGCGACAGCCCCGATATGCGGCTTTTCACCACCCCAGACAGCAACCAGCATATCGTCACCTAACATAATAATGTCTGCATACAAATCGTAATTACCACTGCTGGTCGACACCTGAAATTCTCGGTTGCCCCCCGTACTGCTATTTGACATCGATCTCTCCCCAACGCTGAAATAAATCATGCTCAATGCCAAAACTATCAAGTACCTTACCAACTGTCTGATCGATTATATCTTGTAGTGATACTGGCCGATGATAGAATGCCGGCATAGGGGGTAAAATAGTGGCCCCAAAATCTACCGCTTTACTTAACAGCCTTATATGCCCCTTATGAAGCGGTGTCTCCCTGACAACCAATACAAGTTTCCGCTTTTCTTTAAGAACAACATCAGCACTTCGAGTCAGGAGGTTGTCGTTGTACGAGTTCACTATTCCCGATAAGCTTTTGATAGTGCAGGGGATTACTACCATCCCCCTTGTTAAAAAAGATCCACTTGCTGTCGAAGCAGCCAGATTGGCATTGTTATGAACCATATCTGCCATTTTTTCTACTGCTTCAACGTCATAATCGGTTTCAATACGGATGTTCAGTTTTGCAGCCTCTGTAAGGATCAAATGAGCTTCATAGTCAGATTCCTTTAAAACTTCAAGTAACCTTATGCCATAAATAACCCGGCTCTGTTGCAAAAAATCTCATAAGGGAGTAAAAATCACCAAACAATAACTATCCAAGGAAGGGACAAGATGAATGATTTTAAATGGAAACATTTCCAAGGTGAGATTATTTTAGGTTGTGTGCG
>Ga0307989_1001279_pt1 | contig 13905 bp, 12 predicted proteins | sample EllFjometagen185_FD_203164 | JGI IMG/M metagenome (GOLD analysis project Ga0307989, IMG submission 203164) | Marine microbial communities from Ellis Fjord, Antarctic Ocean - #185 | ecosystem: Environmental > Aquatic > Marine > Unclassified | place: Southern Ocean | collected 2014-10-08
GTAACTATGCTAGTTTAATCCGTAAAGCATTTAAACAAGCTGGATATGAGTTCATCCCAATTGTAAGTGTTAATGCCGGAGGACTAGAAGATAATCCAGGATTCAGCATTAACAAAGATCTTCTTTTAAAACTGATTAGCGGGTTATTAATGGGTGATATGATTATGAGTGTTTATAATGAAATCGCTCCTTATGAAGTTCATAAAGGAGAAACTGAAAAAGTATATCAAGAAGTTAACGAACTGCTTCATGAGTACTTCCACTATCCAATTCATAAAGTATTCTATCATCCAAACAAGCTGTTTGATAAAGTATTAAAAAGATTTAGTGAGATTGAAGTAGATAAAAGTGTTATCAAACCAAAAGTAGGTATTGTTGGAGAAATATATGTTAAATATAGTCCTCTAGGAAACAATAACTTAGAACAAACTCTTCGAGATGAAGGTTGTGAAGTGATTACTCCTAGTATTATGGATTTCTTCTTATATACATTTGATTCATCTAGACATGATATCTATAAATATGGTAGTAGAAAAGTAGTCGCAAGAATTTATCGATTCTTAATTCGTTTTATTGAATTTAGGAAAAGTAAAGTCCGTAAATTACAACGAAAATATGGTTTTAGAGAACTACCAAACTATTATACCCTTAGAAATTACGCAAAAGGCTTTATGCCTCATGCAATGCATGTTGGTGAAGGTTGGTTATTAACTGCTGAAATGATTGAATTGATTCATTTAGGTGCGCCAAATATTGTTTGTACACAGCCATTTGGTTGTTTACCAAATCATATTGCAGGTAAAGGTATGATTAAGAAAATTAAGAAAACGCATCCAGAAAGCAATATTGTAGCCATAGATTATGACACAAGTGCAACAGAAATCAATCAATTGAACCGTATAAAATTAATGATAAGTAACGCAAAAAATAATTTATAACTAAAATCCTCAACTTTTGAGGGTTTTTGTTTTATAATATACGTGGTGATAAATATGGCAATTAAATTTGAGTTAGTACACGAATGTAAACAAACAGGAGCAAGACTAGGAATCCTTCATACGCCTCATGGTAGTTTTGAAACACCAATCTTCATGCCTGTAGGGACCAAAGCAACAGTAAAGACATTGGAAAACAGTGAAATCAAAGAAGTAAGCGATGGCTTAATTCTAGGAAACACGTATCATCTTTGGTTAGAACCGGGTGAGGAAATTGTAAAAATGCATGGAGGAATCCGTGGTTTTAGTAAATGGGATGGCGCACTTTTAACAGATAGTGGTGGATTCCAAGTATTTAGTTTAAGTGATATTCGTAAAATTTCAGAAGAAGGTGTTGAGTTTAGACATCATAAAAGTGGAGCCAAGCTATTTATGAGTCCTGAAGATTCAATACATATTCAAAATGACTTAGGAGCAGACATTATTATGTCGTTTGATGAATGTCCTCCTTTTGATTCAACACATGATTATATGAAGAAGAGTGTTGAACGAACATTGAGATGGGCAAAAAGAGGTAAAGATGCTCATCAAAATCCTGATACTCAAGCATTGTTTGGTATAGTCCAAGGTGGACCGTATATGGATATCAGAAAAATGTGTGCAGAAGAATTAGTTAAAATGGATTTTCCTGGATATAGTATTGGGGGATTAAGTGTTGGAGAAAGTAAGCAAGAAATGTATAAAGTTCTTGATGAACTTAAAGATGTAATGCCAAAAAACAAACCAAGATACTTAATGGGTGTTGGTACTCCAGATGATTTAATAGAAGGAGTTATTCGTGGAATTGATATGTTCGATTGTGTGAACCCAACAAGAATGGCAAGACATGGAAGTGCGATGACAAGTTCTGGTAGAATCCCGATAAAGAACAAAACATACGAAAAAGATATGTTGCCACTTGATGAAAATTGCACCTGTAAGGTTTGTCAGACCTATACTAGGAGTTATATAAGACACTTATTCAAGGCCGAAGAGTATTTAGGGCCAAGATTAGTAAGTTATCATAATCTTTTCTTTTTAAAGAATTTAATGAAAAATGTAAGAAATGCAATCAAAAACGATACTTTAGCAGATTTCAAGGAAGAATTTTTCCTTAAATACTACAAATAAGCCCTTTACAAAAATTTATCTTACTGTTTTTGTAATTATTATGATATAATGAATTAACAAGTTAATTGGAGGTATCAATATGTTTGAATCAATGGATAATTTTAATCAAAAACCCTCAATTAAAGTAATCGGTATTGGTGGCGGGGGCGGAAACGCAGTTAATCGAATGATTGAAAATGAAGTTCAAGGAGTTGAGTTCATTGCAATCAATACAGACGCACAGGTATTACGACTTTCTAAGGCTGATTCTCGTTTGCAAATAGGGAAAATGTTAACAAGAGGATTAGGAGCAGGAGCAGATCCAGAAATTGGAAGACGCGCTGCACTTGAAAGTGAAGACGAACTTCGTGAAATGTTAAGTGAAACAGACATGGTATTTATTACTGCCGGTATGGGTGGTGGGACCGGAACAGGTGCTGCACCAGTAATCGCAAGAATATCTCGTGAATGTGGTTGTTTAACAATCGGTATCGTTACAAAGCCATTTAGCTTTGAAGGTAGAAGAAGAATCGCTACAGCATTAGAGGGATTAGATGCTCTAAAGCCGTATGTTGATACGTTAATCGTTGTACCAAATGATCGTTTACTTTATATTGTAGATCGTTCAACATCTATGTTAGAAGCATTTAGAGAAGCTGACAAAGTACTACGTCAAGGGGTTCAAGGTATAGCTGAGATAATCACAGTACCAGGACTAATAAACGTAGATTTCGCTGACATTAAAACTGTTATGAAAGATAAAGGTACTGCATTAATGGGTATCGGGATTGCAAGCGGTGAAAATCGCGCAATTGAAGCAACTAAAAAAGCAATACATTCCCCATTATTAGATGCAAATATTGATGGAGCTACAGATGCAGTAGTAAACATCGCAAGTGGTGTAGACATTGCACTTTGGGAAGTTAATGAAGCTGTAGAAGCCATTCAAAATGCAAGTTCAACAGAAATTAATATCATTTATGGTGCAACCGTAAACACTGATATTAAGGAAGAAATCATTGTTACAGTAATCGCTACTGGATTCGATGAAACTAAATCTGTAGAATTTAGTGATATTGGTACTAAAGACTATGTTGAAGATGATTCAACAGTTGAAGAAGAACCAAAAGAAGAATCTAAAAAATCTAAAAAACGCCGTAAAAAAGAGGAACCTGTTGTAGAAGAACCTTCTAAAACAAAAATTCCTTCATGGCTTAAGTCACGATTTAAATAAGCGCTCACGCGCTTTTTTAATAATTTGTAGAGGTGATATAATGAATAAAAAAACTACTTATAATATTGTATATACTTTCACGTTAATTCTCATCATCATTGTGCTTCTAGTCTTTCCAGACTTAGATGATACTTTAACACTAATAATTGCGAGTACTGCAATTATTCTTACAAGTATATTTACCTACTCAAATAGGCGAAAAAAATGATATTCTATACTAAGGAAGTCTTAAGAGACATACCAGACAATGTAACAGTGGTAGCTGCTACAAAATATTTCAATCCTACAGATATGAAAGAACTCTACAACACCGGAATCAACAACTTTGGAGAAAACAGAGTCGAAGCATTCCTAGAAAAATATGAAGACTTAAAAGAATTACCAATTACTTGGCATTTTATCGGTACATTACAAACTAAAAAAGCCAAGAAAGTAGTAAATAAAATATCGTACCTACATTCTCTTAACACATTGAAGTTAGCTGAAGAGTTAAACAAACGTAGATTAACTCCATTAAAGTGCTTTATTCAAGTTAACATAAGTAGTGAAGAGAACAAACATGGATTCAAAAAAGACGAAGTTATTCCATTTATTAATACATTAAAAGACTTAGAAAACATCCAAGTAGTTGGGTTAATGGGTATGGCAGAATTCACAAAAGATGAGACGATCATAAGTAAGGAATTTCAAGTATTAAATGATATCCTAAAAGAGCTTAACGAAACATTAAACTTAAATATCAGTGAATTATCTATTGGAATGAGCAATGATTATCTAATTGCTATTAAGCATAATGCTACATTTTTAAGATTAGGTAGTGTATTATTCAAGAAAGAGGTGTCGTAATGGCTAAAACAAAAAAAGCATTTGATCGAATCGATTTTGTGATGATGGATGGAACTCAAGATGTTTTTAAACTCGCAAAAAAATTGTTAAAAGGAATTCCTCTAATGGTAAACTTTGAAGACCACAATCAAATAGAAGCAAACAAAGTAATTACTTTCTTAAGTGGTGTCACTTATGCAATTGATGGCGAGATAGAAATGATTCAAGACAAAATCTTTCTATTTGCGACAAAACAAGACTATAAAGATGGCTCATTACGAAAATTCGTCAATGAATACAAGGAGTAATATATTATGTTAACATTTTTTATAATTGTAGGTTATTTACTTAGAGCATATTACTATATATTAATAGCCTATGTTTTAATGAGTTGGATCCCCGAATTACGTGGTTCTAAGCTACACTCGGTCATTCATGGTATTGCTAATCCATATATGCGTATATTTAGAGGGTTATTAGTTTTTGGAATGATGGATTTTACTCCAATTCTAGGATTTATCCTTTACAATGTAGGTCTAAGATACTATTCAGAAATGTTAGTATTAATGGCTCAATAATGATTACTTTTAAAGATAGAATAAACAACATCTTAGAAAACAACAAAAGCGTATCTTTGCGCTTTTTGTCGTTAGAGGAACAAACACATCTAACTAGACTAAAAGAAGTTGTATTATATGGTGGATATCCTGATGCCGAAAAGAAAAGAGCTTATTTCTTTCAAGATATTCAAAGAAATATCATTTGTTTTAGAATTATCTATAATAAGAAATACTTAACACTTTCTCATCAAAACATCTTAGGGACACTTTTAAGTAATTCCATAACACATGATTCAATAGGTGATATATTACCAAGACAAGGACTTTTCTTTGTAACAAAAGAGATCAGTAAAGAGATTATTCAATCCTTTACAAAGATTAATAATGTTGCGATAGAATTAGAACTATATAATAAGGAACAGATAGAAACTGAAAAAGAACTAGAAGAATCATCAACAACACTTGATAGTTTACGTTTGGATTTAGTAATCAGTAAAATCTGTAATATTAGTAGATCTAAGGCAAATGAGATGATTGAAAAAGAACTAATCAAAATTAATCATCGTATCATCACAAAATCAACGACTTTAGTGAAAGAATTAGATACAATATCAATTAGAAGATTTGGTCGATATATGATAAATAATACACAAAACAGATCAAAAAAAGGTAAAATAATCCTTAAATACGCAAAATATGTTTAAAAAGGTTGTATTTTAGATTAAATTTGTTAAAATATTTAATGTTAATACAGTGACGAGGACAAATGTAAAATAACCCAGTTTTTAAAAGAGACCAAGGACGCTGAAATCTTGGAAAAACACTATTTTATATATCACCTTTGAGTTAAAATCTGAACATTAGTAAGATTTTAGGTATCTCTGCCTTAAAGAGTTAAGCGCTAGATAAATATCTAGAACCAAGGTGGTACCGCGGATTATTATAGTTCGTCCTTATTTTATAAGGATGGGCTTTTTTTATTAAAAGGAGTGATTTAAATGAGTAATAATTACAAAGCAACGCTACACATGCCCAAAACAGACTTCTCAATGAGAGGTAATCTTGGGAACAATGAACCAAAGATGCAAGAATTATGGAATGAGATGGATCTTTATAATCTAAGATTGAAGAAAAATGAAGGAAATACAGAGTATGTTCTTCATGATGGTCCACCTTATGCTAATGGTAATATCCATATCGGGCATGCATTGAACAAAACACTTAAAGATTTTGTTGTTAGATACAAAAGTATGAAGGGATTCTACACTAGATACGTACCAGGTTGGGATACTCACGGTTTACCAATCGAAACAGCTTTAGTTAAAACAAAAAAAATCAATCGTAACTTAATTGACAAAGTTGATTTCCGTAAAATGTGTAATGAATACGCACTTGTACAAGTTGAAAAGCAAAAAGATCAATTCAAAAGATTGGGTATTTTAGGAGAATGGGATAACCCATACATTACTCTTAAACCAAAATATGAAGCATCACAAATTAGAGTATTTGCTGATATGGTAGAAAAAGGGTTAATCTTTAAAGGATTAAAACCTATTTTCTGGAGTCCTTCAAGTGAAACAGCTCTAGCAGAAGCAGAAATAGAATATCATGATAAAAAATCACCCTCAATTTATGTCGCTATGGACGCAGTTGAAAAACTTGGTTTGGTTGATTTTGATTTTAAATTCTTAATCTGGACAACTACTCCATGGACAATCCCTGCGAACCTTGCAATTGCTGTTGGAGATCAAATAGATTACTCATTTATTAAAGTAAATAGCACAGAAACATACCTTGTTTCTACAGAGCTAATTAAAGATCTTACAGAATTACTTGAATGGGAAACTGTTGAAGTGTTAAAAGACGTAAAAGGTAGAGAATTAGAGAATATGACATATAAACATCCTTTATATGATAGAATCAGTCCAATTGTTTTAGGACACCATGTAAGTACCGATGGTGGTACAGGACTAGTACATACTGCTCCGGGACACGGGGAAGATGACTTTATCATCGGACAAAAATATGGTTTAGAAACGTTATGTCCAGTTGATGGAAAAGGTCATATGACTGCAGAAGCGGGACAATATGAAGGCCAGTTCATTGAAGTTTGTAATAAATCGGTTGTTGCTGATTTAGAAGAGCTTGGTTACTTACTAAGAATGGTATGGATCACTCATAGTTACCCTCATGATTGGCGTACTAAAAAACCTGTTATCTTTAGAGCAACACCTCAGTGGTTTGCTTCAATTGAAAGTTTAAAAGATGATATGATAAAAGAAATCAAAAACATTACTTGGTACCCAAAATGGGGAGAAGTACGTATGGAAAATATGGTTAAAGACAGAAAATCATGGTGTATTAGTCGTCAAAGAACTTGGGGAGTTCCAATCCCAGTTTTCTATAATGAAGATGAAACTGAAATCCTTGATAAAGAAGTTATTAATCACGTTGCTACTATCTTTGAAAAAGAAGGATCAAATGCTTGGTACTTAAAAACAGCAAAAGAATTATTACCAGCTGGATACACAAACCCTGCTTCACCTAATAATGAATTCACTAAAGAAACAGATATCCTTGATGTATGGTTCGATAGTGGAACATCTCATCAAGGTGGTATGGAAGACTTTGGTCTCCCTTATCCAAGTGATTTATATTTAGAAGGTAGCGATCAATATCGTGGTTGGTTCAACAGTAGTTTATCCACCGGTGTTGCTCACAAAGGTATTAGTCCTTATAAAACTTGTTTAACTCATGGATTCGTTCTTGATGCAAACGGTCGTAAAATGTCTAAATCAACTGGAAATGTTGTTGATCCACTAAAAATCACCAAGCAAATGGGTGCGGATATCTTACGTTTATGGGTAGCTAGTGTTGATTATCAAAGTGATGTTAGAATCAGTAATGATATGATGAAACAAGTAAGTGAATCATACCGTAAAATCAGAAACACAATACGCTTTATGTTAGCTAACATTGGAGATTTCAATCCAGCTACTGATACAGTACCATTTGAAGCTCGTCCAGAAGTAGATAAATATGTTACATTAAAACTAAATAACTTAGTGAAAGAATGTATCTATAGATATGATCATTTTGAATTCGATACTGTTTATAGAGACGTAACAAACTTTGTTACTAAAGAATTAAGTGCATTCTATCTTGATTTCACAAAAGATATCTTATATATTGTGAAAGCTGACGATGCAGCTAGAAGAAGTGTTCAAAGTGTACTATATGAAACTACTTTAACACTATTAAAACTAATAACTCCTTATATTCCTCATACAACACATGAAGCATATCTCCATTTACCATATAGAGAATTTGATAATGTATATTTAGAGAATATGCCAGAACCTAAAGATTTAGGTAGTGAAGGTTTATTAGAAAAATATGATAAATTTATGGACATAAGAGACAATGTATTAAAAGCCTTAGAAGAAGCTCGCAACAGTCAAGTTATTGGTAAATCATTTAATGCTAAGTTAACACTTTATCCAGAACTAGAAACAAAAGAATTACTGAATAGTTTAAATGCTAATTTAGGACAAATCTTTATCGTTTCTAAGTTTGAAATGGCTGAAGGCGTTGGACAATATAAATTCAACGAATTATCTATTGATGTAGAAAAAGCAGACGGAGAAACTTGTGATAGATGTTGGCAAGTTGTAGACCATACAGAAGAAGGTTTATGTCCTCGATGTGAAGAAGTTTTAAAATAAATAGTAAAAGGTCTAAATTTTAGACCTTTTTTATTGCTTTTTTTCTGTAATTTTGTACAATAGGTATGTCGAGTAATCCTATAATAAGGTTAGGAGTAATACAAGTCCCCTGAAATTGACTTAGAAGCGATAATTTTAGGAGGCTTTTTTAATGCAAAATTACAAAAAGCTAATTTACATATATGAAAGTATTAAAGGTGAATGAAGATGAGAGAAAATAAAGTTAAATTTAATGGTTGGAATGTCTTATTATACTTAGGTGGTTTCATCTTAGTAGGATTGGGTGTTAATTTACTTGATAGTTCAACACTTGGGATGGGAGCATGGGATACAGTAACATTTAATATCCATGATTTCATTTACTACAAATTAAATATTCAAGAAATTAATTTCGGACTATTTATTTTGCCTATCAAATATGGTTTTGTATCAATGGGAATTAGTTTAACGCTATTCACAGTAATTATGGCTTATCGTCGTAAATGGAAACTAATGTTTATGCTAGTTCCAGTATTCTTAATGGGAACCGTAATTAATTTATGGCACTATCAAATATTCAATGGATATATAGCAACAACAGATTTTATTAAAGCAATGTTTTTTGTTTTTGGGTTAGCTTCTTTACCTCTTGGTTTGGTCTTTATCATCAAATCAACATTTCCAGCTTTTGTCTTTGATGAAATGACATTTATGTTAGGTGATATCTTTAAAGTTAAGAGTTTTGGAAGAATTAGACTTTGGATAGAAATAACCGGTATCACAATAGGTACAATATTTGGGGCATTAACTTATTTATCCGATGGGAACTTAGGTGCAGTAAATGTAGGATCATTTGTGATTGCGTACTTATTTGCACCAATCATGGCATTCTATATGAAATTATTCAAAGTTACAAAACACGAAACAACTATAAATGAAGATTTTACAAAAATTTGGATTGAAATTAAAAAATCAGTGAATGTAATGCATAAAGAACTAAGATGGAGTCGAGTAGTTAAATACTTCCTAGGTATGGTATCCATATCTGTTGGAGTAGTTATGATGCTTAGAAGTGATCTGGGTAATAGTACTTGGGATGCATTACATTTTAGTTTAACAATACTTATAAATATAACAATGGGTACAGCGACGATCATTGTTGCTTCAATATTTACTGCATTGGTTATTTTCTTAAATAGAAATTTTAAATTTCTAATTATGGCAGTTCCAATCATAAGTGTTGGGATACTCATTGATTTGTTTAATGATGTAATTCTTGTGAATTTTGAAGCTACAACAATGTTCGCTCGCATATTATCTCTTTCATCAGGATTATTATTGCTACCACTTGGTGGATCATTATTATTAATATCAACTTATCCAGCTGGAGTTTTTGATGAATTCAACCTAGTTGTAATGAGAAAGTTAAAAATGAAAAGTTTAGTTCCAATTCGTGTTATAATGGAATTAAGCGCAGTAACAACTGCTTACATATTCGGAATTATGGCAGGACTTAGTTTTGAAGACGGTAAAATCGGAATTGGAACATTGATCTTTGCATTTACAGTAGGAATATTCTTAAAATTATATTTGAAATTATTTGAAAGGATTGGATTAAGTGAAAATCAACAAACTAATTGATCACACATATGTAAAAGCATTCGGTACAAAAGTAGAGATTACCAAACTTTTAGATGAAGCTAAGGAATATGACTTCAAAAGTGTTTGTGTAAATCCTTCATGGGTCCGTACATCTGTAGAAGCATTAAAAGGTACTGACATTTTAGTTTGTACATTTATCGGATATCCTCTTGGGACAAATACAATAGCTACAAAAGTATTTGAAACTAAAGATGCTATTTCAAATGGAGCAAATGAAATCGATATGGTTCTAAATATTGGTAAAGTAAAAGAACAAAACTTTGATTACATCTATAAAGAAGTTAAAGCAGTAAAAGAAGCTTGTGGAGATTTAACTTTAAAAGTCATTTTGGAAACTTGTTATCTAACTAAAGATGAAATCAAATTATCAAGTAAAGCTTGTATTGAAGCGGGTGCAGATTTTTTAAAAACTAGTACTGGATTTGGTATTGGTGGAGCATCAGTTGAAGATGTTAAAATAATGAAAGAAGTTGCAAAAGATAAAGAAGTAAAAGCGTCGGGTGGAGTAAGAAGCTTTGAAGACGTTGAAAAAATGGTAGAAGCAGGAGCAACAAGAATTGGTACTTCAAGTGGAGTCAAAATAATTCAAGACTTAGTGCCTGACTCAAAACTAATAGGAGGAAATTAAAATGGCTACACCGCATATAGAAGCAATAGAAGGTGCAATTGCAAAAACAGTATTAATGCCTGGAGATCCACTTCGTGCTAAATTTATCGCAGATAAATTCTTAGAAAATGTTGTTCAATTTAACAACGTACGAAACATGTTTGGATTTACAGGAACTTATAAAGGAAAAGAAATCAGTGTTATGGGTAGTGGTATGGGAATGCCTAGTATTGGTATTTATTCATTTGAACTATACAAATTCTATGGTGTTGAAAATATCATAAGAATTGGTAGTGCTGGAGCTTATACAGCAGATTTAGATTTATATGATGTTGTTTTAGTAGATAGAGCTTGGAGTGAATCAACGTTCCCTGCAACTCAATCTGGTATTGATACAGGAGAATATACATTCCCTGATGAAGAATTAAATCAAAAGTTAGAAACTATCGCAAAAGAATTGAATATTCCATTACATAAAGGAACAATTCATTCAAGTGATGTATTCTATAGAGAAGATTTCCATGTATTCAAAAAGATTAATGCTGAGAAAGAATGTATCGCAGTAGAAATGGAAAGTTTCGCATTATTCCATAATGCAAAAGTACTTAATAAAAAAGCAGCTTGCTTATTAACAATTTCAGATAACTTAGTTACACACGAGGTAACATCATCAGAAGAAAGACAAAATGCTTTCACAAAAATGATGGACATTGCATTAGGAATGGCTGAATAACAAAAATAAGAAAAAGTGCGCAAGCACTTTTTTTAGGATGATAACTATGAACATAAAGCATATAAAGCAAGATAATTTCAATATCAATATACTAAAAACAAACAAATTTAAAACAACAAAAGTTGAAATTACCTTTGCGAACGATTTAAAAAAAGAACATTCCACAAGAAGAGCAATACTACCATATTTACTAAGATCAATCACAAAAAAATATCCAACAAGAAGTGATTTGCAAGTTCATTTAGAAGATATGTATAGTGCTGGATTTAGCGCTGGAATAAGAAAAGTCGGATTAAGTCACTTAATCTCTTTTGACCTGTCAATTATTGATAATAAGTATACATTCAATAACGAAGACTTATTCACAGAGGGAATGAACTTCCTAAGAGAAGTTATTTTAAACCCTAAATTTAGTAACGAAATATTTTTAGAAGAGAAACGATTACTTGTTGAATACTTCCAAGGAATATACGCTAATAAAATGCGTTATTCGCTAAAACAAACGTTCGCAACAATGTATGAAGGTGAGGATTTTAGTATCGATGCCTTTGGTAGTGAAGATGATTTAGAAGATCTAACTTTAGAAGATTGCGTTTTTGCCTATAATGACATGATCACTAACGATGTCATCAATATTAGTATTGTTGGAGATGTTGATGAATTAGACGTGAAAAACATCTTAAATAAACTGTTTAATTTTAGTCCAAGAACAAAAGACCTAACATTGATTGATAAAACACCAAAACCAATTAGAGAATCCCAAGAACTATTTGAATCACAAAATGTGAATCAAGCAAAAATGGTTATCGCACATCAATTTCCAGTCTTTTACACAACTGATGAGTACTATAAAGCAATTGTGCTTAATTCACTCGTAGGTAGTGGACCTGAAAGTCTGCTATTCAAAAGAATACGTGAAGAACTCAGTTTAGTTTACTTTATCGGAAGTGTTTATGATCAGAACAAGGGATCGTTTATTGTCTATGGTGGAATTAACCAAAATGACTATAATAATGTACTAAAAGAAGTAGAAAACATCTTACTTGATGTAAAAAATATGACATACGACGATAAATTCTTAGTCATTGCTAAAAAAGGTATTGTAAGTGGATTATTTCAAAGTCTTGATTCTGGTGGTTCTTTAATCGGAAGACTAAATTCTTTATCGCTTTATAACAAAGAATTTGACTTAGACGTATTAGTAGCTAAAATCAACAAAGTAACGAAAGAAGAATTAAGTGATTTGGTAGGCTTAATCAAAAAAGACGTTACTTTCTTATTAAGGAATGATGAACTTGAAAATAACTAATTATTCAGATATAAACGAAACACTTTATTACGAAGAACTACCAAACGGACTACAAATCTACTTTCTGCCAAAACAAGGATATAATAAAACTTATGTTACATTATCAACTCCGCTTGGTTCAAATGTAACAAGTTATAAAGTAAATAATGAAGAAAAAACAATACCACTCGGTATTGCCCATTTCTTAGAACATAAATTGTTTGATAATGATGGTCATGATATAAGTGAGGATTTCGCTTTAAATGATGCACAAGTTAACGCATATACAATGAATACACGAACGACATACTTATTCAATTGTACGGATAATCTTCACAATAATATCAAGACTTTGCTAAACATGGTATTTAACCCAAAATTTAGTGAAGAAGGAATTAAAAAAGAATTAGGTATTATTGAACAAGAAATCAATATGTTTGGAGATGATCCTAATACTGCTATCTATATGGGTGTATTAAGAAACATGTTTGAAACACATCCTATCAGAAATGATATATTAGGTAATGTTGAATCAATCAATTCTATAACAAAAGAGTTATTAGACGATGTTCATAGTACATTCTATAACCCATCAAATATGATTATGTTTATAACAGGAAATATCGATGTTCAAGAGATATTAGCTGTTATCAAAGGTAATGTTCCTAATATTGAAAAGAAAGTAATCATACTAAATGAAGTATTTGAAGACACAAAAGTGTATATAAAAGAAGCAAGTGAAGAATTAGATATTCTAATCCCCAATACACTACTAGCTGTAAAACTAGAGCATACAGACTATAGTACTGAGAACATCATAAAGAAAGAGTTAACATATTCCATTTTACTTGATATATTATTAGGTAAAAGTACAGAAAACTATCAACAATTACTCAAAAAAGAACTAGTAAATGATACTTTTGGGTTAGATATTACTTTAGAATCATCATATGGCTTCTTGTTATTCGGTGGTAATACGAATAATCCTACAGAATTCTATTCTGAAATGAAAAATATTCTTCAAAACGCAAATAAACAACCACTTAGCATTGCTCATTTCAATAGAGCTAAGAAACAAATCACTGGTGGTTTCATTTCAGCATTAAATAGTTTGGAATACACTGCAAATCAGTTTACCAAATTCCATTTCCAAAATGCGTCATTATTTGATATCTTAAAAATAGCTAAATCAATCACAATCCAAGATA
>Ga0307989_1001280_pt1 | contig 13905 bp, 11 predicted proteins | sample EllFjometagen185_FD_203164 | JGI IMG/M metagenome (GOLD analysis project Ga0307989, IMG submission 203164) | Marine microbial communities from Ellis Fjord, Antarctic Ocean - #185 | ecosystem: Environmental > Aquatic > Marine > Unclassified | place: Southern Ocean | collected 2014-10-08
CGTCTCGTGGTCAAGAAATATTGACTTCTGAGTAATGACAGATGTTGAATAAGGTTTTTGCAGTGGCGTGTAAAAATCTGCCTTCAGCGAAAACAATGTTAAGATAAAATTTAAAATGTCTAAACAAAATGAATCACCATACACCTCTCATGTTTTTGTTTGTACTAATGATCGTGGAGGAGAACAAAAATCGTGCGCAGACAGTAACAGTACGCTTATCAAATCTAAATTGAAAGACCTTGTTAACGAAAAAGGCTGGAAAGGAAAAATCAGGATTTCTACCTCAGGATGCATGGGGATTTGTGCCAAGGGTCCCATTGTGATGATTTACCCCCAGAAAATAATGTTTTCTGAAGTTTCCCCTGATGACATCAATGAAATTGTATCAACTATTGAGCGTATCATGGCAGATGCTTGAAAAGAAGCCAGGGACAACTCATGAAAATTTATTCAGGCTGATCTGCACCATAAAACCTTTTGGACTTAAGTTTTCCGCCCTAACACTTCCCTGACAACTCTGGACACAGGTCTTAACAATTGCCAGACCTAGTCCCACACCACCGGTTTCACGTGTACGAGCTGACTCCGGTCGAAAGAATGGTTCAAATAATTGATCAATCAGATGATCAGGGACCCCTGGTCCGGAATCACGCACTTCAATAAAGACTTTATCTTCCTTAGTCGTTGCCAAAAATTCAATAGGGCCATCAGAGCCAGCATAACGGATAGCATTTCGTAAGAGATTAGATAAAGCCCGAGCTAATAATTCCGGTTCTGCTACCACCATCAGGTTCGGCTCAATATGGGCGATAATTTCGCTTGTTTTTGATACTTCTCTTTCCAGGATACGATCAAGGACCTCTTTGATATTTACCGGTTGTAATTTAATTTGACCGGGACTGATTTCAGCTTTGGAGAATAATAACAGCTCATTCACTAATTCTGAAAGTTGCCGCACATCTTCAGTGACATCCTGTAAATTACTCTTTGATGATTCAGAAATTTTATTTTCCAGAATTGCCAAACCTAGCTGTATTCGGGCGATGGGAGACGTTAATTCGTGGGCTACATCCCCTAAAAACCGTTTCTGTCCCTTAATGTATCCGGAAATTTGAGAGGACATTACATTGATAGCTTTTCCGAGTCGTCCAATTTCATCATTTTTATTTTGATTTAATTTATAATCAAATTTTCCCTTGGCAATGTGTTCAGTAGCCTTTGTCATTTCTGTAATTTGGCGGGTAATCCGGCGCGCCAAGGGTAGCCATAAGATGATGGATAAAAAAACAATAAAACCAATTAATATGATCCAGGGGAAGGGATCGAAAAATAAACCGTTTCCGCTTAGAGATTTTGAGGCTGCTAATAAATAGGCAATCACTGGCTTTTTATCGCTTTCGTTAATAAAAATATCAATGCCCATCCAATATAAAGTTGGCTCGCTAGAACGAATGGTAAACTCACTTTTAAATCGCAGTTCTGGTGGTGGCTCAATGCCAGAGCGTTCATTTCTATTATTCAGATTTAATATCTCTTCCCTAACCTGTGCTGGAATTTTAAAAATTCTTCCAAAACTGACCTCTCCTTTTATATCCACTATCATAAAGTCTACTTCATACAACTCAGAATATCTTTTTAAAATATTATCCCAATCCTTTTGGTTTGCATTTTCCAGATCATAGGAAATAAGGTGTCGGACGGTTTTAAGCTGTTTACTGGATTGACTTCTGAGTAGTGAATCCTGGTTAAGTTTAAAGTGAATATTAAAAACGCCAAACAAGACAATGGATAGAATCAACAAATTTAGTAACATCCATAAAATTATTTTAGTAAATAGAGAACTTCGTAACTTCATAGTAACCCTTAGTCATTTTTAACAAACATATAACCGACTGAACGGACCGTTTTAATAAATTTCGGTTTATGAGGGGCTTCCTTCAATTTTCGACGCAAGGCTGAAATATGGACATCAATAGAACGGTCAAAGACGTCATAGGATCTTCCCGAAATACGATCCAGTAGTTGATCTCTATTTAAGATAATACCGGCATTGGCAGCGAGGGTATGTAAAATATCAAACTCAATGGGTGTTAGTTCTACCGGTGCATTGTCCAGATTTACGATCCTGTTGTTAGGGTTGATGGATAAATTCCGGATTTGAATGACACCCTTCAAATCTGCTGAGGTGTTTTTAGAGGAATTGACCGTTCGTCGCGTCACAGCTCTCAATCTGGCCAGAAGTTCACGGGTTGAGAATGTTTTAGGCAGATAATCATCAGCACCCATTTCCAGACCCACGATCCGGTCTGTTTCTTCACCGAGCCCAGTCAGCATTAACACCGGGAGATTGGATTTTTTTCTTAATTCCTTTAAGACTTCCCAACCATTCAAGCCCGGAAGCATGACATCTAAAATTGCCACATCAAATTTCCCTTCCAGAGCCATAGCCAAACCTTCTGTTCCGGTATGTACCATCTGGACGTTATACCCTAAAGGTTCCAGGTACTCTTTTATGAGTCGGCATAATTTCTGGTCATCATCAATGACCAATACCTTTGTTTTACGATCTTGAGAATCGGATATCATATCTGCTTATCAACTAAATTATTATTTATTTAAATCTGAAACTAGTCTTTCATAAGAATAGGATGATATGGCAAGCATCTTTACAAAACATTTACATAAAACACAGAATCCAAACATAAAATCTTAACACTGGGAATGTATAACTATTTTCAAGTGATAAGAACCGATCAAAAAATCGATAAGTATCATTTTGAAAGATTTATTAATTAGTGTGCTTTACAACCTTTAAATACAGTTAAAAAATGAAAAAACAAATCAAAAAGTTTCTGACTCTGGTTATGATGCTGGGGATAATAGGTGGTGGCATCCTTTATTGGCGCAGTGACAGTTCAGCCAAGATGACTTCATCTCCAAGCGTTTCTATGGCTAAGGTCCAAATAGGATCTATTCTTCAAAGTGTAGCGGCGTCCGGAAATGTCGAAGCCAACTTTGAAGTCGTTGCCAAAATAAAAGCCTCAGGAATCGTGGAAGAACTCCCTTATGATTATGGAGATCTGGTGAAAAAAAATGACTTACTGTTAAAACTGGACCCTCAGGATGAAGAGTATAACGTAAAACAGGCGGAAATTGCCTTAACTGTGGCCCAAATTAAAGTCAAGCAAACCAGACAAAAATTCCTGATTGCTCAAAAAGATATCCAGACCATTCGAAAAAGGGCGATTGCGACCTTGGAAACTGCAAAAATTACGGATTCTGAAAGTAGAAAATCAGAAAAAACAGAATTACAACAGGCCATGATCCAGGTAAATGCTTCTGAGGAAAAGCTTAATAAAGCCCAGCAGGATTATGTTATTGCTCAAAATCAGTATGTTGCAGATAAAAAGTCAGCGGAAGTCAAACTGGAGGAAGCAATATTTAAGAGAGCCTCGGCCAAAACAAATACCAATCGGATTAAAGCCCTTTTTGAAAATGATATCATCAATGAATCTGAATACGAAACTGCCAGAGATGAACTGGTTCAAGCTGAATATGATTATAAAACTACGAAACTGGTTTTGGATGCGTTAAAAATCCAGGAAATGTCGATCCAACTGAAACATAAGGATGTGCAAGTCGCAGAAACCCAGGTGAATTTGGATAAAAGTGCTTTAGAGCGCCTACAAAATACTGAAACGACTTCAATGGATTTAATAAATGCCAGTATCGATGTAGAAGAACTGACATCTAGAGAGATGTCACTGAAAGAACTGGAACAAGATGTTCAACTGGCGGAAGAGCAGGTAAAACTTGAATCACTGGCCTTATTGGAAGCAAAGGATCAATTGGAAGATACAGTACTGCATGCACCCTTTGACGGTATTATTGTTGAGCGTTATGTCCAGTTAATGGAGCAATTGAATGTGAATAACGACAGTGAAATTGAAATACTGACCGTAGCTGATATCTCTAAACTTTATGTTACCGCTTCTGTGGATGAGAGCGATATCGGGCAGGTGGATATCGGGCAAAAGGTCGATGTAACATTGGATGCTTATCCGGATCGGAAATTTAAAGCTGTGGTGGATCGGATATCAGCCAAAGGTGTTAGTTCATCCAGTGTTGTGACCTTTGATGTTAAAATACTGATTCAGGTGGATGATACTAATTTATTAAAACCGGGTATGACTGCAGATGTTGAAATAATTATATCTGAAGCCAATGAGGTTGTAGTAGTACCGACGGATTCGATTTTTCGTAAACGGCAGAAACAACTCGTTATGGTTGCCGCTGAAAATGGATTAAAGGAAGAACGGTCAATAATAACCGGAGCCAGTGATGGAGTGAATACTGCTGTACTGGAAGGATTGTCTGAAGGTGAAACCGTATATTTAAATGTTGCTGCTTCAGGCAGTAAATGGAGCAAGACGGATCAGAAAGATGCCAGCCTGATCCCGGTGAACACTGGACAAGGTCGAGGTAAAGGAGGTCCAGGTGGAAAACATTAATAGGGAAATGGTGATTCAAACGACTGCTTTGAATAAAACCTATGTCATGGGAGATACCACTGTGAGGGCTCTGGATAATGTGAGTCTTGATATTCACAAAGGAGAATTGGTTGCTATCACGGGTAGCTCCGGGAGTGGGAAATCTACCCTGATGAATATATTAGGTTGTATGGATCAACCGGACTCAGGGACATATCAATTGGTTAATGAAAATGTTTCGACATTAACAGAAGACCGCCTGGCAGTGATTCGCAATCGATATATCGGTTTTGTATTCCAGACATTTAACTTATTACCGAAGTTAAGTGCCATGGCAAATGTCGCCCTTCCCTTGTTATATGCCGGACATAAAAATGCCAATCAGGAAGCTATAAAAGCTTTGGAAATGGTAGGGTTGGGTGATCGATCTGATCATACCCCCTCCGAACTTTCAGGGGGGCAGCGGCAACGTGTGGCTGTGGCAAGGGCTATTGTAACGAATCCAGCTTTAATTTTGGCAGATGAACCGACCGGAAACCTGGATAGTAAAACCACCGAAGATATTTTAGGATTGTTTCAGACACTTCATCAGAAAGGACATACGATTATCATAATTACCCATGAAAATAGTGTTGCCCAATTGTGCGAAAGAGAAATTGTTCTTAAAGACGGGCAGGTGATTCGGACAGATTAGGTTCTTTGGTGTTCTGCTAATGAATTTGATTTTATTGGATTATAAAAATCGTAGGTCGGATCAAGCGAAACGATTCCGGCGTTTTTTCTAATATTAAAATTTAACTCTAAAACCATAAAATACCATGTTATTTTGGACAATTATAAAGGTTTCTTTAAGCAGTTTGTTTACAAATAAACTCAGAACCTTTTTAGCCATGTTAGGAATTATTATTGGTGTCAGTGCGGTTATATCCATGCTGGCGATGGGTGCTGGTGCCCAAAAACAGGTGTTGGATCAAATCACTGCCATGGGTACTGATTTATTGATCGTCCGTCCAACCAGACAAAAATCAAAAGGTGTTAAAGGTGGCGCCCACCCAACCTTAACTATTGAAAATGCGGAAGCGATTATAGACTCGATTTCAGATATCGAAGCCGTTACACCGGTTTTGGACGAAAGCGTTCAGGTAAAGTATTTTAATAATAATACTCAAACCACTATTTACGGGACCGCTGCCAACTATTTTAAAATGAGAAACTATGAAATTGATAAAGGCAGGATTTTCACTAGTAATGAAATGCAAAGGAAATCCAGGGTCGCAGTTCTAGGACCGGATACAGCAGAAGATCTATTTGGTTTGCAGGGGGATTCCATCGGTGAGACTATTAAAGTCAACGGTATTGGTTTTACGGTAATTGGCATTACTAAAGCGAAAGGAGATCAGGGTTATACTAACCCCGATGACCAGGTGATTGTTCCCTATACAACAGTTAGTCAAAAAATATCCAATAAAAAGCATGTTGATGAAGTTGATATCCAGGTAAAAAGTGGTAGCGATGTGACAAAAATCCAGCAAGAAATCACTAGTTTACTTCGAAAGGAGCACCGGATTAGAAGTGATAAAGAGAACGATTTTGAAGTGTCCAATCAGGCTGAAATCATTGAAACCGCTTCAAGTACGCTAGAGACCTTTACCATATTATTAGGTGGAATTGCCGGTATTTCACTTTTTGTCGGTGGCATTGGTATTATGAATATTATGTTAGTAACGGTATCAGAACGCACCCGGGAAATTGGTGTTCGAAAAGCGATTGGTGCCAGGAAAAAGGATATTTTACTCCAATTCTTAATTGAAGCCATCTTACTTAGCGGTATCGGCGGATTATTGGGTGTAATTTTAGGAGCTACCATCGCACTCGAAGTAACTAACTTGTTGAAATTTCCGACCCTGATTGAAACTTCCAGTAGCCTACTGGCTTTTGGCTTTTCGGTGGGTATCGGCGTTTTTTTTGGTTTTTATCCTGCCTGGAGCGCTGCTAAGCTGGATCCGATTCAGGCCTTAAGGTACGAATAAAATCAATAATAATAAATAGAGTTAAAATATTAATCGATTATGAAAAAGCTTTTCTGGAGATGTTAATAAACTCAGGTGAAGTGTCTACCTATTTTCAACTCTAACAATTTTCAATTCGCTTGCTTTTGTCAGTAAACTGAGCTGTTTTTGATTACTGAACGAAGTTGAAGTGCCCTTCGTTATTGACCACCACCCTTCGACTTCCAGGCTGTGTCATAATACGATCAGTAATGCAATATATTGAATGAATCTGTCATCCTGAGTAGCCCACGAAGAAGGATCTATTTGAGATTAAAGAGATTCCTCAGTACCTTCAGAATGATGGTACATATGGCTTGAATAGCGGGAGTTGTAGCACCTGACGTTGTTTATTATTTAACACAGGGTGGTGTCCGATTATTAAAAAAGAATCAGGTCTTACTTATTAATTGATATTTGAAACATCCACCGCTCCGTTATTGTAAGGAACAAAAAAGGAAATGGTTGTGCCGCCAACTGGATTTTCTTCAGCCCATATTTTTCCATTATGACCATTGATAATTTCTTTGGAAATCGCCAGACCTAAACCAGTTCCGCCTTGTCCCGTTTTGGCCCGACTACTTTGGGTAAACTTTTCAAAAACAGCTTGTTGTTCTTCAGATGGAATTCCAATACCTTGATCAGCGATTGAAACTATTACCCTGTTGTTATTGTATTTGGCCTCGACCTTGATAGTGGAATTTATCGGTGAAAATTTAATGGCATTGGCAAAAATATTTCGAATTACCTGAGAAATTTTGTCTTTATCTAAACATACTTTCTGTTGGTTCTTATTGTTAATCAATTCGATTCTCAGTTTTTTGTTTTTTAATAATATAGACAATTCCATTCTGGTATCCTCAATCAATTCTAACAGGCATGATTCTTCATAAATATAGATCATTTTTCCTGCTTCCAGTTTTGATACATCGAGTAAATCATTAATTAAGACTAAAAGTCGATCCCCGCTGGTTTTGATATTATCAAAATATTCAATTGCCTTTTCTATTTTGATAGCGTTTCCTTTTGATAAACCATAGGATGAAAAGCCAATGATTCCTTGTAGTGGGGTTCTTAATTCATGGCTGATATTGGCTAAGAATTCTGATTTTGCCAGATTAGCAAGTTCAGCTTCTTGTTTAGATCGTTCTACCTTTATGAGTGATTCTTTTAAAGCACTTGTTCTTTCATTGACTTTGCTTTCCAGTGATCGATTAAGTTGCTGCAATTGATTTGATACGGCGGATAGATTTATATTCAGGTTGACCCGTGATAATAACTCCTCTTTTAGAAATGGTTTCAGGACGTAATCGTTAGCTCCTGCATTAAAACCCTTGATTAAATCTGATAGACTGTTACGTGCTGTGATAAATATTATAGGTAATTCATTTAGTGAATATCTTTCCCTGATTTTTTTGCACAATTCAAAACCAGTCATTTTCGGCATCATAATATCCAATAGCACTAAGTCTGGTTTGGGTTGTGATTGTATAAACTGGTAAGCTTCTTCACCACTTGTCTTTTGGGTAAGGGTGTAATTATTCAACATCAAATGATTGTGAAGCACCTGTAAGTTAATAATCTCATCATCAACAATTAAAATATGAGCCTTTTGTTTTCCTTGTTGGGGCAGCTCTGATTTCGAAAATGAGTTGTTATTTTTGATTGAAAAAACGTGTAGTTCTTCAAAAGCTTTTAAGCCTGAATTGCTAGCTAAAGTTTGATCTTCAGCAATTGGAATGGAAAATGTGAATTTGGAACCAACCCCCAACATTGATTTGACCGTTAAAGTGCCTCCTTGCGCCTCTATCAAATGTTTTGATATTGCTAATCCAAGTCCGGCACCACTGAACTCTCGTCCTACTCCCCGGCTGGCTTGATTAAAGGATTTGAAAATTGTATGCAATTCTGATTCAGAAATACCGATCCCATTGTCCTCAACAGAGATTTCCAGATTAGGAGTACAAATATTTGCAGTAATCCGAATTTCTCCTTCTTTTGTAAATTTGATGGCGTTTCCGATTAAATTGGTCACAATCTGCTGTAATCTGTTTTCATCTCCCATTACCAATGGTAGATCATTCGGTAAGGTATTTATCAGGGTAAGGGTTTTAGTACCAATCAGTGCACAGGAAATGACCCGGGAGATCTCCACGACACTATTTATATCCACTGGCTTGAAGATAATATTAATTCCATGATTTTTCATAATTGAAAAATCCAGGATATCATTCACCAGGTTATTCAGCCGTCTGCCACTGTTTGCAATCATCACCAGATTGGCCCGGGTTTCTTCGGAAAGCTCTCCTGTTGCGCCGTCCAGTAATGATTCAGCAATCCCAACAATTCCATTCAAAGGTGTTCGTAGCTCATGGGATGTATTTGCTAAAAACTCATCTTTGATTTTATCCAGTTTTTTTAATTGAAAATTGTTATCCTCAATTAGTTTAAAGTTTGATTCCAACTGCTCCATCATTGCATTAAAGGCATGGACTAAAATTCCAATTTCATCATTCTGATGGGTCGAAATTCGGTATGCCAACTTATTTTTGGCCTTATCGATTTCATATACAAATCGCTTTAATGGATTGATAACGGTTTGGGACAGATAAAAATAAATGATTAAAATAATTAAAATCATCGCTGTCAGCGGAATAAACAAAGCTTGATAAAAAAAGACCTGAAGATCTTTTTCTTCTTTGATTTCCTGTACCAGGATCAGATACCCCAATAGGTCACCGATAACATGGAGTGGTTTGACCAGGATCAAATGAGCAAGGTCCTGTGATACAAAAAACTCACCATCAACTTTTGCGATCGTACCCTCACGAATATTCTGCATTATAGAATCATCTATTGTGTAAACAGGGAAACGTCTAGCTGCTACCATTAGCTTTGCTTTTGAATCCACCAAACTGACACCATTCAATTTGGCTTTTAAGAGAATACGATCGACACGGACTTTTAAAGAATGTTTGTTTTGAACAAAGATATCCCCGGCTATATTTGATGATTCAAATTCAGATATTAATTTGAGAAAGGATTTATTCTTGTAACGCATCGTCACTGCGATTTGCTTTTTTTGATAGTAAAAATGAGCAGAAAACAGAGCGGTGCCGATCAATCCTACAAATAGTAGGCTAATTGTGATTTTACCAGCTATCCTATATTTTTTCATTAAATTAATCGGGTGATGTCTTTGTTAAAATATCTTGCCCTGTTGTCTATATAATAAGTTTCAAAAAAAGATCGCTTAATCGTCACCTCTTTTTATTAAGCCATCCTCGGTAATTTCCTTACTTTGCTTCAAACTTTTCAATATATTGAAAGTTCGTCTGCCCAGATTCAGCTAACATAATGAAGACATCTCGTACGGGATTACGATTCTGATCAAATTTGATTCTACCGGTTAATCCTTGATAGTCAATATTCGAGAGGGTACGGATGATTGCCTGATGATCTGTTGAGTTGGCTTTTTGAATAGCTGTAAATAAAATTGAGGCTGCATCAAAGGCCAATGGGAAGGGGTCAGAGGTTTTTAAATTTTTTGGTTCTAGTTGTAATTGCAAAGCCATCGCTTCGGCTTTTTTTATCATCCCTTGAAGAACAGCGTTATTTTGATCGGGATAATATTGTGCGAGTGCATACACACGACCATATTTAAATCCTCCGGGGGGAATACTTGTCGGACCAATAGAATCATAGGCCAGCCAGTTAATTTTTAATTTTAATTTTTCTGCTTGTTGGAAAATCATCTGCGCATTTCTGGACGAGCTTGCCAATGAAACAGCACCGGGTTTTAGGTTCTTTATTTGGTTCAATTGCTTTGAAAAATCAAGATCGCTGTCAGCAAAAGTTAAGCGATTTACCGTGGTTTCTGGTCGGAGTTGTTGGTATTCCTGAACAAAGGGTTCAGTGCAGGTGTTTTTATAGACCAGTGTTGTAATATCTTCCAATGAGGCAGCTTTTTCTTTAAATTTGTGATTGGCAAAGCGTGCCAGTACTTTTGCCGGATAGAGCCCCATCCAGGCTATTCTAAAAATATGATCACCTATTTCAGTAATTTCTTTAGATGTTGCTGAAGGAGTGATTAGTGGAATTCCCAATTGCTGAGCAACAATAGCTGCCGGAGTCGTCAATGAAGACCAACGACTACCAATGATAGCCACAGCACCATCATTTTTCGCTTTTTTGACCATTTCTGCAGCTTTGATTTTCTCACTTTGATGATCGTAAATTATTAATTGGATCTCTCTTCCCAATAAGTTTTGGTGATTTCTATTCCACTCCTCTACCGCTAAACGAAGACCAATAATAGTATCAATATGAAATCCGGATGCTTCTTTTCCAGTCATGCCAAATAATGCAGCAATTTTAATCGGTGTTTGGGAATAAGCAACAGGTGCCATCAAGATGTTAATAATCAATACTAGAATTATTTTTTGAAATCGTTTCATAAAAATCCTCTTAGTGGCGACAATTATTGGAAAACTTTTATCAGTGAAAAACTTAAGTCTGCTATTCTACTGTAGAGACCTTAGCGGTTGTGCTACTAAATTTCAATGGAATTATTAGAGAGGAAATTGATAGGTAAGGTTACTGCTTAAATTAGCTTGAGTACGTGTTTTTAAAAGCTTCATCGGAAGGTTGTATAAAGTAGAAAATGCGCTTTTAACCGATTCTATTTATCCTGGGATTTGAAAATAGTTGAAAAAGCAAAAATAAATCTCGAATTTAAATCATTTCCCTGGGAAGATAAGCCTTATTTGGCTAATTTAGCTTCTGCTTCTTTTAGTATCTGATAGTTGCAATGTACGTCTCGAAGGAAATCACCCGCTTGAATGGCATCTCCCTGGTCCAGGAATTTAAGAAACTCAACATGTTCCAGATAATTTAATTCACGCATTTCTGAACTCCAATCCTTTTTACCAAATACAAATAAACGTTGTCGCACGATTTCTATTAGATTTCGGAGGGGTTTGTTCTGGGACATGGAAATATAAACGCCGTGAAAAGCTACGTTGAGATCAAAATACTTATAAATTTTGTTATCAGTCATACATTTAAACATATCCTGATTGATGCGTTTCATCTGTGTAATTTTTTTTGGCGTAAGGCTATCGAAAACAGAGATTAGTATCGTGGATTCCAGGGCCCCTAGAATCTCATATAAATTTTCAATATCCTGCTGCGTTAGTTCATTGATTTTAATCCCAATTTGGGGAAGAAAACTAACAAAACCTTCACTTTGTAGTTGTAATAACGCATCTCTTAACGGTGTCCGGCTAATACCCAGTTGTACCATTAGTTTATTCATACTGACAGACATCCCGGGTTTTAAGTTTCCTTCAATCAGTTCGTTTCGCATATATTTGTATACCTGAGTGCGTAACAGGCTATGTCCGGTAGAAGATGATTCATTAAAGTCAAGAGTGGTTTCCAACATCATAATGATTATATTTGCTTATGTTAATAACAGATATTATGTCTGTTAGCTGATTATAGGGTTGTATTTAACCAGCATTAATGTTTATTAAAGAAAAAAGAGTCTATGACCATTTTCACTATTTTAAAAGGCTAATTCTTAATAATCGCATTTAATTTTTTAAAGCCCTCACCCTTTTTAAAACCTTCCTGATAAACTGGGAAAGAAAAGTTACCTTCCCGAAAGCTTTTTAAAGTTTGACATACACCCAATGTGCCGACTTCTCTGACATTTTTTACCTTTTGAGCATCGACTTTCAAGGTTAAGATCGCTTCTGATTGTTCCTGCTTATCCACTACCAACCCTTCAGGGTCCACCACGACTGATTGGCCATTACCCCCATGCCCCAAACCATTAATACCCATAAAATATACCTGGTTGGTAATCGCATTAGCCTGGCTAAGTACCACTTCCAAATGGCGATCTGGTGTCCCGGTCATGGTCGGGCAAATGATAACATCAGCCCCCATCCAGGTCAGTTGTCTACTCACTTCAGGAAACCATTGATCATAACAGATACATAAGCCAATTCTGAGCCTACCGGGGATGTCAAAGATACAAAATTCATTCCCCGATAAACATTTTTCCAACGGTTTCCAGGGATACATTTTACGATATCGGGTAATAATCTCACCCTGGGGATTAAAAACAAGTGCCGTATTATACACCCCTTCTTTGGTGCTTTCACTGATGGAACCAGGTACCAACCATTTATGGTATTTTTGGGCTAGCTGGCTGAGTTGTTGAGTAATGGCACCTGGAATTGATTGTGCCCATTTGGGATCATTCCCAAAGACACTTAACTCACTAAAAACAACCATTTCCACTTCGGGTTGCTGTTTCTGGATTTGAGCCAGGTATTTATCCATCCGATTAAGATTTCCTTCGCCTGAGACAACTTCCATTTGGACTCCGGCAATATTAAATGCATCGGTCATTATTATGCTCCCTTTATGATTCTATCTCAAATGACAAGCAACCTGCCTGTTGCCTATCTGTTTAATTTCCGGTTCTTTTTGCTGGCATTCCGGTTTTGCTTCCGGGCACCGGGTATGAAATCGACATCCTGACGGTAGATGAATCGGCGACGGTACATCTCCTTCCAGTAAAATTCTTTTCTTTCTGGCTTTGGGATCAGCCTGGGGAATAGCCATTAACAATGCTTTTGTATATGGGTGAAGTGGGTTTTCGAATACTTGTTTGACCGGTCCTTCTTCAACCAGTTTTCCCAGATACATTACAAAAATCCGATCTGCGACATGTTTTACAACATGTAGGTCGTGGGTAATAAATAGATAGGTTAAATCTTTTTCCTTCTGAATTTTTTTAATCAGGTTTAATACCTGTGCTTGCACCGAAACATCCAGGGCTGAAGTCGGTTCATCCAGTACCAGGAACCTGGGATTCAAAGCCAGAGATCTCGCCATGGCAATCCGTTGACGTTGTCCACCACTGAACTGATGAGGAAAACGGGACAGGTGTTCGGCTTTGAGACCAACCTGTTCCAGCAGCTCGATAACCTGTGCCTTATGTTCTCTACCCTTAATTTTAAGATGTGTTTTTAAAGGTTCTCCAACAATTTCCAGGACCTTCATTCTGGGATTTAAAGATGAAAACGGATTCTGGAAGACGATCCCCATTTTTTGCCGCAACAGATGAAGATCTGCAGGAGTTAAATCATAAATATTACTGCCTTCAAATAACATTTGTCCGTCACTAGGGTGAATCAAGTCCAACATCGTTCGTCCGATCGTCGATTTTCCACATCCTGATTCGCCGACCAATCCAATGGTTTCTCCAAGATTGATCTGAAATGAAACATCATCTACCGCTTTAACCACACCACTATCTAAGTGGAAGTACTTTTTTAATTTTCGGCATT
>Ga0307989_1001281_pt1 | contig 13887 bp, 18 predicted proteins | sample EllFjometagen185_FD_203164 | JGI IMG/M metagenome (GOLD analysis project Ga0307989, IMG submission 203164) | Marine microbial communities from Ellis Fjord, Antarctic Ocean - #185 | ecosystem: Environmental > Aquatic > Marine > Unclassified | place: Southern Ocean | collected 2014-10-08
TGCGTTTCCAGATCCGAATCGTAATGTCGTCAACTGAGTCACCGGATCATACCTTCGAATGTAACGATATGGTGCGGCGATGACATGCATATGATTAGGCACGATCGCATTATCTGTATCTGGATTCTTTACCTTCAAAAAGACCGTGTCCTCGCTCAGCGAAGTGACCTCATAATATACATTCAGCTCGGTATCCATCACTGATAGTACTGCCGAAATATGTTTTTCATCAAGGGTGATTTCACGGAATGGTATGAACGTCGGTGACACAACAATATTTTGTGTTTTTTCTTCTCCGCTGACCGCGTATACGCTACGTGTTACAAAAAATGATGCCGGGCTGCCATCGGTGTTTGTCGTAGCAATAATGAAGTCTGCCAAAAAATTGCCATTCACATCTTGTTCAGAAAAATCAACGTCATCAATTGTTGTGAATGTTACTCCAGAAAATGATGATATACCGGTGCTAGCAAGAATGACAGGCATCGCAGACCTGGTTGGCAAATAAATACCTCCGATCGACTCTGCAGGAATTGTTAATTGGAATTTCAATTCTGTCACGGCTGGTGCCTTACCACGGATTTCCACGCCGGCGTTGCGTAAGTGGGTGATAATGTTTTCAGGCTCAACAGCGGTAACAGGATCCAACTCACGAAATGAATGGTCAAGGTAAAAGCTTAACGAGTCACCGACGGTCGCTGCAAAATCAAGAAACATGCCACCGACAGAAGCCTCAGAGAAATCCTGGATTTTATCTGGGAAGTATATTCTCGCCGTCTCTAACAATTGATTTCTAATAGATTCAAAATCTCTAGCGAGATATGACCGATTTTCTTCTTTTTTTAGTTTCTTCTTAATTTGAAATGTCATTTTATCCTGCCACGAAGATTATTACTTCAATTGCTTGGTTTGTCAGTGCCAGGCTCGGTACCGCATACATCACTTTGATTTTGCTGCGAATCACGTTTTCATCATTCGATTTCTCAACGCTTGGTTCAAAGACGTCCAGCTCGACGAAGGGCATATACTTTTTGACTGCCTTGATTATTCTACGGGCAGCTTCTTCATCTGCGTTTTCCGCAGTAAATTCCAGGGCGAGTGGTAACAGGTTCGCACCAAAATCACTCAATGACAAACGTTCACCATGATTTGTCGCCAACAGATTTCGCAGGTTGTCCTTTATTTGACTCGCAATATCATATGACATGTCGAACATTGAATTGCCAGTAGATGTAAACGATATCGGTGTGCGGATGCCAATTGGCATTTTGACCTCCAAGTCTTCTACGTTTTTAGCGTATGTGTCCTGGAGCTGACCTACCGATTTGAAATCATATGTTCGCCGAACCTGTGACATTACCTACCTCACTGCATAAATATCAAAAAACATAAGTTGAAATACGTACGGCCAAAAATAGTGGCTATAGCAAAACTCCAGTTCCTGTCCCTTTTCCAGGACCGCTAACAGAAGGAAGGGGGACAGGCGGTGGTGTTGTGGTTAGATACCCAATGACAGGAACCCCGCCTGGCAATATAATATTCGTTTGTACTTCAGCTTTCAATGCGAATCCATGGATTGCAGTTTTCATTTCGCTTGCAATCCTAGCGATGATTGTATCAGAATTTACCCCTGCGATTATTCCTTGATCCCTCACGTTCATGAAAAGTTTCAATATATCATTTTTTAGAGTCATGACGTCTTGTGGTTTGAACGAAATATTTCCTGTACCGGATGCTGTTCCCGGCGAGACATACGAACCTACACCAAATGGGCCGGCAGCGTTTTGGCCTGGATTAATGATGTCAGTCGTTATAACGCTGGCTGATTTCATGTATGTATGAATCGCGTCACCCATTTCCATTGACATATCTTTGATTATTTTGTCACTTGATACACCTTCGCTAATACCCGACTCATAAACCTTCATGAAGATCGATTTTAGATCTTGTATTAGCGGAATCACATCTGTAGTTAAAGCCATGATAATTCCTATAAAAGATTCCCGGTTCCTGTGCCCGTGCCGGTTATTGTTGTTGTGCCTGACGCTGGCAAATCAACTTGGCCTGCATCTGATGTGTCTGTCGTTGAAACCACAGCCGCCATCATATATTCATGGATAGCTTTTCCTAAATCTGTGGCCAGCGTCGTGATTATTCCAATATGTGACTTACCTGATATACCGCTATTGCGTACAGATGTATATAGAGTCTTGATGTCTGATTCGAGTTTTATCGACGCGGATGACAGGGGCATTCTATTCTCCAAACATTCTTTTCGATTTCAGGGTCGCAATGTCTTGCTTTAATTTTCCAGATATTTTCGTTTTTAGTTCCGCTGCCGCCTGGTTTAGCTGCGGCGAAGGCGCACCGTATCCTGGTGTCACGTGTGTCAAAACCGTGTCACAAAACGTCACCAGCGAATCCATTGTTTCAAACCAAAGGTCTTCAAGTTGCTTATATTTCACAAAAGGTTGTGAGCCACCTGGTCCCGGACCGTCGGCCGCACCACCATCTTCTTTACTTCTGCCAAAATATATCTCTTTGCCCGAAATGTGAACAGTTCCATCAGCTTCGATTATAATCGCCGCCAAATCATCATCAGGGTTCCCCTCTTTTACGATTCGAATGGAGCCGGCGACAGAATCAAACTTCTCTGGGAGGTTCCCTGATGAACCCTTTGTCGGCAACTTTCTTGCTACGATTCTGATGTGATCAGATTTTATCGCAATTGCGGGCCCTTTTTTCTGCTCATTCTTATTCTTGAACGGTTTCGGGGCAAGTTTTCCCAGCTTCTTGTCGATTTCAGAATCTGTTGAAACATATATTCTTGATGCATCAACAAGGAAGTCAGGATCGCCTTCAGCAGGGTTTGTCCTAGCGTTGCCCGGTTTCGCCGGACCGTCACCTTCTATTTTCCTTTCTGGATCTACTTCTTGTGTTTGGGCAGGATCTTTATCTGTTTCAAATGAACCGAACGAGTTCTTTGCAATGAACGGCTGCGTGCTATTTTTAACACCTTTTGTTGCAGTACCGGACTTCCGGCTCCGTTTTGTTTCAGATTCATCATCCTTGAAATACCGACCACGACCCACCACAATATCAATCGCCCCGGATTTGGGTGATTTGACAGTTTCTGATGATGCGTTCGAAGTGTCAGGCAATGCTGGACGGTTGGTTGCATCCCATCCTCGCTCTGTACCAAGAATGATTGCGGTATTGTTTGATCCCTGAATCACCGTGTCTGCAGGTCGTTTTGTCAATCTAGGTACAGGTTCCAGAACGATATTTTTTCCTTCGACAGAATTTACGAGTAATTGCTGCAGAGCATTCGCATCCCCTGCAATGAGTTTATCGTCGTCACCGTTTGGAAATTGTAATGTTCGATCTGTTTTTTCTGATCCTGTTTGTGTCAAGCGATGCGGCCGGGTGAACGCTGTAAAGTTCACGTCTTCAAGTGGTAATGAATCAGATATTCGAGTTACCCAGTATGTTCTGTCGTCCGGGGCTCCGTTCAATATTTTTTGTCGAAAAAGCCAGACCTGTTCGCCTGGCTTCGCCGGAAGCGCTATGTGCGATGAAAAAAACGGATAGACGACAAGATCGACGGTGTCAGACAAACTTTCGTTTGTTGATATTATACGACAAATCAGTGAATTTCTGGGTGCCAACGAAAACAGTACCTTCTGGGGCTCAGAAAGTGTTTCGGGTGCCTCGAGTCGCAGTGACACATCACAAACTGTGTCTATCACAAGTCCGCGTTCAAAAACGTTCGTTGTTCTAATTGAGCTCAGGTCTGCGTCGATCTCGTCGGAATTACGACTGACATCTGCACCATGAATTGCGGCCTTTGATGATGTCATTACTTTCCTTCAATCGCCGCAAATAATTCGTCTGAATCTAATGTCGTCTGGACTTCAATCTCTTTCGCAACGACCTGCGCCAACGATAGAAGCTGGTCGTTCGATTTGCTCATGCGCTCGAGGTACTTTACCAATGTTCCACCGAGGGCCATATGTTCAGCGGCGCCAGATCCTAGGGCGGTAAAACACTGTGCCAACAATGCGCATGCGGTAGCTCGATCATTGGCAGCATTGTTATAGATTTCCGTCCAAAGATATATTTTCTGTTGGTCGATGCCATCAAGCTCTTTCAGTATTTTTTCAAACGAGCGAATCTTTACCTGTGCGGACTTGTCATCCGCCATAAGTTTATCAACCTTTTTTATATTCGTTGGCTTCATCTCTTCGTTCCTCTGCTACTACCTGCGCATAAATCTTTCTGATTTTGCTCATCGACTTTGTCACTTGCTTCTTTTCAAACCCAGATATCTCTACTAAATAGACATAAATCGATTGCTTGTTGATAAAATCTAGCTCATCGACCTGATCGAATAAACCTTCAACAGCGGTCATCACGGTTATATCACGCGGATCTCTGAGGCTCTTCTTGATTTTCTTTACTCGGGCAACTTGTTCGACTTTTCTTTCCCTGAGGAGCATAAGTTCCTCTGTTGAAGGAAGTTCAACAAAATTGGAAATCTGCTTTTGTGTGTCGCGGGAGAGATGCAACGCGTCATTTAGGTACACGTGCTTATAATACTTCTTTCTGTGACTATTCGTCGTGTTGATTAAGAAGTTTTTTGCAACCACGTTGAAGTATGAGAATGCCTTCGAGCCTCGATCGGGATTCCATTTATGTAATGAGTTGTATAACGAGTAGCTGCATTCTTCAATCAGATCTGCAGCCGACATAAGCGGTGATTTGAACCCATATACATAAACCAAGCTCTCTGACAGTTTCATTATTGCAGGCTTGATTTTGTCGCCGTAAATAATCTCTCTCTGTCGTGTGTCGTTCTCACCTAAAAATGCAAGAATTGCTACCTCTGTATTTTTGTCAAAGTACAAAACACTTTTGCGACCGGGCTTTCTTTTGATACGTTTTTTTCGTTTTATCATGCCTCATTATCCTCTATTTCGTCTGGAACATCCTTCGTTAGCGTCAATGCGACTGAATGCAGTGCTGTTCGAACGGAACCGATGCCTTTTACGACGGAGCGAACTTCTGGACTGTCATAAAACAGCGGTCTCTCCAAAATCTCTGTCATTATCTCATACTTCGTATCGATAACATCCAAACATTCCTCTATCGCATCTTCCATTTTCAGAACTGTTGTGCCGAGTTGCACGTTTTTGTATACTGATACGATCAATAAAAACGTCAAAATGACGATGACTGAAATGCTAAGCATTTATCCCTCCGTAACCGGTAATATACATCGCGTATACGCTTCAATTATCGCGTTGATGCTATGTGTCTTTTTGAGCGCAGATGACAGTTCCTTTGCCGAAACCGCCAGGCTCTCCTTATTTTTTAGTACCTTGACAAGTTTTTTCTTAAAGTTTCCGGCGCGGGCATCAGCCCACTTCGCGGCGGGAACAAAAATTCGATTGTCAATTCTTGATTGTGGAATGCGTACCAGGTCGTAATGCACTCGTTGGAAGCTATCGCCTGATAGGAATTCAGTGTATGCAGACCAATCTGTCGCTACGATTGGCAAACCAGCCACAGCAGCTTCAACCATTGGAAGGCCAAACCCTTCTCCGCGTGTTGCAGAAATCAACGCAGTCAGTTTTTCGCTTTTATATAGGTTCGTCATTTCTTCTCTTGTCATGGAGCCATGGAGCATATACAGCTTTGGAAATGATTTCTTGTTTATTGACTTCTTGATTTGGGCCAAGAGTTTTCTTACCAACTCTCGATCGATTGTAGTGTCGCGGCCTTTCGTTGTTTTCACGATCAAACCGACGTCATCTTTTTCACTGAATGCTTCTAGGAACCACGTAATCGATGCAACAAGGTTTTTCCGGTCTGCCAAGGGATCATCTGATATCAGCGTTCCCACAATCAAAAAGTTGTTTGATGTCGGTAATGATTCAAGCGGGTCTGACGTCGGAGGAAGTAGTAACTCAGGAAAGAATGCTTCCGGAACAACCTTGATTGGCGTCTTTTCATTGCCTGTTGACACCATTATCATGCCGGCCTTGGCATGCGCGCTTGGGACAATCACCAAATCCATCTTTTCTCGACAAACAGTTCCCCATTCGGCTGAACACCTGTCAGTTTCTACGCCGGCTGTGACCCCAATGTTGAAGTGCCCAAGGTCAGGATTCCACTCATGCGGTAACTGGATCTGGATCGTGATGTCAAATTTCCCTTCTATGGGTTTTGACTTCTCCATAATTCTGCCGTAAATTCCATTTTCAAAATCAGAATTGACACACCATGCCGTGATACCCCATGGCAATACCTCTGTTGTCAGATTCCAATCGCTTTGGGTTTCACAAAACTGGAAAACCTGGCGTGAATGAACACCGTATCCACTTTGTGAAAGTAGGGGAGCTCGTAGCAGTACTTTCTTTACCATTTTATGACTCTCTTGATTGATTGTAGTTCTTTTATCGTTATTTCGACCAAGTTATTTTCCCGGCGACGTTTGGTTAGTATTTTATAATAGACGCCAAGTTTCTCGTAATGCAAACTTGCTGCAACAGCCTTGTCAATCGTCGTTTGCGTCACAAACCCTTTAATTTCTTCAACGCTTTTCGATCCGCTCTTCATTCGAACGTTAAAATCTGGATTATAATTTCTCATTTTTTGTGCTGATGAACTGAAGTATTGAATCAAATCTTTGCATCGTGACCATGAATCAACATCATCATTCGAATCAAGTTGTTTCATTCGTTGTAACTCATATGAGCTACCATAAAATAGATTCTCGCCAGACTTTGTCGATTTATATCTTCCTGTTTTGAACTTGCGAGAGTTTGGAAATGTTCCTCTTTCGGCCATCGTTTTTATAGCCTTTTGTCGCATTTCTGCTCGTTGTTTTGGTGTACAATACGAAAAGTATGATTTTCTTTTGCCAGATGCAAAATCAGCCTTTGCGCGCGCGCTCGCTTTTGCAGATATGATGACCAACGTTTCTTTTGACCTGCTGGCCATCGTTTGTTTACCTTTTTTTGCTGAATTCGCAACTCTGTCACTTATCTTTTTCGTGAGACCGACATTCCATGGAATGTCGCCCTTACTGAATGTCGATTTCTTCCAGTTTTCATTCTTTATCATTTTTTTTGCGCGGCGTCTGACTGACTCATCATTCTTTTTGTTTTTTCCGCGATAATTGTGACCTGAAATGTAATCATGATAATAGCCGCCCCGTGATTGCCAACCTGTTATTTCGCCGCATCCACACTGACAATTGGTCGAATCGTCTCCGCCAATATTGTCAATATAGTAGTTTTTTATATCAATTCCATGAATGGCTCGCAAATGACGTGTCAATCCACCGGACTTATATGCCAGTTTGTTTTTGCATAATGCGCACTCTATTTTTCCGTCTTTGTCAATCATATCTGTCATTTTTAGTTTTTTTGTTTTGCGCATATTCTTGTCCTCATTTTATAAGTATGCGCCGGTTACAGAATACACACAAATTTATCAAACAATCTCCTCAATCGTAAACTTGTTGTCAAATTTCCAATCATCGCATAGCTTTTGTAGCGATTCATGCCATAGGTCGATGGTCGTCTCCAGTTTAAACTCAGACGTCACATATGCTTTTGCCTTAGTACCCAACACCTTTCGGCCTTCGGGACCCATGGCGTACATCTGGTGAAGCCCGTTGGCCACAGATTCAGTTCCCACGTAGTCTTCGTATATATAAGGGACCATTTGAGAGCCGACAAGCGACTGTGTTTCGACTTCAAGGGCGATACCGTTTTCGGTACCGTCTCGATGATCGATGACCTGCCTTGTTAGCCCGCCTGTTTTCACGGCAATAATTGGATTTCCAACCTGCATCGATTCTAATGTTGTTAAACCGAAACCTTCAGCGTACGAAATGTTCAAGCAACAATCTGTAATGTTGTGCAGGATATTCATTTGTTCGAAGTTTGTGCGCTGAGTTGAGAATACGACGCTGCCAATGATTCCAAACTTCTCGGCGATGACCAGTAGGTTCGGGCCTTCCTGATCCAGCGGGTCAGTATGCATTAGTAGTGTAGCATCTGATTTTCCTTCTTTTTCGAGCCTCTTCATGAATTTCGACCACGCCTCTAAAACGTCAGCCGGACGCTTGCGTCTTGCATTCCTGTTGGCCCAAAAAACAATGAAATGATTTTCACGTTCTGGGCCAAGTGTATGACGCCTATGTTCAAGGATTTCATTTTCAGGGAGCGGGAAGAAAATCTCGTCTGGGAGAGCATGAGGCACAAAATTTGCCTTGCCAGGGATAATCTCATTCACCATTTCATATGTTAGATGGCTGTGGCAATTAACCAAATCAGTTGCTTCATAAAGAACCCGATTGAATTCTGGAGTTGGACGGTTATCCCATACATGCCAGTATGCAATCGGACAAATCTTGTTGATTTCATCATGCATCTCCCAGATATAGATGAAAAATCGTGGATCTGTAAAGAGCAGGAGAACGTCTGGTTTTTCGGCTGCGAGGGTCTGTAGGATCAGTTCCCTGTTTCCAAATCCATCGATAGGCTTGATTACGAAATCAGGATTGACAACGATCGTTTCATGATTGTCATGCTTCTGGGCGGCACCAAACTGCCTAAACGACCAACATCCTTTTTCTAAAAGGCCATTGATCAAAAACCTGCTTTGGCAACCAACGCCAGAGGAGCTCAAGGCATGGTCTGACAACATCAATATTTTCTTTTTTTGTACTTGCATCAATACAATACTATCTTGCTAGCTGATGATAGTAAAATATCTGATTACATCACCTGCCACACGAATAATATCATAGTAAAGGAGAAAAATGAAAAACTATCTACAAGTGGATGCGGATACCATATACCGCAGAGTCAACGATGTACAACCGGTCACCAAGTTTTACTGGTCAAGAGTGCCCGGTGATGACATCAATGAAAAAACAGGAGAAGCGGTGCCGGTCGACATGGGCTTCCGCGGAACAGTTCGTGAATGGTATGAGGGGCTAACTGAAACGATTTATCGCGCCTTTGCTGAAATGACTGCTAATCTTCATGGCGATGGTATGACAAGGGGGATTGTCGTTTCACGTGATGTTGCTGTTATACTTGAGTGCGCACTAAACTATCGTCCGGATATGTCGAGCCCAGAAATCCTTAGTCGGGAAGGGTTCGCCATGATTGGGTTTCTTCGTGGTGTTCCGGTTTATGTTATAAACACCGTTGAACGTGCGACATGTCATTTGTTTGTTCTAGGTTGCGATCTGTGCGACTCAGTGACGGTTGTGCATGTTTCGATCGCTAATATGAATGTCTAAAACAATTGAACATATCCTTCGCAATGTTCGGTGTTTGCGAACTCACAGAATTTACATGAGTACCGATTCTTCAGCGTGAATTTGGCTTCCATGTTCTTCAGCATGTTGACAACCATTTTCTCGGCTTTTGCCATGACTTTCGGTCCTGATGATACTGTTACCATCGATACAGATTTTCCTGGCTTTGCTTCACGATGGAGAAGAACGTATGCAGTTTTCACATCACGTGATTTCTTTCCAGTATGTCGCATCCAAAAATGCTTGTAAAGAATAACCTGGGCTAATGTCAAGAAATCTTCCTTCTTTCTTCGTTGCCAACCATATCGTCCGGCTGTTTTCCAGTCAATGATGACATGCTTTCCATTAGGAAGCTCAATCACACAGTCGATGTAACCCTTAAAATAACCTGTCGTTTTGATGACGTCGGTATAGAGCATGTGCTCAGCTTCAACCGTTTTCCAACCTGGAAATGTTTCTTCCATGAAGGCCGGGAGCTGGGTCAAGGCATTGGTTGCTGAATCCAACCATCCCTGGAGCTTTACATGCTTATACTTCCAACCTTGAGCTCGGGCTCGAGCTGTTTGTTCCTTAACCCACTTCTTGTCATCAAAGCCTCGTTTCTTCCAGGCTTCCTTGATTTTCTCGTGGACGGCCGGGATGTCGATGATTCTTGTGTTCAGGAAACTTTCGCCGCCGTCGTGGACGATTGAACCATAATCCAAATATGGGCTTATGATTTCTTCATCTGATGCTGGAATGTACAGAAGATCGTGGCGATAACCACAACCTGCCCATGTACTAACTTCAGAATATGAGACGTGTGGTTTTCCGTTTCTTAGTAACGGAAGTGAGGGATCGATTGTTATTTTCTTCTTCATACCATGATTATATGAATATATTGACGAATTTACATTAGTCGCCTTTCTGAATCCTGTAGCTGTCAGAATCGAAGTGTTGCGTTGAAAATTCGTATAACTCAGTATCCTCAAGAGCAATCATTTGATGTCGCATTCCTCTTGACACATGGAAATTGTCACCCTTTTCTAGGATTACCTCACAAGCATCTTCGACATCATCCCATTCCGGGGTTGAATAGAGCACCTTTATTCTTCCGGATTGTACAAAGAAAACTTCATCCTTTAGTTTATGGTAGTGCCAAGAGCAACGCTTTCCTTTTACGAAGAACAGAAGTTTACCGCAATATTCTTCGCAGTTCACAATCCATTTTTCAAAGCCCCAACCTTTTGGAACAAACTTAATCGGCAAAGAATTCGGTAAAGAATTCGGCATCATTCACTCCCTTGTCATCGATGTATATATCGCCGCTTGGTTTTCCTAACCTGAGATCATGGAATTTAACGCCCCAGGACTGTAGTTGGGCCAATGTCAAATCATAAAACTGTGCTATGGCAGCTATTTGGTTATCTTTGTTGCGGCCCATACCTCGAGCTGTATAGATAGTAATATCATGGCCGGAATCAAAAAGCTGATTGACACGTGCAATTCTGTCCCTGAGTGGACGTGCTACATTGTAATCACCGTCAGTTGTCGTGCACAATGTTCCATCCAAATCAAATACGTAACGCATTTATTAACCCCGTTGATGAATGCAATCCTATCCTAGGAAAATAGTCGACCTCTGTCGTGTCTGAGCCTACGACTATTTTTCCATCGTATTCTTCACCAACAACCATCAGATCAATTTTCCAATATTCAATGTGCTGACATAATTCTTCGTCAGATTTATAACTGACCACTTCGTCGACGCACTCCAGCGCTCGGAGTATTCTCATCCTATCTTCGAGCATGTTGTACGGTCGTGTTTCACCCTTGTTATTTGAGACTCGTGTATCCGCATCCACACCGACAACAAGAAAATGTCCTCTACTTTTTGCATATTCGAGCATGGCAAGGTGACCGACATGCAAAATGTCAAAGCAGCCATTTGTCCAAACAACTGTCATATCGTTGAAACCCCTTTCTTCTGGACCACGATCGAGGCAACTTCATTACCTTTTTCAATCGCATGGTGAGCTGAACCTGATTCTGTATATGCCTTTGCGAACGCTGACACAAATGAATCACCGGCGCCGGCTGAGTCTACACGAGATACGTTTGGTACTGGGTATGTCACCTCTTTGTGCATTGCCCCACGTGGGCCCAACGTTACGATTAGGTTTTCAATAATGTCTTCGCTCAGCACCGCTTTTGTACGAGCATACTCTGTCTCGTTTATCTTAATGAACGAAATTGAGTATGCCCACTTACCTAGAATCTTTTTTGTATCAAGAATTGAGACCTTTGCTTTACGTCCGATGAAATTGATCTGGTTCGTTGAGAGCCAGCCCTTATCATAATCTGAGATCACAACACAGTCATATTTCGAGAAGTCAATCCCACGGAGGTTGGCCCGGCCGTAGCAATCATCGTTTTCGTCAACCCTGAGGAACATGTGATTCGATTTTGTTTCTACGTAGCGGATTTTCTTGATTTCCTTGGCATTGGCATTTGTGTACAGAATAGTATCGCAATCTAGTGCACGCATGTTTGCGGCCACATTTGATGCCATCCCAAGATTTTCAACGCTACTGACGCTGTTGAAAACAGGAACTGGTGACTCCGGGGCGAGTCGTACTACGCTTCCGTACACAAAGACGTCCAAACATGATTCACCAATTACTAAAAATTTCATAGCACACACTTGATAAGGTCACAGATCCTATCGATGTCAGCTTCACCTAATTCAGGATTGTTCGGAAGAAAGAAACCGCATTCATGAATTTCATCAGAAACAGGGTGACTAAACTCCCCATATTCGTTTTTCCAGAATGGATGTTTTCCAAGGTTTCCTGCACTGAATATTCTTGTTTCGACGCCGGCAACCTGCAGAAGTTTCACAATCTTCGTTCGTTGTGCCTTACTTTCGGCCAGAAGCCCGAACGAAATTGAAACAACCTTGTTTGTCCCCCAATCTTGGAACTTGAAATGACCTTTCATGTTTTCGGCGTAGCGTTTATGGTTTCGATTTCTTGCATCAGAAACCCATTCTGCTTTTTGTACCTGGCCGATTCCTATAAATGCCTGAAGGTCTGTTGCTCGAACATTGAAACCAGGCACGAAGAACGTGAACGGTTTGTGAAAATCATCAACATCGTTTTCGGAGACAAGATTTTCGTATGATGATTCGTCCAGGTCTTTTCCCCAACCATGACTTCGTAGCATTAGCAGGAGCTGATACGTTTCGTAGCAATCCGTATTAACCATTCCGCCCTCGATCGTAGCTAGCTGGTGCCCAAAATAGAATGAGAAACTTGCCATCTTACCGACGGTACCAACTTTCTTGCCGTTAGCGTATGCAGCGCCGAGTGCTGCACAACCGTCCTCGAGCAAAGTGAAGTTGTATTTCTTCGATAAGGCAGTAAGTCTTTCGGCATCATGAGGCACACCTAGAACCTGGACAAAAATAACCGTCGCCGGGTCGTGTTCGACACATGCCGCCTCAAGATCATCAAGGTCAATCCCATATGTCTTTGGGTCAGCGCCGACCATAATCGGGTCGAACCCGAACTGCATGAAAGGTGAGATTGTTGTAACCCAACCGACTGACGGAACCACGACTTTCAAATTTCGGGGTGTCTGGTGTTTGGCAACGTATGCCATCAGCAAATTCGCAGATGATCCTGAATTACAGAATACAGCGTACTTCGTGCCAATGTATTTCGCCCATGCTTCCTCAAACCGTGGAGTCAGCTCGCCTTTCGTTAGCCTTGGATAGCTAGACAACCACTTGACAAGTTCATCAATGTCGTTGTTGCTAATCGTATCTTTAGCTAGCGGATATACAATTTTATTCATCAATTTTCTCCATCCAATATTCAATCATCTCGTCCAGCATAGATTCAAATGTGTACTCAAATTGAAAGTTCGTTTTTGTGGTCGGGCCTATTTTTCCTAGAAGCTTCGAGGCATCACCTTTTAGGTTGTGCAACTCAAGTGGCCTCACGAACCGTGGGTCAACAACCATATGGTCATTATAATTCAAATCTAGGTAATTGAAAACATATTCGCAAAGATGTCTAACTGAATTTGAACGGCCGGTGGCCATGACAAAATCGTCACATTCATCCAACTGCAAAATCGCATGCATCGCCCTAACATAATCTTTGGCATGGCCCCCAATCCCGTGTTGCGTCTAGGTTTCCTAAACGTAGTTCTTTCATTAGGCCTTTTTTGATTCTCACAGCGCCGATGACGACCTTATTCGTTACGAAATTAGCTCCGCGGCGTGGCGATTCATGGTTGAACAGAATGCCATTCGACAGAAACATATTGTATGATTCCCTGTAGCATCTCATCAATGAGTAAGCCATTTGCTTCGCGCAACCGTACGGACTGACCGGAGACATCACTGTGATTTTCAGAAATTATTGCCTTTGTCTCAGCAGAATGTTTTTTTCCATAAAAAGGATTCGATTGACCAGTCATGATGTCTGACTGTTTTTTCCTTCTTACTTCGACATCATTGCCTGTAGAGTTTATCATTATCTCGTTCCAGCTTTTTC
>Ga0307989_1001282_pt1 | contig 13876 bp, 7 predicted proteins | sample EllFjometagen185_FD_203164 | JGI IMG/M metagenome (GOLD analysis project Ga0307989, IMG submission 203164) | Marine microbial communities from Ellis Fjord, Antarctic Ocean - #185 | ecosystem: Environmental > Aquatic > Marine > Unclassified | place: Southern Ocean | collected 2014-10-08
TCTGTCGTGCCTTCTTCGAAATGACAATTAATTTTGTATTACTGCTTTCTTTTTCTCCGGAAAAATTAAACTAAAAATTATTGCCAAACTAAAGGCAAGAAGGTAACTCGCCAATCGTTCAGAAATTCCTGTAGGTTCGAGCATCCATGTTTTCCAAACTACTGAAGAAATTGTACCTGTTATCAGGCTGGCAAAAACTCCGGCACGCGAAAGTTTTTTCCAGAAAATAAGTAAAACAATTGCCGGTCCAAACGATGCGCCAATTCCACTCCAAGCGTACGAAACCAGTCCATACACGGTATCTTCCATTATTATAGCGAGAAGAAAACCGACCAAGCCTACAACAAGTGTCAATAACTTGTTTAGGAATAACATTCTTTTTTCCTTTATTTTTCTTTTGGAAAGTTGAGAATAAAAATCTTCGGTCATCGACGAAGAAACTACCATTAATTGCGACGAAGCTGTTGACATCATTGCAGAAACTGCTCCGGAAAGAAGTATTCCCGCAAGAATTGGATTCAGCAAAGTCATTACCATAATTGGCATTATTTTTTCTGCATCGTTAGCAACGCTTGATGCAGCATCGCCAAGTGCACCGGCTTGCACTAATTGGTAACCAACAATTCCAATCATAAATGCTCCGGTGTAAGCCAAAAGTGTCCAAGCAATTGCCAGCCAACGACTTTGGCGGGCTTCCTTTTTATTTCGCATGGCCATCATTCGGGTAAGTAACTGCGGTTGCCCGGTGTAGCCAAATGCCCAACTTAATCCGTTTAATATTAATAAGCCTCCGGTTGCTTGTTTGGCAACTTCAATATTAAGTGGAATTGTATAACTGGCTTGCGCAATGGTTTCTGCAATATTTATGTTATAAGTAGCTAAAATACCCAAGGCGATTATAGGTAAAACTACGCAGGTAATCACCATTAATACTGCCTGAAAAGCATCTGTGGCAACAACTGTAATAAATCCACCTAACATGGTATAAATGGTCACAAGGGCTGAACCAATTACCATTCCCCAAAATGGATCGATGTTAAATGTGTCGTTAAAAATTTTGCCGGCTCCACTAAACTGCGCGGCAATATAAAGTACAAAAAAGAAGACAATTATTAACGACGATAAAATTCCAAAACTTTTACTTGTGCCTTCAAATCTGGCCGAAAACAGACTAGGTACTGTTAACGCCCCAGTTTTTTCAGTGAGCTGTTGAAGTGGTTCGGCAAGGAAAATCCATAAAAACAATATTCCTGAAACACATCCCAAAGCAACCCAAATTGCTGCCATTCCTTCAGAGTATGCATAACCGGTTAAACCCAAAAGCAACCATGCAGATTCGCCTGTTGCCCGTTCCGATAGAGCCAGAGAAAAGCCGGAAATCTTTTTTCCACCCAATACAAAATCCTTGTTGGTTTTCGAGCGGCGCGCCGAATAAGTAACAATTCCAATTAATACAATAATGTATGCAATGAATACGCTAATCATGATTTGTTCCGGTTTGTTTGAAAGGTGCTAAAGATAATAATGGAGACGGAATATCCAAAGTCCGATTTTAAAGTACAGCAAATTCCAAAAGAGTAAAGCGAACTCCGATCTGTGGATTTAAATAAACACGAATCGGAATTCAGATTTTTTAAAACATTACCCTATTATTTCTTCTGCTTTCCCCGGAATACGAAGCTCAAATTTAGCTGCTGGTTCTTTCGTTTTGTTGCTGAATTTACAATCAATAACAATCGAATGAGAACCTTTTGATAGTTCAAATTGTGCAGGATTTATTTCAAATTCATTTATTTTTTTGAGCTGAGGATTATAAACTACAGCGGTTTTTCCTCCTTGATATTTTATCGATTCTCCGGCGGCTAACGATACAGGAATACTTATTTCTCTGCTGTTATCTAATTCAATTGTAATAGCAGAAATATCTGCATCTTGTGCTGTTAATATGAAATTCAAGCTTGCATCGATTTCAATGTTTTCGAATTCAAAAGTTGAAAATAGTGGCTCGCCAGGTTGACGAACTTTGGCTTCGTGCTTAAATTTAAATGAATTGATCTGACGTAGATTCCAATGGTTTTCACCCAGCGTTTCCAAACTAAAATCAGTATTAATATCCTTCATTCTTTCTTTCTGTTCCTCCGAAAATGCATTGGCCATTCTTGCTTTTTCCCACTCGCCAATTAGCCTTAAAATTTCCGCCGATTGTCCGTTTGTTTTCATAGGTCTGTCGCCACTAACAAAAGCAAATCCCGCATTGTACGCAGCCGAACGCGCAAGCATCCACTCAATATCTTCAACCGGCGTATTGTTGCGCATACTAAACCAACCCAACATTCCGGGCATTAAATTCCGTTGAAAATACTTTTGATTTTTCATGCGGTATTCGGTTTGGCTTTCACGGAAACCGGCATACCAGGGTTCGCCCCAATTCATCCGACTATAAACATGCCAGAAATAGTGTGTAGTTCGGCTGGCATCAATAATCAAGTGATTTTTTTCATCATCAGTAAGCTTATTGTACCATGCATTTGTGAAAAGTATTTCGCCATAATTTCCCATTCCTGTCGAACGGTTGCCTTCAAGTCCATCGAACGAAATTTGTCGTAATCCACAATAATTATATAATTCTGCTAAACGTTCCGCCTGTTCAATACTTAAATCCGTATTGGTTAAAAAAACTTTGTAACCGTGGTCGATTAATTTACTGATTTCATCTCCTTTTTTGTGTGCCGACGATTTGGTTTCCCATGCACCACGCTCACAATTCAATAGTTTCCACGGCGCAGACTTTGAAACCGTTTCGTAGCGAATTAATTCTTCTCCTATCAAAACTCCATGTAAATGGTTGTTTTTAAATTGGTTGAAAAAATCGGGCGATTCTATTTCTATTTCAGTTTGAATGGCGTTAATATCTGTTGTAATTATTGACGAACCCACTTTTCCTAATCTCTTGTCGGGAAGTGGAGTTACATACGGATCGTTGGTTGTTGTAAAATTGGATAGAGTATGTAATCCAACATGAACTCCCTCTTTTTCAGCCTTCTCAACACATGCTTTCATACCGTCCCACCCATTTGGGAATTCATCTGGATTTAGCTCAAAATGACCCCAGTTTTTAAAGGGACCGGGATGATATAAATAGCGTAATCCGGCTTGTTTAGTGTATTTTATTGCTTCATTAATATTGTGCTCGTTAAAACTATATATTAAATAAGCTGCTGATGATGAACGTGCTTGTTTCCCCCATTGTCCATCGATAGTTGGGTGGGGGAGATTTTCTTCAATTTCAATTTTACCAATTGTTTCAAGTGTTTCGCCAAGGACACAGCCAAATAGCGCGATTTTAGATCCAATTATACCGCCATCGTCAAAAACAGGTGAAACAAATCTTTCATGATTTAGGTTTGAAATTATTCTTTCTTTTGAACGATTTCTACAATAAGCTTGTAATGTACTTCCAAATTTTTCGGGTTTTGCTGCTTCCACCCGGTACAAAGTCTGACGTTTATTTTCCTCGCTTAAATCGGAATAATCTTCCTGTTCAAAAATATCGAATGCGGGCATACAATCATTATTTGTCCACGGATAACCACCCAGCGTTTTCGGATTTAATGCCTGAATTCCTATTGCAAATTCTTCTCCACGAACCACTCCAATAGTTTCGCCAATTATTTTATTTATAGTGGTTGGGAAAGGTCCCCAAACAATCAATTCTACTTTTTCAGGATCATTAAATTCTATAATTTCAAAATAGATGTGGGAAGATTTTTCTTCAACTTTAATTTTTGCCTGAAGAGAATTTTCAAAATTTATTATTAGAATATCATGCTCAAAAATAGCTTCAACCGGATAAAGCATTTTTGAATCTACCAAACACGAAATAAGAGGAGCAATAGTATCATTTGCCAGATATTCCCTTTTGTTTTGAATATCGGCAAATCGTTCAATGTTTCCTGAATTGTTAATTCCTATTAAAAATTGTGTTGATTTAAATTCAACCAGTGATTTATCGTTGGTACAGGAAAAAAGAAAGAATGCTGCTAAAAATATAGAAATGAAGGTTTTAGTCATTTTAATTATTTTTATTAAGGTTTTAATTTCAAACTTAATAAAAAGCAATTTAATATGTTTAAGGAGTGTGCCATTTCTTCTATTATTAATAGCTTTGTTTAATTGACAATAAATAACCTAATTCATGAAAAAAAATCTTGTATTATTTATCACACTTTTTTATACAATTACGCTGTTTGCACAAACCGGAAAAGTTGTTGAATCGATTAAGTTTGAAAGCCAATTGGTAAATTACCCCGTTGAATATTCGGTTTATTTACCACCCGATTACGAAGTTTCGAACCGCAGTTACCCAATTTTATATTTGTTACATGGTTTTTCTGATGATGAAACGGGCTGGATACAATTTGGCGAAGCAAACATTATTGCCGACAAAGGAATTGCAAATGGCGATTTTCCGCCCTGTATTATTGTGATGCCCGATGGAAAAGTTTCGTGGTATATTAATAGTTTCGACGGGAAAGATCCTTGGGAAGATATGTTTGTTCAAGAGTTTATTCCATTTATTGAAAAAGAATATCGGGTTCGTTCCAAAAAAGAATTTCGTGCCATTGCAGGATTATCGATGGGTGGAAACGGTGCCCTGTTGTTATCAATGCGAAATACTGAATTATTTTCTTCATGTGTGGCAATGAGTGCCGGAACATTTACCAATGAAGAAGTTTTATCGGATGAATCGTACAATTATTATTTCAAGGATATTTATGGTCCAAAACCAAATGAGAAAGTAAGCGACTATTGGAAAGCAAATAGTCCCTTGCATTTATTGGATAAGGTTGAAGCTGAGAAATTAAAATCAATCCGGTTTTATATCGATTGTGGCGACGATGATTTTTTGTACAAAGGAAATTCAGCACTTCATGTAAAAATGCGCAATTTGGGAATTCCACACGAATATCGTGTTCGAAATGGTGGACACGAATGGAGTTACTGGCGTTCAGGTTTGTTTGATGGACTAAAATTTATTTCAAAGAAATTTCACAGATAATAAATAAAGGAATTATTTATTGAAAGCACTTTTTATTTGTTGAGAAGAATATTTCAAAATTAAAGTTTTAAAGTCCCGCGAGTGTTTTATAGTAATAATTGGAAAAACAGCAAAAATATGAAAACAACAAATCAGCTTTTAATTTTATTCATGTTTTTTACCGTTGCATTTTCTTCGTGCACGGGAAAAGAAGAAAATAATAAACCTAACATTGTTTTAATTATGACCGATGACATGGGGTACGAATGTATTGGCGCAAATGGCAGCACAGAATACCAAACGCCTAATTTAGATCGACTAACTGAAACCGGCTTACGTTTTGAACACTGTTATTCGCAACCATTGTGCACACCATCGCGGATAAAAATTATGACTGGTAAATTTAATTATCGAAATTATGAAGATTTTGGTTATCTAAATCCTAATCAAAAAACATTTGGCAATTTGTTGCAGGATGCAGGTTATGCAACTTTAATTGCAGGAAAATGGCAACTAAATGGATTAAATCGAAATAATTTGGATAATCAGGATGTAAATCGTCCTTACCATTTCGGCTTCGATGAATATTGTCTTTGGCAATTAAATCGTCCGAAAAAAGATGGAGAAAGGTTTGCCAATCCGTTAATTACTCAAAATGGAGTTGATTTGCCTAGGGATCCTGATAAATATGGACCTCAGGTATTTGCCGACTATATAGTTGATTTTATTGAAAGAAAAGCCCACCAACCATTTTTTGTTTACTATCCAATGGTTTTGGTGCACGACCCGTTTGTTCCAACTCCCGATTCGCCAGAGTGGACAAATCCGCTCAGAAGATACGAAAAAGATACCGCTTATTTTGCAGATATGGTAGCTTACACCGACAAAATAGTTGGACAGTTGGAAACTAAACTGAAAGAAAAAGGTATTTGGGAAAACACCTTATTTATTTTTACCGGAGATAACGGAACGCATCCGACAGTTGTTTCATCAACAAAAAATGGGAAAGTGACTGGCGGAAAAGGTTTTACAAAAAATACCGGAAATCATGTCCCTTTTGTTTTTTCATGGCCAACAAAGTTACAAGGAGAGGGGAGTATTAAATCGATTATAACATTTGCTGATATTTTGCCCACAATATGCGAGGCGGCTGGAGTTGATTCCCTATCTTATAAATCGGATGGAAATAGTATAATTAAACTGATTACGGCGGAAAAGGAAAAAGTTCAGGATGAAATTTTTATTCATTATACTCCTCGTTGGGGAAATAAAGAACATAGCCGGTGGGTAATGAATGATACCTACAAATTATATCGTGACGGTCGTTTCTTCAATACGAAAATAGATACATCGGAAAACTATCCAATAGAAAATGTAACTGATAATGAAATAAAATTAATTGAAAAATTCCAGTATATTTTAAATGAAAAAGAAGCTGAAATCCCTTTTTCTGCAAACGATACAATCTTTAATCTAAACCATTGAAATTTATTTTAATCATATTTTTTATTGCTTTTAATTTTGTTATCCAGGGTCAAACACCAAATGAAAGTACTCCCGATTTCAGGTTCGGAAATGCGAGTTATTATAATCTAAATATTGGCGAAACACTTATTTTTCAGGATACTGAATTAAAACTGCTACAAATTAACAAGCACTTTAATCAACTAAAAATAGGGAACGATACAGTTTTCATAAAAGTAAGCCGACGCACACTTCCCGAAATTGTTAACGGAATTCGCATTTTTGTAGCTGATAATAAGAATGTTAAAGCATTAACAGATAATAAAGAAACTCATGGATTACTAAAAAAAGATGTGTTGTTGTGTCTTTCCAATTATTCGGAGCACATTTTAAACCCGGCGAAATTTTGTTTCCCAATTAGTTTTAACGATGGATTTCTATGGAGTGTTGAAGAGGATAGTCATATGTTTTCGTACAGTACGAAAGCGAATAAAAAACACCAATTACATGGTGGCATCGATATTGATTTGCACGACGCCCGGGGAATTGATAAACATTGGCTTGTAGCAATAGAAAACAGTAGAGTTGTTTGGGTGAATAACGAAAATTTAAATGGTTCTAAAAATGAGGCATGTGTATTGTTGGAGAGTGAATCGCAACCGGGTATTTACTACGTTTACAATCGTTTATACAATAAAAAAGTTTTTGTGAAGAAGGGTGATAAATTAGTACGTAGCGAACCAATTGGAACAATTTGGGGTGACGAAATATGGGGACATTTAAATTTTTCAATTGTAAAATCCGACACTGTACCAACTTATGAGTCTATTCATTTCAATGAAATAAATTTTTTTACTCAACTCTACGAATTGTATTTCAAACAAACTTATGACTTTAATAGAAGTTTCACTAAAGGAAAGATTACTTTCGGACAACGCCGAAATTTATCTGGCAACAAGAAAAACGTTCTTGCTTTTGAAGAGTATTCAGGAAAAGGTTGGGAATTGGGAAATTGGAATACGGCAGATCGAGTTGATTGGATTTCAAAGGGCGAAGCAGGGAATGCCAGATTAAACAAAAAGATGTTCGCCAGCGAAAAAGCTTTTTGTACAAATCCAAAAGATTGGTTCGATTACGAAATAAATGTTCGAAATGGAACTTATCGAATTCGCGCTAAAATGGGTGACTTTTATTTGGCTACGTGGCAAAAAGTTATTTTTGAAGGGGTTTTTGCCGCCACCTATTCATTGTTACCCGGCGATTTAAAATGGACACCGGAAAAAGTTGTGAAAGTAACTGATGGCAAACTTACGGTAAGAATTTTTATTGATGAAAAAAGTAATACAACGGCTGGAATAAGCGAAATTGTTTTTCAACAAGCCTATTAAAAAAATATGCAATAGAAATGTATTATTGAAAAAAATAAATTTATAGAAATATATAAATGAAACAAGCGATACATGATAAATACAAAAAGTTATCTGTAAATTATTTGGCAAGTTACATTTGTATATTCCATTAAAATACAGTTCATTAACGGTAGAAATAATAGACAAAATCAAATAAAATGAAGAGATTTATCATCCTTTTTGGATTTATAGTTTTATTGTCGTGCAACAATAAAACGGAGATTTTTGAAGCAAAAGAAGGTAGAATTACAAGCTTCGAAGAACTGAAAGCAAACTTCCATAATCCACCTGTAGAGTATCGAACAGCACCTTTTTGGGTTTGGAATAACGATGTTTCAAAAGAAGACATCGATCGCACTTTAACTGAATTTAAAGACAAAGGAATTGGTGGTGCCTTTCTTCATCCGCGGTATGGTTTGATTACTGAATATCTTTCTGACGATTGGTGGGAGCTTGTTGAATATGCATTGCAAAAAGCCGAAGAGTTGAACATGAATCTGTGGATTTATGATGAAAATTCGTTCCCGAGTGGTTTTGCCGGTGGTCATGTGGCTGCTCAAATGCCAGAATCAAATAATGAAGGCGTAGCTTTAAAACCGTATTTTATGGATGTTCTGAATATTCCCGAGGATGTGGATAGAGTAAAACATATTTTCAAAAAAGAAGGAGAGATTTGGATTGAAATAAATTCTGAGTTGGAGATTGAAAGAGGTAAAAAAGGAGAATATTGTGTGCTGGATTTAAACGATTATGAAACATCTAAATGGTTTGGCGGATATTCATACATCGATCTTTTAAAGCCGGGAGTAACCGAAAAATTTATTGAAATTACCATGCCGGGCTACGAAAAAACTTTGGGACACGAATTTGGGAAACGAGTTCCCGGGGTGTTTACCGATGAACCAAATACAAATACACGCCGGGCGGGGCCAATTCGTTACACGCCTGATTTATACGAACAATTTGAAAAACAATGGGGATACAATCTGGAACCAAATTTAATGTCGTTGATTACGGAAACCGGTGACTGGAAAAAAGTTCGACACAATTACCAATCAACCATTTTGCAACTTTTTATTGATAGGTGGTCGAAACCATGGTATAAATATACGGAAGAGAAAAATCTATCGTGGACCGGCCACTACTGGGAACACGGTTGGCCAAGTCCGAAAGAAGGGCCTGATAATATGGCCATGTATGCGTGGCATCAAACTCCCGCAATCGATATGCTTTTTAACTCGGAAATAGCAAGACCCGATCAGTTTGGGAACATTAGAAATGTTAAAGAGCTTTCATCCGTTGTCAATCAATTCGACAGGCATCGTTCCTTAAGTGAAACTTATGGTGCGGCGGGCTGGGAGCTGACTTTCGATGACATGAAAAGATTGGGAGACTGGGAATTTGTTTTAGGCGTAAATTTTATGAATCAGCATCTTTCATACATTTCTATGGTTGGCGATCGCAAACACGATTTCCCGCAGTCGTTTGGAACCCATTCTCCTTATTGGGGTGTTTATCGGTATCAGGCAGATTATTTTGCCAGACTTTCTTTGGCTCTTTCTTCAGGATTTCAAAAGAATAAAATTCTTGTAATTGAACCAACTACAACAGCCTGGATGTATTATAACGCAAACAATCGTGCGAATGAAGAAATGTATAACGTAAAATCAAGATTCGAACCTTTTCTTGCCGATTTGGAACGTTACCAAGTTGAATATGATTTAGGATGTGAGAACATAATTAAAGACCACGGTAAAGTTGTGGAAAATAAATTTGTAATTAATAAAGCTAATTACGAATTGCTTATTCTTCCTCCAGGATTGGAGAATTTGGATAAAACAACATTCGAATTAATAAATGAATTTGTTAATTCGGGGGGGGAAGTTTTACAATTAGATACAAAACTGAAATATATTAATGGCGAAATTCAATCTTTCACAGAACTTCAGAACAATAAAAACTGGACAATTCATTCTGAAATAAATTCAGTTTTTTATGCAGAATTAACTAATAATGAAAATATTGCGTTTGAAAATGTAGATTCAGTTAAGGGAAATGTATTTCACCAGCGTCGTGAATTTGAAGAAGGTCAATTGCTTTTTGTTACCAATTTTCACAAAACTGAAACGAGTGAAATTCAAATTAATATGCAGGGGAAATCAGTTGTTGATTTAAACCTAACAAATGGAATTGTAGCACCTTTTTCATTTAAAAAGAAAAAGGGTAGGGTTCATTTTACCGTTTCGCTGCCTCCGTCCGGAAGTCAATTGTTGTTTATTTCGGGAAAGAGAGGTAAAAGTAAAAAATCAGAAATTCCCCGGTCAAAATTGTTGGTGGAGTCAAAACTAAGTACAGTTTCGACGGTTACAGAAAATATTCTTAATCTCGATTATGTAGAACTTACAGTAGGCAAATTTCGGAATGAACCAATGCATTATTATGCTGCGGCAAACGAAATTTGGATAGAACATGGTTACCCCGATAATCCGTGGGTTTCATCGAGCCAGTTTAAAACTGAATTGGTGGATGCGGATAATTTTTCGGATGGAACGGGTTTTACAGTTTGTTATCCGTTTTATGTAGATGAAAAATTTGATTCGAAGAATATCCAATTAGTTGTAGAACGACCGTGGTTGTATGAAATTTTAGTAAATAAAAAACCAGTTTCGGCTATAGAAAATCGCTTTTGGCTAGATCCGGATTTTCACTTGTTTGAAATAGGCGATTTTATTCAGAATGGAAGAAATGAAGTGATAATAAAAGCATCTCCTTTTTCTATCTTTTGTGAATTACAACCAGTTTATTTGCTTGGTGATTTTGCGCTTGAATCAGTGCCAAATGGTTGGAAAATTCAAAATGAAAAAGAAATGAATTTTGGTTCATGGAAGGAGCAGGGAAAACCTTTTTACGGACAAACTGTGTCTTATGCAAAATCTATAAATGTAAAAAATGAAGGTGACTTTGTAGTTCAACTTTCAGATTGGGAAGGTACTGTTGCTGAAGTAATTATTGATAATGTACATCGTGGAATCATCCAATCCGAACCCTTCGAATTAGAGGTTCGATTGCCTTATGGAAATCACGAAATTATGGTAAATGTTATTGGTAGTAATAAAAATACTTTGGGACCGCATCATAATTTTACTACACCCGGAATTGTTACTCCACGGAGTTTTAAGAATGCTCCAAAAGTTCAGCCACCGGGTAGCGAGTATAATTTATTGGATTACGGATTAATGGAAGATTTTAAAGTGTACAAATTAATCGACTAAATATTGTATTGTTTTTCTTAGAGTTTTTTTTGCATAAAGAATAGTTACAAGTACCCTCAAATTTAGCATTGAATTAGTAATTATATATTGAATTTTTTGTTTACAATATGCAATGAGATTTATAAAAACACTAAATTTGAAAAAAAAAATTCTGGATGTAGTGCAGCCAGGTCGCGTACTTCGTTCGGGACGAAGGGGTCGCAAGTTCAAATCTTGTCATCCCGACCAAACAAAGACCGATGAGTTTGAATCGATCTTCTATTTTTTCTTCTTTTTAAATATGTTTTTAATTTTTGTCCAGACCCGACCTTTCTTTTTAGCTGAATCAGATTCATCGCTTGGTTCCTTTTTCTGAAGTTCAGTTTTATCCTCTTTCTTTTTAAAAATATCGGCAAGATCAAATATTCTTTTTTCAATATCCAATACTTCTTTGAATTGCTGCTTATTAAGCAATGCGAATAGTTCGGGTTCGGGAGGAACAAATGAGCTGTTTTTTAAATGAGCGAATTTGGGGTCGCCGTATGTTTTATGAAAAAACTTACCAACTATTGGAAGTGCCATGTACGCGCCCTGCCCAAAAGTTGTTGTACGAAAGTGTACTCGCGGATCGTCGGCACCCACCCAGCAACCCGTAACTAAATTTGGTGTAATTCCAATAAACCAACCGTCCGAATTATTTTGCGTTGTTCCCGTTTTTCCGGCAAAATCACCATCAATTTTATAAATTGTGCGTATTCCACGTCCAGTGCCGCCGTCAACCACAGCTTCCATCATATTTATAATTGCACGGCAATTTTCAGTTGAAACAACCGGATCTTCTTCCAATTCATAACTAAACGTTTCCAATACGTTTCCATTTCGGTCGGCTATTTCTAAAAGGTAATGCGATTCAACCGGCTTGCCATCGTTTAAAATACCTGCAAATGCTTCCACCATCTCTTTTAAGGAAATGGAAGTAACACCCAGCGCCAACGAAGGATAATCCAGCATTTTTGCTGAAATACCTAAATCTTCAACCATATCAATGGTTTCATCAATCCCGGCTTCCAATAGAACTTCAACCGAAACAGTATTTAGCGATTTAGCTAGCGCACCTTTCATTGTATAATAGCCGCCGTAATCGTTATGAGAATTTCGTGGTGCCCAATCCTGATAATTTTTATAAACTTTAAACTGATTTACAAAATATTTATCGGGTGCTATTTTGTTTTCTAATGCTGCTAAATATACAAAGGGTTTAAAAGTCGAACCCGTTTGTCGTGGTGCAGTCACGTGGTCGAATTGAAAAAACCGATAATCGATTCCTCCGACCCATGCTTTCAAAGTACCTTGCTTCGGATCGACAGCTAAAAATCCGGCATTCAAAAGTTTCAAATAATGTTTTATTGAATCGATTCGCGAAACATTTTTATCTATTAAGCCATCCCATGTAAATAGGGTAGTTGGTTTTTTCTTATCGAATTGCTTTAGAATTTCCTCGTAAGCAATGCCAGCATCAATTTGTCTTTTATAACCAGGTTGTTTTGTTATGGCACTTTTAATAATATTGGGGTTTTCTTTAAAAAGGTCTCTCGATTTCCAATGGTTATTAAAAACCTTTTGCAAGTTTTTCATGTACTCTTTTACAGATTGCTGCGCATAATACTGAAGGTTATAATCAATGGTAGTTTTTATTTTCAATCCATCGGTATATAAATTATATGGGTCGTCATTCTCGTTCGTATTTTCTTTGCACCATTTCAGAAGCTGTGGTTTAAGTTTTTCGAGGAAATAAGGAGCAGGTCCCTGATTGTATGAAATTACACGATATTTTATACCCAGTGGTTTAGCCTTAAATTCTTTCAACTGCATCTCTGTGATGTAATCATATTTAGCCATCTGACTAATTACAATATTTCGTCGTTCTTCTGCTCTTACAGGATGTGTTCTGGGGTTGTAATAATTGTTTGCTTTTAACATTCCGACCAAAACGGCTGCTTCGTGAATCTCTAAGTTTATAGGTTTTTTTGAAAAAAATCGTTCTGATGCAACTTCAATTCCAAAAATATTTTCGGCAAAAGGAACGGTATTTAAATACAATGCCAGAATTTCCTGTTTGCTATAAATGCGTTCCAAACGGTAGGCAATTATTGCTTCACGTAATTTATTAATGGGTAACGAAAAAGGACCAAATTCAACTCGGGGAAATAAATTCTTCGCAATTTGCTGGCTTAGTGTGCTGCCTCCACCAGAATTATTGTGTTGTAGAAGAATTGATTTTACTAATACCCGCAACAAAGCAATTTCATCAATGCCACGGTGTTCGTAAAAACGTGCATCCTCGGTGGCAATTAATGCATTAATTACATTCGGCGCAATTTCATTAAAACTGGAATAACTGCGGTTTTCAATGTAATAACGTCCAAGCACTTTTCCATCTATTGAATAAACTTCCGATGCAACGGGATTATTAATTTGATTCAGCTGAGCTTTTGAAGGAACAGGACCTAAAACACCTAAAAAAACTAAAATAAAAAATAAAAATCCCAATAAAAACACGATCGCAAAAGCCTTTCCAAGAAGAATTAAATATTTGAATTTTCTGCTTTCTTTTTTGGACCTGCTTTTCTTTTTCCGGGCAGACTTTCGAGTAGAAACTGTATTGGGTTTTTTCTTCGCCACAAAGCAAAAATACAACTATTAATGGAAACAGT
>Ga0307989_1001284_pt1 | contig 13863 bp, 11 predicted proteins | sample EllFjometagen185_FD_203164 | JGI IMG/M metagenome (GOLD analysis project Ga0307989, IMG submission 203164) | Marine microbial communities from Ellis Fjord, Antarctic Ocean - #185 | ecosystem: Environmental > Aquatic > Marine > Unclassified | place: Southern Ocean | collected 2014-10-08
TCGAACACTCAATTATTCTTCTAAGGAACACCATCCCCGCAGTATCTATTGTGGGATTGGTTTATGTTACAATTGTATCATGACCGTTGATGGGGTACCTAACATTAAAACCTGCCAGACGATCGTTAAAGATGGTTGCATAGTACAAACACAAAAAGGCTTAGGTGATTTGGAGGTAACGGCATGAAACACATCGAAATGGTTATTATTGGTGCGGGCCCTGCGGGAATTAATGCAGCCATAGAAGCTGCTAAGTCCGGTATGAAAGTCACTGTCTTAGATGAGAACAACAAGGTCGGTGGTAGAATATTCTCACAAATAAATGAAGGACTTAAACTTGCTAATTCAGCAGATCAAGGCCCTGATTTTAAAAAAGGAACAAAGCTTTTAACAGAATTTTTAGCCAACAGCCACAATATAGATTTTCTAAACAATGCCCAGGTAATCGGTATTTTTCAAAATAGAGAACTCGCCTACCTCCGAAACGGCAAACTATTTCGAATCCGCTATAAAGGTCTCATCATCGCCACCGGCGCCTTTGAACGATCTGTTCCTTTTCCAGGTTGGACCCTGCCGGGGGTTTATACGGCAGGAGGAACGCAAACACTGATAAAAATGCAAGGGATTTTACCGGGTAAAAGATTTCTTTTAGCAGGGACAGGTCCATTACAATTGGTCTTAGCGAACCAGATCATTGAGGCTGGTGGACAAGTGGTGGCTATCCTTGAAGCAGGTAAGACAGGCAGTTGGTATCAGGCTATGATGGCAATCTGGGGTAACTGGGGTCTTCTGGCAGAGGGGCTCCGTTATTTGAATGGCATCAGAAAAGCTAAAGTTCCCATTCTTCGCAATCATTTAATTTTAGAAGCCTTAGGGGATGGACAAGTTGAAAAGGCGACCTTCTCTAAATGTGACGAGGAGTGGCGGCCAAATCTTGCAGCTACCCGCACTGTTGAAGTAGATACCATCTGTCTGGGATACGGATTTGTACCTTCTGTCGATCTGAGCCGGCTGGCCGGTTGCAAGCATCAGTTTGAGGCCCGTTTAGGAGGATGGGTTCCAGTGCGAGACACAACTATGATGACAAGTGTTACCCATGTTTACTCAGTAGGAGATGGCAGTGGCGTCGCCGGTAATATCGTCGCTGGTTTAGAAGGTCGAATTGCAGGGATTGCCGCCGCTCAATCTTTTGGGTACCTTTCACAAAAAGTAGCTGAACATCAGCAAAGGCCTTTTTTAAGTACTCTTCAAAAACTGAGTCGTTTCAGAAGATATCTGGATGACATGTCCGTTCCAAGGTCGGGTTTATATGAACTGGCAAACGACGAAACTCTCATTTGCAGATGTGAAGAAATAAAGCTGGGGACCATTAAAAAAGCCATTAAAGAAGAAAATCCAAAAGATCTCAATGAACTCAAACGCTCGACCAGAGCGGGGATGGGTCATTGTCAGCATAAAATGTGTGGCCATGCCCTTCAGGAAATTATGGCTGCTCAATTAAAGGTAAATCCATCTGAAATCGGTGCCTTAAGACCTCGCCCACCCATTAAACCTGTTCCTTTAGGAGTGTTTGAAGATCTTGATAGGCTATAGTATCAGGGGTTAGATTATTTTATAACCTCCACTGTTATAATCATGTCTCCTGTCTCTGGCTTTTTCGAAAACCGCATATCCTCAGATAGTTTATCTGAATTGACTTCTTTGATCTCGTGTTGAATCGAGTATTTATTTCCAGTGAATAACCAGGCGACACCGACTTTTTTTGTATTGAGGTAACATCTTTCTCCTCCGAAAACTATTCCCGGCTCACGAAACGGAATAAGACTCCGCCCCGGTTCACAATCAACGCTTGCGATGCTCTGATTAGAAGACATTATTCCAGGATAATAGCCCCACCATCCTGGAAAACCATTACCTACAACGAGCACTTCGCGTTTTTCTCCGACCTTAAGTACAATAAGAGGCTTGTCCGAGTCGGGATCAAGCAGAGATTCATAGCTGTTTCGCGAACCAGCACAAGCTGACAAATAAAGTACTGATACGAAACACAGTACTAATAAATACATTACTCTCATCATGTTACCTTGATATCTCCTCTATTTTAGTGGATCAATTCCCAGCTACAGCCAATGTAGACCCAACTCTATTACAACTTACCGCTGTGATGATGGTTGATTAATGACGAGTTTGCAAAGAACACATCTCTCAAGCCCTGCAGCGGCGATAGACGGTCTGGTTGATAAAATTGTTGTAAATATTTCAATTACTTATACTTGAGTTTCATTGCTAGTATTATGAAACTTAAAACAAAAGTAATTGAATTTGCTAATATTATAGGGACATCTTTTAATAAAATCCCGTAGGCTAGCCAAAGAAATGTGCCAAAAGAAAAAAGTACATACATCCCTAATGAAACATCTCTTGTTTGCTTTGTACGAATTATTCTAATTGCTTGTGGCAAAAAAGAAATTGTTGTACAAATTGCAGCTGCTATTCCAATAATTGTGAATATTTCAATTTCAAACATTCTATTTCTTTTTAATATGGGGTTTAAAAATAATTGATGAGTGTAGGAGGGGTCAGATCTTGTTTTATTTCACAAAACCTCAGTGGCATACTCAAAAGCATCCGTATGGCTATGCTTTTCTTCATTATAGAAAAACACCTCATTATTATAATGAAGAAAATTTATACCACTCCTTCTCATCTTGAAATATATCCTACCCCAGTATTTCGACGATTTTATATCCCATCCAAGAATATTATAAACGTCTCTTTTGGATAAGACCTTTTCGTCTTTAATTCTTTTAAAAATAATATCACGGTTTTTAAATTTAGATGATAGATGACCTGTTTTTTTATCATACACCTCAGTCATTTTTTTATTCATAAGCTCAAATGCTTCCTCTTTTGTTGGTAGCACCTTGTTTATGGCATTTAGATTTATATAGTATTGCTCATCTCTAAACGCCTTGTTAGTCCAACTTCTATAAAGCACATCCAACATATCTTCTGCGTTGTATGTGGTTTCATCGGTGAAAAGAAACTGAAAGGCTTCCAAATTCAGATTGTAAAACAACATACCATTTCTGATGGCTTCTATATTACTAATGCCAAATGACTCATATTTGGCAGAGCATAGACTAACGTTTGTTTTTTCGAGGACTTTTTTATATTCTGCTTTTGAATCGAGCCAGTCATATAAAACGATGAATGGCTCAAGACAAGGGTCTATGTTCTTCTGATAGATTCTTCCCCTTTTGTTCTCAGGGCAAATAAAATGGATCTCAATAGGTACTTGAGGGTATTTTTTATGAAAACTTGCTAACACTTTGAAGAATAAGGAAGGGTCTTTTTGATCTACTAGTCTGTGATTCCACAAGAAACTCAATTTTGTAAAATCTCTATTTTCATATGAAATCAAATCTAATGCTTTGTACACACTGAAATGAGGCAATAGAATCATCTTCTCCATAATAGTCTCAACAATCTTTTGAGAGTAAAAATACTCTATGATTGGTTTTATCTTTGTTATGGAATAATCATTACATTGAATAATATCAGCATATATAAATGATTCTAAAAAACCATAGCTTGCTATTGATTTCAAGGTTGAGGTCATTGCTTCAATAGCGTTTAATATATTATCACCATTATCGACAATAACATCAGGCGAACATACCTCAAAGATAAACAACTTATCATTGAAGAACTCATAATTATTTTTGGAGTAAGGGTTCGTCAAATGAGAGAGCGAGATATTATCCCAAACGTGGACAAAATCAGCTTCCAAACCAGAATAATCATAGATATTATCTAATAAGCAAATGAGATTCGAACTCCGTTCTTTTTGTCCAGTATCTATTTCTTTAGGCGTTATGATGTGATGGTAATCACCAAAGACCGATTTCCAATGTGATGCGTGGTTATTCTTTGTTTTATCAATAGTAAGAACATTATAATTTTTCATATTCCAATGTTAGTAAGTTAGTTTGTAAGTAACACCTATAAGTATTTCTTAGCCAATTTGAACGTCTTTATCAAGGTATTGACATAACAATTTCATCAATTGTCGATCGTTTTGCGCAAAAGGAAATTGACGCATTCAAACATAAGGTTGTGGATACATATTAATGATATAACCGGGTTTTGGCAAACAGAGATGATTGCTATACCTAGCGGGTGGTGGTAAGGTGAGGCAGTTTTGCTGAATCAAGAGTAATTTTTTCTCGGATTACAAAGGAAATCATGATCCACTTTAAAAATAAAGTAGTTCTCTTAACTGGAGCTACTGGCCATATCGGGACTAAAATCGCAGAGTTGTTTGTCAAAAGAGGCGCAAAAGTAATTTGTACCAGTCGTTCCTACCCCGCCAAAGATCTTCAAAATATCGATTTTGAAGTAAATCCCGTCAATATCACATTAGATATTACTAAAGAACAGGATGTTGATAAGGTCATTGACCTGACGATTGATAAATGTAGTAAATTAGATGTGGTCGTCAATGCAGCTGGTGTATTAACCACCAGGCCAATTCTTGAATTAACGGAAGCTGATTGGGATAGAACCCTGGCTGTAAATTTGAAAGGAGCCTTCTTCGTTGGCAGATCTGCAATGAAAAATATGATCAAACAAAAAAGCGGATGTATTATTAATGTTGCCTCAATATCAGGCAAGGTAGGTGGTATATTGGCTGGAGCCGATTACTCCGCTTCCAAGGCAGCTGTCATCTGTCTCACAAAATCGTTGGCAAAATCAGGTGCACCTTATGGAATTAGAGTCAATTCCGTAGCACCGGGTGCCATATATTCCCCCATGCTTGATCAATACTATGAAGATCATGCAGAAAAAATGGCAGGATTCGAAGATAATCACCCCATGGGTAAGTTTGGCGAAGCTGTAGATGTCGCTAATTCAATTTTGTTCCTGGCTTCAGATGAATCCGCCTACATAACCGGTACTTGTCTGGATATCAATGGTGGCACTCTGATGGATTAATTGGTTAATCACTCATTACACGGACAAACATGGGTGGTGTTTTCGGCAATACCTCGTTCTTTGCTCAGTAAACTTTGTTCTCTGGGCCAGTACTCTGAACGAAGTCGAAGGGTACGATACTCTAACCAACAAAATAAGATCTGACCCCTTATCTGAAGGGGTGCGATATCTTAAACAACAAAACAAGATCTGACCCCTTATGTTAATACTTCGGGATTCAGTAGATTTTTAGGTCGTTCGTTATTTAAAGCACGTGCAACTTCTTTAGCTGTTTCAACCTGTAGCGCTTTCATTGAGTCCTCTGAATGCCAGGCATAGTGCGGTGTTAAGATTACATTATCCATACCACAAAGTTCATTGTCCGGACACAAGGTCAATTCGTTTTCAACAACATCCAAGGCTGCACCAGCTATTTCCTGTCGTTGCAGGCTGGAGATCAAAGCCGGAGTATCAATTAAGCCACCTCGGGCAGTATTGATAATCAAGGCTGTGGGTTTCATCATGGCCAAGGTTTTGGCATTAATAATATGGTGTGTCTCTTCAGTTTCCGGTGCATGGATCGATAAGTAATCACTAGATTTCAACAATTCATCCAGGGAGCATGGCTTAGCGCCAGGTACCGGTGACTCTTTGATAAAAGGGTCATAATAGCGGACATCGAACTCAAAACCGCTCATTTTTTTGGCCACCATTTGCGCATTGCCCCCAAAACCCAAAAAACCAAGCGTCTTTTCACGCAAAGAATATATGGGTCGTAAAGGTTTGTAGTCAAACTGATGGTTGGCCATTCTTTTAATGCCTAAATTTATTTTTCTGCTCAGTGACATCAATAAAGCAATGGCATGTTCAGCGACTTCATGACGACAATAATCCGGCACATAGCAGACCATCACTCCCCGTTTGGTAGCTTCAGGGATATCAAGGGTTTCAATCCCAGCGGCTTGCCGAACCACTATTTTAACATCAGGCGCCGCCGATAAAATCGTCTCTCCAATGGTGACATCTGAAGTTACAATAGCAAAAACATCACCAGCTAATTTGGCTGCTTCAGCTTCACTCTCAAGTTGAGCATCAATGACGTCAACATCATAGGGAGCCATAATTTCATTAAAATCATCCAGTGATGGAAAATAGTTATCAATATACAAAATCTTCTTTTTTGCCATAGTCGCCTCTTTGATTCCAGATTGATTATTTTTCTCTTTAATGAAACCGCTCATTTCATAACAGGATTTACATTCAAGAGTGTGGGATAATTGATGCAAATAACTAGTGTTGTATCAATAATCCAGTATCGGACTAGTTCCGCTGAAATAGGGGTACGTGTATCAGCTTGATACTATTATTTTAGTAATTTACAGAATGTGTACTTCTTGCTGCCAGCGTCGCAATTTATTCCCAATTTCAGCCAGATTAATTGCGAGCATCCATAGTTGACATGACACTAGTTTCCCCGCTCAATACTTATATTTCGTATTACAGAGCGGGAAAAATAATAGGTGGATTGGCCAGGCTAAAGATTAATTTACAGTAATCGTTCCTTCCTTGCAGTCCACTTTGACTTGATCACCGTCTTTAACCAATTTATTAAAATCATCGTCCAGACGATCTAGCAAGGGATATTCCATTACGATACAACCCGCGACTAAAACGGTGTCCGGTGTTTTTACAATAATGGCTTTGGGACCAGCGTTGTTTGCTTTCATACCGAACAAACCTTCGTCCTGTACCACCGAGCTACCTTTACCGCTAGGTATAACTAGAATCACATCTTTAAGGCTGACACCATCAAGGGCATGTCCCTCTTCTTTGACAATACCTGTTTTGAAATCAACCATGTAAAAACAGATTGACTCTGGGCAGACCAGGGCTTTTCCTTCCACTACCTGTTCACCGCCGGAAATAGTATGACACTTAAATTGTTTTGCCATGATTAATATCCTCCTCTTATAGCAATTTCGATACACTCACTGCGTCTTCTTAAAGTAAAATTCTGGTCCATACGAGGGGTATAATATGCGGCTTTAACACTATCAGTTACACCACTCTTGCCACCGTACAGTTTGTGCCAGCAGGTGTCATCTGAACAAGTGTTGTCGATAATGTGTCCACCAGCTTTTTCAATGGTGTCCAGCAGCCCCATATCGTTAGCCAATTTTTTGGTTGCTTCTGAAGCCAGGATCCAAAAGTCGACATCTTTATGCACTTTCTTACCTTCCAACTGTTGAGCCACTTCAATTACTTGGGCAATTGAGTAGTGAGGACATCCGAAAAACACAAATTCAACCGGCTTATCAGTACCTTTAGAAAGACGATCCTGGGCCCACTTGAGATCTTTTTCGGTAATGGTGATGGTTTGCTTTGGTTTTTTCCCGTTAAAAGCCATATCCATTGTTTTAGCTTCAGGAGTAACTCCCAAAATATGAAACATTGCAATAGAACCACCGGTAGCTAATTCAGCACAGAACGCAACCAATTCTTCCTGTTGCGGTGTTTGCGGCATATTGGCAAAAACAGGTATGCCCGGGTCCATTCTTTGGGCTGCAGCATATCCTAACAGATGGTAATCAAAATCATCTTTGATTTCTGTTTCAACGTTGATCAAGGTATCGCCAATTCGATTCTCATCTAAATGAAACCCGTAATTAGGCGTTCTTCCGGTAATGGCTGAAGCCAGCGAACTTTTAGCTGACTCACGGTTTGAGCGGGCGCCTAAAATCGCATTAACATAAGGTGTGGCACTGGATTCAGCAAAGGCTACGTGTTCTCCCATTCTGGGGACGTTTTGCTGAAGTTCGGGTGTGCAGCTATAACTCAGGGTAATTCCCAACTTTTGAAAAACATCATTGACGCTTCTTAGATGCTCTTCCTCATTACAGGGATCGCCAAATCCGACTTTTTTTAAATAATCCAGATTATACAGAGGATTGACTGTTGGGCTGACACGGCATTTAGCACCACCTTTCAACATTTTATCGCTGTACCAAACGTCTGAGGCGTGGTGTATCAATGAAGTATGAACACGATTGACTTCGATCATTTTGTCAGCGCCAAGGGCGTCACCAATTGCAACCAGAAGTTTCATGGCTTCCTGATCGCCTTCAGTATACTTACCAGCTAACATATCTTCTTCAAACTCGGTTAATTGCATATAATATCTCCTATTATTAAAATCTTTATTCGGGCATTGTTCTCTTTTGGCATTCGTTTGTTAAAAACGCTTCGCCTGATGAACAATTTCACCATTTTTAACCACTTTCAGACATGGATTCCCGCCAATACGATATGATAATTCAGCTGGAGAATCGATATCCCATACTACAAAATCTGCTAATTTACCTATTTCCAAACTACCTAATTTTTCTTTTAAACCCAATGCCTGGGCTGCGTTTATGGTTACACCCCGCAGTGCCTCTAGCGGTGTCAGGCCAAATAGGGTACATGCCATATTCATCATTAGTGGCAGGGATAAACTGGGACTGGAACCCGGATTACAATCTGTACTAATTGCAATGGAAACACCCGCTTCCCGCAGTTGTTTTACTGGTGGTAACTGGGTTTCTCTCAGAAAATAAAATGCCCCGGGTAAGAGCACCGCTACACAATTTTTATCAGCCAGAATTTTTGCATCACTCGGATCCAGATATTCTAAATGATCAACACTTAAGGCATCATATTGAGCTGCTAAAACGGCTCCCTTTAGATCAGAAAGCTGTTCTGCATGCAATTTTACAGCTAAGCCATGTTTTTTAGCGGCCTTGAATACTTTTTCTGTTTGATCAAGTGAAAAACCGATCGTTTCACAAAATGCATCCACTGTTTCAGCTAAGTTCTCTGCCGCCACTGCCGGAAGCATTTCCTGAACAATCAGATCAATATATTCATCAGCACGGCCTTTGAATTCGACAGGTACTGCATGGGCACCTAAAAATGTGGCATGGACTGACACCGGTAATTCTTCCCCCAGCCGTCGGATTACTTTCAACATTTTTAATTCATTTTGCACATCCAAACCATATCCGCTTTTAATTTCAACGGTAGTCACACCATGGGCTAACATTTCCTGAAGCCGGGGGCGACTTTGCTCGTACAACTCATGTTCTTCTGCGGCACGCACACCTTTGACAGTACTGACAATACCACCACCAGCACGGGCAACTTCTTCATAACTGGCACCGTTTAAGCGCATTTCATATTCTGACACTCGATTACCAGCATAAACCAAATGGGTATGGCAATCAATTAGACCTGGTGTTACCCAGGCGCCATCAAGATGATGGACTTGGGTTGATCGCTGCTCGATGTCAGAAGGTAGTTGATCTGCTGGTCCTAACCAGGTAATCTGTCCCTGATTGACAATCATGGCACCATTTTCAATACTACCATATTGTCCGGCATCCGCCAATGTAACCAAGTGGCAGTCTAACCACAAAGTATCTATTTTTTCTGGAAATGAATTACTCACTGAAATTGCCTCTTTCAATATAATATTAGATTAAATTATTATAACTATTCAATAGATCTTTAATTCATTATTCTGAGACCGGATCCCGTTTACCGAGTTAGAGTATGGCACCCTTTGTTCTTTGCTCAGGGTACTGGTTTGATGGACACAATTTAACTACGACCGTTTATCCAGTATATCCAGTATATTTGCACAATTTTTTTCTGCTTGTTGATAGATGCTTTCTGCCTCTTTTAAAATCTCTTTTTTATATGTCTCATCATTGATATCGGGAATATTGATTAGTACATTCTGCCATGCCCCCCAAATACCAGTTTCTAATGCTCTTGCCCCAACTTGTACGTCTGATTTCGAAGCATAGTTCACATGTTTAGCTGCTTCAATCATAGCCTTCCAGGCAGAGTCACCCAAACGCATGGTTGTCAGTGGGATATTGATAGCCGACTTCAGACCTTCCTGCATCGCTGCCAAACGGGCTGATTTTTCTTCAGTAGTTGCATTTGGAAGACGCATGGCATCCATGTATTCATTAAAAGCGTTGGTATCCGCATCAATCATGGGAATTAACTGTTGTGTTACTCCATGCAAGGTCGGAATAATCTCACGCATTTTTTGATCCAAGTGTTCGAACTTCCGAACGCCCATAGTCAGTTTTGTCACCATAGAACCTAATCCAACACCTACAGCAGCTAGCTGAGCTGAAACGGAGCCTCCTCCCGGCGCTGCGGTCCTGGCTGCAACTTCCTCTACAAACTCGCGGACACTCAATGAGGCCAGTGGCTCTTCTGGTTTTTCAGCCACAATGTATTCAATAATCCGTTCCTGAGGATCAAATTTTGCGACGGAGTTTAACCCTAAGCGTTCAATAGCCAATCGTACTTTTTGATCTTCTTCAATGACAAATAGCTTCTCTTTTTCAATATAATAATCAGCCGCCAGCATAATTGATTCCAAAGGAATAATTCCAATGACTTCTGAACCGGCGACACCGACATTGAGTTCAGCCGCATCCTTTTTTACTTCTTCAAACAAGGTATGAATGGGTGTTACCTGGTAATTATTCAGGTTTACTGTCACCTGAGCCATGTTATATTCATCCACAAACCAGCCAATCCCTTTTACATCTTTTAAACGACCTGGTTTATCTCCACGCCCGGCTTCCCTGACATTGAGTGCGATCCGGTGAGCCTGATGTTTGGTACCCAGAATATTCACATTATAGGCAATTAAAAACATCCGTGCACCGGTAGCAGTAGCACCCCAGGTTGGTACAAATTCAGATGGACCATAATCTGGTTTCCATTTTTCTTCTTTAAGTCGTTCGGCTAATCCTTCATACTCTCCCTGACGTACGTCCGGTAATCTTTTTCTATAGGCACGTTCTGAGGCTTCTTCATAGAGGTAGATGGGTAAACCCAGTTCTTCTCCTGCCCGACGACCAAATTCCCTTGCCACATCAGCACACTCTTCCATGGTAGTATTTGCCACCGGAATAAAGGGGCAAACATCCATGGCGCCAAAACGCGGATGGGCACCTTCATGTTGCCTCATATCAATGAGATCTTTAGCAACACTTGCTGCTGCGAGAGCTCCCTCAACGACAGCTTCAGGATCACCCACAAAAGTGTAGACAGTTCTATTGGTAGAAGCACCAGGATCCACATCCAAAATCTGACACCCTGGTGTTTGACGAATAGCATCCGCAATGGCTTCAATTGTTTTTTTATTACGACCCTCGGAAAAATTAGGAACGCACTCAATAATTTTTTTCATTAGATATCTCCAGGTTCAAATCCGGGTAGTTTATGGTTTACAGGAAACGCATCTTCAACCCGGATTAAATGCTTAAATGGTTAAACGATTTTATTTAAAGATTTCATCTACTGTACTATCTATTAAAGAATCTTCAACCAAATAAGGAACCGTTATATGATCTGCATTGGTATCATCACTATTATGTGCAGCTGCAACTCCCATAGCATTGTTGTTTCTGGCCCAGCTTCGTCTGGCGACACCGCCCATCACGTCCCAGGACATGGCATCTTTGATAATGGCATCAACCCGCTCACTACCATCCAACACCATCCCAAATCCACCATTGATGGCTTTGGCGATTCCGGTTCCACCACCGTTATGTAAGGCCACCATCGTCATTCCACGAGCAGCATTTCCAGCAAAACATTGTGTTGCCATATCGGCGCATACATTACTACCATCATAAATATTGGCTGTTTCTCTAAAAGGAGAATCTGTTCCGCCTGGATCATGATGATCCCGTCCCATCATAATCGGACCGACTTCACCGTTTCGTACCATTTCATTAAACTTAAGCGCAATCTTGATCCGACCCTGAGCATCCTGATACAGAATTCTGGCCTGGCTACCTACCACTAGCTTGTTTTCTCCTGCATCTCGAATCCAGTTGTGATTGTCACGATCTTCCTCACGTCGATTAGGATCGATACAGCTCATTGCCGCTTTATCGGTTTTTTCCAAATCTTCTGGTTTACCACTCAAACATACCCAGCGAAAAGGTCCATATCCATAATCGAATATTGGCCCCATGATGTGCTCAAAATAGGATGGAAAGATAAAACCGTCTTTGGCATCTACCCCATTCTTAACCACCTCAATAACTCCGGCATCAAATACGGCTTTTAGAAAAGCGTTACCATAATCAAAGAAATAAATACCGCGTGCCACAAGTATTTTGATTAATTCGTAATGACGACGTAAACTTTTGTTGACTTCTTCTTTAAACAGTTCCCTATCTTCAGCTAATAATCTTGTCCGTTCTTCAAAGGACATTCCCTGTGGGCAGTAACCACCGTCATATGCTACATGGCATGACGTCTGGTCAGACAATAAACTGATATTGATATTATTCTCAGCCACATATTCTAACAGATCGACAATATTTCCATGATAAGCGATAGAAAGTGCTTGTGCATTGGCAACGGCATCACTGGATGCTTTAAAAACTTCTTTCAGATCGGATGAGACCATGTCAACCCAACCCTGTGAATGGCGGGTTTCAATTCGTGATAAGTCCACTTCAGCGATGATAGAAACAGCGCCAGCAATTTTAGCGGCTTTAGGTTGAGCACCACTCATTCCGCCTAAACCGGAAGAGACAAATAGCAACCCACCCAGGTCTTCTTCGACGCAAACATCGCAGTACTTACGACCAGCATTCAGTAGGGTATTATAGGTTCCGTGTACAATTCCCTGTGGACCAATATACATCCAACCACCGGCTGTCATTTGTCCGTAAGAAGTAACACCCATTTGGGCGGCAATTTCCCAATCTTCAGGATTGTCATAAAGTCCTACCATCAGACCATTGGTAATAATGACACGGGGATCAGTGGGGTTGGACTTGAAAACACCTAAGGGATGTCCTGATTGCATGACCAGGGTTTGTTCTTCTGTTAACTCTTCCAGATATTGTTTGATCAATCGGTATTGCATCCAGTTCTGACAGACACTGCCAGTTTCTCCGTATGTGACCAGTTCATAAGGGTAAAGCGCCACAGCCATATCTAAATTATTATCAATCATCAATTGAATCGCTTTACCAGCCAGGCATTTTCCTTTGTATTCATCTACGGGTTTGGCTTTAATTTCTTCAGTCGGTCGGAATCGATAGCCATATACTCTTCCACGTTCTTTTAATTCGGTTAGAAACTCTTTGGCCAACACATTATGGTGTTCCTCTGGAATGTATCGCAAAGCATTTTTCAAAGCTGTTCTTGTTTGTTCTTTGGATAATCGGAATCCTCTATCTGGTGCACGACGAACGCCAGGTTTAAATTCAAGTTCAGCCGGAAGCGGTCCTTGAATCTTGATGCGATTCGTTTCTGAATAAGATTTTTGATTTTGTGACATGGGAATGACCTATAATTAATTCTTTAAATTAAGCTCAGATAAGGTATAAATAAAAACACCTACCGGTCGATTTTAGAACAAATCAGCCGGTAGGTCGTTTAAACACAAAACTAATATTAGGCTATTAAGCCAGTAGTTCTTTAGCCAGGGCTGCAGCAGAACCAGCATCTTCAGCATAACCATCGGCACCGACTTCTGTTGTAAATCGGCCATCCACAGGAGCACCACCTAAGATAATCTTAACTTTATCCCGGAGTCCGGCTTCAGTAAATAATTTCACTGTCTGTTCCATATTCACCATGGTTGTGGTCAAAAGGGCTGATAAACCAACGATCTGGGCATCATGCTCTTTAGCAGCTTCCAAAAATTGCTCAGGACTGACATCACATCCCATATCCACTACTTTAAATCCGGCGCCTTCCATCATCAGTTTTACTAAGTTTTTACCGATGTCATGTAAATCACCTTTAACACTTCCCAGTACCACTGTTCCTGCTGACTTGACTTCTCCA
>Ga0307989_1001286_pt1 | contig 13842 bp, 24 predicted proteins | sample EllFjometagen185_FD_203164 | JGI IMG/M metagenome (GOLD analysis project Ga0307989, IMG submission 203164) | Marine microbial communities from Ellis Fjord, Antarctic Ocean - #185 | ecosystem: Environmental > Aquatic > Marine > Unclassified | place: Southern Ocean | collected 2014-10-08
GAGGCAAAACGCTAAAAGAGCTAGGTTTAGCATAACTCTTTCGATATTTAGTCTTATGAACCCATTACGTCGATATGTCCGCCGCATCCTATTAGAAGAAGTCCAGCAGGAATACTGGGGAATAGCCGGCTCAGGTGTTGTTTTTGTGTGCCAAGAAGATGGCACGGTTTTCTTGCAGCATCGATCTGACAACGTTATGGGAGGTGCAGGCCAGTGGGGTTTCCCTGGTGGCGGTATCCACGTCGAAGGACAATATGAGCGAAAATGGTCTGTACCCATCCCAAAAGAACACATCCTAGAAAACAATAGCCCACGGTTTTATGACCAGGCGATTGAAGAAGTCCGCGAAGAATGTGGCTCTGTCCCGAAAAGCCGTGTGGTCGACACGTATATGTATGAGGATCGAGGTTTCAAATACAAAACGTTTGTCGCGGTGATCACTGCAGACGCAAAGTTCGAATGGGAACCAGCCCCTGCTGAAGAATTTGAGAATGAAACCCAGGGCGAAAAATGGTTTGACATCAAACGGTTCGAAGCTGCCGATTTGTTTTTCGGGTTCACACCTGGATTGATTGCAAAAGTAAAGAACGCCGCAGTGGGAAGTGTAGAATGAGTTTAATCGATGATATTGTTAGAGAAGTACTCATAGAAGACTACGCTGCTTTCGTTAGCAGATCTGGTGAACATAACCACAGAGAGCCATCATATGGTCCGGAGGACCACGAGGAAACGTCGACATTTCACAGGCCTCAAGATGCTGAGCCGAAACGTCATGCCAGAGCGCTAAAAACAATTTGGAAAGAAGAAGCAGACCATGCGTTTTTTAACTCATTGACAAAGGTACATTGGTTCACGTTCCGCCGAGTTAATCACACCGAAATTGGCAGAGCGGCAACTCCCGGTCGACACAAGGATGAAATTTCCGTCGTGCTTTATGCACCCGGTGAGATCGTATCGAGCTCTTGGGGTGAGGTTGGCATTGAAATCAGGGGCTACACGACGTATGCATCAAATGATATGGACGACTTATATACGGGATATAGCAACCTTCCGCCAAAACTAAGGGCGAAATATAAAAGTTCTGGTGTCCCAAAGCGTGGTAGAATGTCGACTGACCTTTCACACTTGAAAACAATTTTGGACAAAGGATCGTTCAAAGGTGCTACAGATTCTTGGGCAACCAACGAAGGTATCATTGCAAACTGGCATCCTGTCGCGATTCGTGTCAATCCGGCATTTTTCAAAAGCGCATATGTTCCATCGCAGGCAGCGTTGATCGACAAAAAACTAGCGATGCTAGCAGAGTTCGGGCTCCCGATATATGACGAACTCGGAGAGAAAGTTGACCCAAAACAATGGACCTGAGCATCATGAAAATCACAAAACGAAAACTACAAAAGCTAATCAAAGAAAATCTTGAACACGACGAATATCCGGATTCTATTGAAGAAAACGCGGGATATATTGTCGATGAGATTGTTACGATGCCGGGCTGGACTGATTGGGATGAGAACCGACTGATACGAGTCGTCACGTCAGAGATTGGAAACCTGGTGCCCATGCCACTTGACGATGACTGGCCTGACTTGGAAATGGAAGTTATGGCAATGCTGGATAACGCCAGAAACAATGCGTAGAAACGTGTAAACGTCGTCAAGATATGGTATAATGTTTATGTTGCCGAGATGGTGGCAACCCAAAACCCCGGGGCATAAATGACTGTCGATGACATTATGAAGAAGAGTATTGAAGAGATTGAGCATGAGGACCAACGATTGTACCGGTACACTGAGACGGTTGAGTTCAGTGCATTGTCTTCAGGAGATCGAAACAAGATCTACAGCTTGCAGGACTTTCTTGATGCGATTACCGAGGTGATGCGCATCCGGCAGTTTGTTGATGAGATTGCCAAAACGGTCGACTTTGAAATGTTGGAATTCGCCGAGGTGCTCACCGATGACTAAGACAGAAACACTAAAATGGATGTCATGGACCGCTCGTGTGAGCCAGTCTGCCCGACATGCCGAGCAGGCAACAATCCAGCTCAATAACCAATTGGTGTCCACTGTAGATCCGGATTGGTTACGCCAAATCGCCGAACAGCTTGATGCACTGAATCTCAACCTCCAAGAGCTTGTGCTTTATGAGGCACTCGATGGCGATTGATTTCGAAACTGTACTTATCATTGATTACGAACCGAAGTGGATTCACGAGTACTCAACACTCGGGCCTGCCGTTGGTGATAAGGTGAGACTGAAGGGTAATCAAATCGGCCTTGCATGCGGAAGTCACGTGGGCATCGTGACAAAGGTGATCCAGCGCCCAGATGGAATGCTTACATTTGATATTGAGTTGCGTGAAACAATGGAATACCCAAGTCGTCCCCTCCCGATACAAAAAGCCCGCTCGGTGAGATACAATCTTACCAATATTGAGCCGGTCTCACAGGACACCCCGCTTGGGCAACACCCGAGGAACCCGAACCCATGAATAGCAAACCTGATATGTACATCTTCCTCGACGTCGATGGGGTAGCGAATACTCATTCACAAAACTGTATGCTTCCTGAGAACGTCGCGCAGCTCGACGACCTGTTTGACTTCATTGGGAATCCTGCCCATACCCAGTCTCACAATCCTGTCATCGTCTTCAATACAGCGTGGAACGGCAGGACCATTGAGAGGATGCGCGAAGTTCTTGCGGAGGCAGGCTCGCGGCACGCTCACACGATTGACATTTTCCAGACAGACTGCTGTTCTGGTGGCGGTGATCCCTGTCGGCGATGGCTAGAAGACAACGACAAGATTGGATCGCCCTACGTCATCATTGATGACTCCCAAAACAAGTATGGGGCAATGCGCTGCCGGCTCGTGAAGTGTGACTATAAGGTTGGGTTTGACGCTCAGGGACTTCTGGCTGCTCGCATGATCGTTTTGGAAAATCGACTGCTTACATATGAACACCTAGACAATGAAGGTCGACTAAGACAACGAGCGCTCGAAAGCATCAACGAAGAGATTCTTCGGTTGTGCCATAAGACACCATGGCTGGATGATGTGCGCAGGATGAACGCAGTTCGTGAAATGATTCAGGAACATGCAGAATGTCAAGATGCACCAGACTTTTTGAAGCTGGCATACTTGGCGAAGGGAGAATGAGTATGAATATTTTGGACGAGAATTTTTTCTGGGCATGGATGGAAAACGTGCACATTGGTGCTACGATGGGCACAGTAGGGCTAGTCATATTGATTGTTGTGCTGGTAATTAATTTGGCAAATGACAAACTCAGCATACCCCAACGCCGCGATTATAGAAAGTGGCTGAAGCGCTCAGCCGCCGCGGTGTGTGTATCATCAGCCGTTGCAAGCATTCCTCTTTTCGGCGACATTCGTGAAGCAGCGTTCGAGCGAGCCGTCACCTCAGCAATTACATCGGAGAATGTTGAGGTGATTACAGCCTCGGTTAGTCGTATGGTTGTCCGAACGGAGTGTGCAGTTTTCGGCTGCGAAAAGAAATAAGTGAAAAAGATTAGTGTAAACCGTCAAAAATCGTGTTATGATGCTATTTATACACACGAGCTCCGCGCCCGTAACGACTTTGACAATTGAATTTAGAGAAAAGCATGGGTGTGTTTCCATTGGGAGAAACACGTTGCCAGCGTGCCAGGTTCGATTCCTGGACACCCATCCACAAAAGAGGAATAAATGACGACCCAATTTGATGCAAAGCAAGAGTTTCAGTTTCGACTCGAGGTGCTCAACGACTCCGCATCGGAGGTGCTAGTTGATGCATCATTAATCAGAATGGTCGGTGCCAACCCAATGGTTGGACACATTAGTTTTGAAATGTATGTCCCGCAAAAGGATGACATTGAAAAATACATGAAACTACACGGTCAAAAAGTAAAATGCGTACTTGAACTCATGATAGGTGAGGGCGAAGTAACAAACAAATTTGTCATTAACGAGGAAATATTTATGATGCCGATTCAATTCAATTATGCATCAGAGGAACCATTGGTTCTACGTTTTTTCTCAAGTGACATGTTCGAATAAGAAGAATAAGTGACAGCAAACGGTTTGCACGTCACGAACACAAAACATAATCCTCAGGAGGGGCTATGAAAATCACGCGAAAACAAATTAGGCATCTAGTCGAGCAGACCCGCGGAAGATACGATTTCGGCACTCCCGCGGGTGATAGTGTCACAGCGCTCAGTCTGAATAAAATTGAACTGAAAGCCCTCTCGAAGGCGTTTACGATGCAGGTATTGCCGGAAGATATTCCGTACATTCAATATAAGACCAGAACACGTAAAGGGGAGAAGTGGCTTGAACTCACAGATTTCGATAGTCGGCTCGGCAATACTCTTGCTTCGCTTGACGAAGAATGGGCAGCAAAGTTTGGAACATCAGTCGAGCAAGTGCTGTCTGTTCTGATCAATGGCGGAGCCACAAAAGCGAAGCGCGCCCGTCGTGCACCACGTAGTTTCTCGTACTACGATTAATTGTAAACCCGATGTGTTTTAGCATATCATTCACTGGACAGGTGGAATACAATGACAAAGCCGAATAAAATAATCACACAACTCATCACAGCTGATGCGGATCTTAAATGGGTCATGGCGTCATTCCTTGAGAAGCGTGGTATCGCCCCGAAGGTCAGAAGGTTCTTACGGAGCGTCGCGCTAGCTCAGGACAATTTGGTCGATAGGCGAAAAGAAGACGCCAGACGAGACTCACGAGATTTGTGAAACGCCTTATTACCATGTTCGCAATGATAATTGCCATGGCAGGCTGTGTCAGCGATGATCAGACGTATTTGGTAGCATGTCCGCTAGAAAACCTAACAACACAATATCCCACCGTGAGCGTAAAGCGTGGATGGGTTGAACGAACTGGAAGCCTAGATTTGTTATATCGCGGCAACAAAGTTCCGGTCGCTATCCTAAACGGGTGCGAGTGGGTTATGGTTGATGAGTCGATTGAGGACGCACCGCCCTACATCATTCAAATGTATGGCGAAGACATGTGGATGGCACACAAAGCGCTTGATGGCTTGGCTGAAAGAGTATTCCAGTGACGTGCACGCTTCGTGTAAAACGCCTGAGTACATCGCTGATATGATAAATGCCCATGAGCTTCTTGGAAGGAAAATCGAGGAATGGAAAATTGCAAACCTCGCGACCCTCTAAGATGGAAGGAACCTGATTATCAAATCGGTGCCATCGTGATTTGCAAGGCATCAAAACGTATCGGGCTGGTCATCGACATTGACGACCCAGGCGGGTATGCCCAGGTGCAGGTCATGATAGACGGCGTGAAAGGTTGGTACCCGGATACTGGTTTCATAGAATACGAACGCGGGAAACTGTGGTTCGAGATGGAATATGATGAAGAATAATAGCTCAATAGGTTATTCAGTAGGCGACATTGTCATTGGGACCATCGGCGCACCCGTTCACGAGCTCGGTCCTGGCTTGGTTTTGAAGCTCTCCACACGAACATGGACAACCGACATTATTGCAGACATTTTAATCAACGGCCGGAAGTTCAAGCGAAGAGCCAGATATTACAGAAAATTCAATCAAGATGAAGATCATGTATGAGCCCGGAAAACTGCTGAAGATGAAGTGGACCGGTGAAGTGTGTCTTGTTCTGAGGCGACTCACACGTGACGACTTCACATCATACTTTGTTTTGATGAATGGCGAAAAATGCTGGTGGGGTGACGTTTTGCTGGAGGAAGTGTAAGTCATGGAATACTATGATGTCGGCGACCTTGTAATAGACGCCGGAGGAAATATAAGTCTTGTTATGGAAATCATGCGGGATCCTGATGGGCACATTGATTTGGTGTATACCTTGAAAGAGGGCCGCAAGATTTGCTACCTAGGACCATTCCCGGAGCTATACCTAAGGAGAAACGATGACTGAGCAATTTAAAATCGGGTCGATCGTGGCAAACAGGCACTCAGGCACACTCGGCTTGGTTCTAAAAACGCTGGAAAACCATGACCTGTTATCATCCCGCATTTTTTGGGGTGGCGAGGTAAAATGGGTGTGGAACACTGAGCTGGAATTGATATATGAGGTGAGTGATGACGACTGAATACCATGACATTGGCTCGATCGTGGCCAACAAACATACAGGCTCGGTAGGTATGGTCCTGATGACCCGCGATAATTGCGGCGAATTATCATCATACGTCCTAATGGATAATACGAAAAAATGGTTACGAAACGAATGGTTAGAAATAAAATCGAATACATCAAATAAAGTGAGTTTTCGAGTGTAAAGAGCGAAAAATCGTGGTATAATTGATTCACAAGGTACGGAGCCAAGCGCACCAACCTGCATTGACAATCGAATATGAGAGAGAGAGAAAGATAGGAGTTGCACCGTGAATCGACAGTAAGGGGTGTGACAATGATCAGGGTAAGGATGGGGCCCTGGACGAAAACAATGGTGGATATCGTCTAATTGGTTAAGATTCTGGACTGTGAATCCGGAGACCTGAGTTCAAATCTCAGTATTCACCCACTTTGGTTAAGGTAAAACGGGTTTGGTTCTGGTATACGACGAAAAAGGTCTGGTGACTGAGACTCGCGGAGGGTCGTGGGTGGTTCAATTCCGCCGTCCTAGTTTGTGGTTCAACTCCACGGAAACCCACCAAAATATATCGTAGGTTTTGTGTAAAACGCCGAATCATGTGGTATAATGATTATGTTGCCGGGGATGATAACCGGTGAGAAACGACGAGGTTTGGAATGAAGAGCGCAAAACAGAAAAAGCCCGACGCGGTTGTTGGCGACAAGGTTCAACTTCGTAACTCGGGTAAAATGGGAACAGTCACAGCGGTCTTCGGGCTGCCCAAGTTCAAGCTGGTGATCAAGCTGACGACAGGTCAGGTTGTAGAGCGCGGAATCTGGGACGTGATTGTTCGAAACAAAAAGAAATAGGAATGGGTCCATGGCGCAATTGGTAGCGCAGCTCACTTTGGGAAAAAATAGATACCTGTGAAAACAGGAAAAGGGGCAGAACCTGATTTTCCGAGATTAATGAGTTGGTTCCAGGTTCGAGTCCTGGTGGACCCACCACGCCGGTGTAGCTCAGTTGGTCAGAGCTTCTCACTTGTAATGAGAATGTCGGGGGTTCGAATCCCTCCATCGGCTCCGCGCAATATCTTGTGATACATTGGACGTCCGGCCAGGACAGAGATGTATGCGGTTTGAAAGCAAGTTCGTCTGCTAGTTTCGAAGCATGCAGATTCTTTACGTAACAAGAATAAAGAGTGAAGTATAGCTAGTGGTCACGCGCTGGGCAGAAAACCCAGAGACTCAGGTTCAAGTCCTGGTGCTTCATTCCGATCGCCCGGTTCATCTATGTGGCTAAGATGCATTTTTTACATGAATGTCAAGAGGGTTCAAGTCCTTCACTGGGTACCACAAGCATATATAATACACAGGTTCGAAATTGTTAATATACTTAGGCATATGAAGAACTGTGAAAAATGTGATACTTCCCACACTGGAAGTTATGGTTCAGGAAGGTTTTGTTCTAGCGAATGTGCAAGATCATTTTCAACCAGCAAAAACAGGAAAGCAATCAACGAAAAAGTAAGCAAAACATTGAAAGGTTCTGGACATCAAGACATCCAGAAAACATGCATTGGTTGCAACAAGCATTTCATGGTTTCTTGGCGCCGAAGAGCAAAAACGTTTTGTTCGGTTCGCTGCAGGAACGTAAACAATGAATCGTATATATGGAAAATAGCCGCCGCCAGCAAAGCGAGGTGTAGTACTCTAAAAGAACGTAAACGTATGCGTGACATCGGTCGCTTAGGCGGATTCGGAACAAAAGGAACAACCCCAGGAGGAACAAAATACCAATCTCTTTTAGAGAAAAAATGTTTTGAGTTTCTGGAAAATGAGAAAATCAATTTTGTGGCGCATAAGCCGTTACCTGACTCTTCAAAAGTGTCGGATGTTTATCTTCCTGAAAGGGATTTGTGGATAGAAATTGATGGAATCAATAGAGAAAAACGGAAAAAATGGCTCGGGAAGAATTATGATTATTGGATTGCAAAACTACAGCAATATGAGGACAAAAAACTTGACCTTATTGTTTGCGCATCATATGATTCTTTTGTAGAGACAATAAACAACGTAGTGATAGAAGCTCGGCAAGCGTTAGGGTCATGAACCTGTGCGTAAACCTTTGAGTGTTCTTGTTGGCTTATAAGCGACGGCCGATGGAGGGTTCAAATCCCGCCCACTGCACTTACGAGGAAGCCTGTGTTGTCCGAGAGGACCCGGGTGCTATAAAAAGTCTAGATATGGTTGAAATAAATCGCCTAGAACTTCCTTTCCAATATAGAGGTTATGATGCATTGGGTATTGCAGAAAAACATGTTTGCTGAGGAAGGGTACGACAGGTTGCTTCGTGCAATGGCAAGATGTGACGTCAAGTATTCTGAGCACAAGGTCGTTCCATTCGTGGGCGACATATCGCCTGAACCGGTCATCACGCCAGGCGACAACGTCGTCGTTGTGGGATCCTATTCCATGGCTGACCACGCGACAAAAATGGGCTGGGTTCCCGGCAGCTTCAAGAATGATAACTTGGACTTCGAGGTGCAAATCCAATACTGGGGCAATCAGATGCTCAACCATGATGCAGTGGTAACCACACTGGGCGAAGTTGAGTTTCAAGAGAAACCCTTCTTCATTCGACCCACGCTAGATACCAAGTCATTCAGTGGCATGGTTATGGACTGGGGCGAGTTTACAGAATGGCAGGAAAGCATCAGAACCATGACGGAAGATGAGCAAACCTACGCAACGGTGGATTTGAATACCAAAGTCATGGTATGCAAGAAACGAAAGATACATCGAGAGTTCAGGCTCTGGGTCGTGGATGGGATCGTAGTGACGGCCTCCATGTATAGAGATGGAGCAATGGTTCGGTACGATGACAGAGTAGACGAGGCTATCACTAATCATGGTACCGCTGTAGCGGCGGTATGGTCGCCAGCCAGGGCTTATGTCTTGGATTTGTGTGACACACCTGACGGAATCAAAATCGTCGAGGCTGGATGCATCAACGCGGCAGGTTTTTACGCTGCCGACATGCAACTCCTGTTAATGGCCATCGAGAATATGAATGGTTTTGAATTCCAAACAAAGGACAAGTAAATGAGCTATTCGACCGAGGTTCACGCATTTCACGGAATCATCCTGACATGCGACGAAGTACAACGAGTATATGAGAAAGCCGAGGAGATCGGGCTGATGGGAAACCGGGAAGACGGGCTGGTTATGATTAGGCTTCGACCTGCAGTTGACCACTCGGCTGCCATCGCATGGTGTCCGGTTTCTTTCGGTGAAAACGAAGAAGCAGCTATTCAGGTGCTCAACCCGAACCCACCACATGATGATGTTTTTGACAGAATCTGTGAAGAGCTCGATCTTCCATATCGCGACCAAAATTTCTACTTTGTTGGAACGTATTCATAATGAAAACAAAACGTTGTCCCGATCCGGAACGTACCGGCCGGCTGTGACAACTGACATACCCCACCTCATGACAACGTACCTTTGAACACCAGCGTCAGGCACCGGTTTGATCCCCAGTGTCGGGACCTTGATGAGGTGGGGGAGCCCCGGACGAACTATAAGGAGAAAATATGTTCACATGGAAAATCGCATCGAAATCAAAAGGCGCATGGAATCACAACGGTAAGGCTGAAAAGATCGCCGATGCAATAAAGGCCATGAAGTTAGCGTTTGACGACTGTATAAAGGAAAATGGCGATATCCCCAACGATTTGGACTGGGGCGTGAAAATGCCAAATGAAGACCAGGAAAATAAAGTTCTCAAACCAGGAAAATAAGTGTCCAAACGAGTGTAAAGAACGAAAAATCATGGTATAATGGATTCATAAGGGGTTGCACGTTATCGTGCAAAACCTTGAAATTAAGGGGTCAAGCGCTCCAAACGGTTTCTTTGACAATTGAATATAAGATGTGCTCGAAGCTAGAGAGGGACAGCACCTGGCTCTTAACCAGGAGATGCGTAGGTTCGATGCCTACCGAGCACACCATAGAGATGACTGTTTCATTAGAAAATAAATCAATAACATAAAACAGAAGATGTTATACATGACAGTTGAAAGCGCGAGGGCGCCCGAACGTTAGTAAATGTGTTACAGTCATCTCTAAAAAATGTGCGGGGCGACGCACGATTATGCCAGACATTTCGCTCAATGTCAAAGCTGCGGCGGCAACTAGGTTTTTCAAGTGACGAGGTAAGTTCCGCAGAACGCCTTGGTAACTAAGTGCGGGCGAGGGCCATTAGGTAGGCCATCTGATTTCCAATCAGATCATCGTGCTGGGTTCGAATCCCGCCGTCCGCTCCATTTTTGGTTTTTATTTGTGATAACTGGGATTTGAACCTATTTATTATTATGCAAGACAAAAAGGTATATTACATAATCTACAAAATAACAAACAGGACAAACGGCAAAATTTATATTGGCAGTCATAAAACCCGAAATCTCAATGATGGATATATGGGTTCTGGCAATTTGATTGCAAAGGCAATTAAGAAATATGGAATTGAACATTTTACGAAAGAGTACATGTTTTTTCTAGACGCGTCGGATGAAATGTATGAAAAAGAAAGAGAAATCGTCAATGAATCATTTATTTTACGTAGCGACGTTTATAATTTGAAGCTTGGTGGCAAAGGCGGATCTGATTGGAAGCATATCAATGACAACGAGTTGGCCAGAAAAGAAAAGAACAAAAAAGCTGCGCTCGCAATGAACAAAACAAACTGGTCAAATCCAGAATGGATCGCCCGCAAGAAAAAGAACTGTTCTGAGAGTTTTAAGCAACTCCACAAAGAAGGGAAACTAAAGCCTTTTGACTGGACAGGAAGAAAACATAGAAAAGAAACAATTGAGAAAATGAAAAAATCTCATGCTGGAAAGCACGACGGAAGGCTTAATAGCCAGTACGGAAAAGTTTGGATCTACAATCTAAAAGAAAAGAGGTCCATGAAAATCGACAAAAACGAACTTGATTCATTCCTCAACAAAGGTTGGAAAAAAGGAAGAAAGATGAAGTTCAAATAATCGCCAGAGGTGATGAGCCTTTGAGCAATGGTAAGATGCATTATTCTTCAGCGAAGCAAAGATAACACGGTGAAAGAGAAGAGTATATGATGTATCAGGAGCGCCGCGAATGAATGGGGCGAGCGTTCCAACAATGGAAAGACTTCATTTTGGGCGAAGAGTCTGGTTACCCTACCAAATAAATGAAAGTCATCGGTCAGCGCGTGGATGGGGCGCTGGTCTTGCCTGTGTGTAGCTCAGTTTGGTCAGAGCGTTCCGTTTGGGGCGGAAAGGTTTCGGGGGTTCGAATCCCTCCACACAGACCACATAGACCTGAGTATTTGGGTCTTAAAACTGCTCGTTATCTGTGTGTAGCTCAGTCTGGTTAGAGCGCCTGTTTTGGAAACAGGGGGCCCGAAGGGAATTCGTAGGTTCAAATCCTACCACGCAGACCATTGTAGGAAGTTGCAAAGTGCAACAGGCGCGCCGCGAGCGTCAAGTCCATCGGTAACGTGATGGTCTACAAGTTGATGAGTCCTAAGTATTTTGACAAAAAACTGCTTGTTTACATGTAAATCAGTCAGGTAGAGCTGGGGACGACGGTCTTCGGTGTCGCGGGTTCAAATCCCGCCTTGTAAGCCAATTAGGTGTGCATAAGTGGGGATGTTGGTTCGAGTCCAACCATCGATATGGTATTGAACAAGGAAGTATACGCCGCCCGGAGGCTCGCACCCTCTCACATCTAGTTTACTCCGCCTGATACGGCTTTTAGAATTTGCAGATAGTTATAAATATGAACGAACATACATGCAAAAATTGTGGAAAAAAGTTTGCCCCAAGATACGATGCAACGGTATACTGCTCTGACTCTTGCCGAGCAACGCATTTGGCGCAGTATAAAAACTTTTTGGGCCCCACTGGCCGGCCGTATAATTTCAACAATGACAAGATTCGCAATTGTTTGATATGCAATAAAAAACTTCATCATCAAACAATGACAGGTTATTGTCGGCAACACTACAAAGAACATTCAAATTGGCGTGAAAACATTAGCGCTTCATTAAAAGGAAAAACAGGCGGACCAAGAAAAGGCGCCGGCATTGGAAAATCCGGATGGTACAAGGGTTATTGGTGCGATTCGAGTTGGGAACTTGCCTGGGTCATTTTTCATATTGATAAAGGGATTGACTTTGAAAGAAACTTGTCTGGTTTTGAGTATCAATATAAAGGATCCACACGAAAGTATTATCCTGACTTCAAGATTGGCAATCATTACATAGAAATCAAAGGTTACAAAACAAAACAATTTGAAGAAAAGCTAAAAGCGTTTCCGCATGAAATCACTGTTTTGTACAAAAAAGACATGGCGCAATACATAAACTATGTTACACAAAATTACAGCAAAGATTACATTGATCTTTACAATACACGCCCGTAGTATAACGGTGAGTACAAATCTCTGATAAGGATTAGGCGGTGGTTCAACTCCACCCGGGCGTACCACAATAAGACACGGAAATGACTGAGAGGCTTAAGGTAACGACCATTCGTGTCGTGGGACGTAGCTGCCCCGTGGGTTCGAATCCCACTTTCCGTTCTAAAACAAAACGCGGGATTGTTCGAGGCATGAACCAAAATGTCAGTTCAGCCCCGGCCGGGAATGGCTGAGAGGCTCAAGGCAACTGGTAGATGAGATTAATTGGGGAATCCGGAACGTAACCGAAGCGCAAGTCCAATTAGTACTATCAGTGACGGATTAGCATGCAGACTAATTACCTGCCTCTGTGAAGCCGTTCGCAGGTTCGAATCCTGCTTCCCGGGTTAGACACGGTCAGCTAGCCCAATTGGCAGAGGTGCTTGTTTGAGTGACAAGATGTTCCCGGTTCGAATCCGGGGTTGACCACCAATTTTACGCATAGGCTTATTCGCTTTATAATTTGTTTATGATAAAAACGGTTCAAGAACGAAAAAATACGCCTGCTAAATGTCCAAACTGCGATAAGGTATTCAAAAATATTTATGCTATGTCTGGACACAAGTATCACTGTCTAAACCCAGGCAAGAATCCATTTTCGTCTGCGTACGGGTGGAACAAAGGGCTTAATTTAACTGACCCGCGGATTGCAAATCGATGGAAGAAAAAACCAGAAGATATATTTTGTAAAGATTCCTCGATTAGAAGAGGGACGATCAAAACAATTCTTCTTTCTGAAGGACGTGGTGCAGAATGTGCTTTTTGTCATATAGGATGGTCATGGCATGGAAAGAATCTTGTTCTAGAGCTTGATCACATCAATGGTGTTAATAACGACAATCGAAGAGAGAATCTAAGATTTCTTTGCCCAAACTGCCATTCTCAAACACCGACGTTCAAGGGTCGAAACATTAATGTAAGAAAACTTGAAAAAATGCGGGTATCTAAAAAAGCTCGTGTTAACAAGCAAAAGCTAAAAGAGGAAAAAAGAAAGGAAAGAGTTGCTAATTTACAAGCAAAGAAATGGAAAAAGCAGACAAACATTAATAGCATTATCGAGTGCGTAATATCATCAGGTATTGATTTTTCAAAATTTGGATGGGTTCAAGATGCATCTAAACTAATAGGAATAACACCGCAAAAAGTTCGTCAATGGATGCGAAAGAACATGCCAGAATTTTTAGATAATTGCTACAAAAGAAACAAAACAATTGCGGAGTAGAGCAGTACGGTCAGCTCGCTTGGT
>Ga0307989_1001287_pt1 | contig 13839 bp, 25 predicted proteins | sample EllFjometagen185_FD_203164 | JGI IMG/M metagenome (GOLD analysis project Ga0307989, IMG submission 203164) | Marine microbial communities from Ellis Fjord, Antarctic Ocean - #185 | ecosystem: Environmental > Aquatic > Marine > Unclassified | place: Southern Ocean | collected 2014-10-08
CGACCAATGCTTGTGCTTTACAAGATATTGTACCAGTTTCATGGCTGTTTTTGTGTTCATTTGGTTTGTCGGGTTCGATACCCTTGCAGCATATGAAATCAAATCAATACATGTATTCAAACCTTGATCGCTCAGTTCCTTTGTTGGCTGCGTGTATGAGACTAGCTTAACATTCATTTGAATTTCATTCCTTTTTTCCAAGTCGGTCCGGGACTAGTCTTAGCACGAACTCTTTCACCTTTTTTGTTCACCCACCAAAACGTGCCTTTCACGTGTTTGCTGCCATGGTTTTTCGATTTTGCATTTAAGAAACCGGCCGATTTAGCGCGGGCAGCTTGACCAGCTTTACGTGCATTTTCCGTTGTGTTTTTAATTCCCAAAAATGCGGGCAGGCCAGCCTTCTTTCTTTTACGCATAGTTTTCTTACTAAGCTTTTTTCTGTTAACTTTTTGCCAATTGTGACGACCTTCTGCCAGCAGTTTTTTCTGTGCCTTTGAGGCGGCCTCGGATCTTTCCTCTGGCGACACGTCCATTCGCATGAAGATCGCCTGCACAGCACCCCAGTCATGCTGCTGTTTATGAATGTCGCAATGTTCAGCGATCGTTACCATTTTTAGGTTTTCAATATTGTTGTTTTTTCGATTTCCATCAATATGATGAATTTCGCACCCTGCTGGAATTTCTTTGTCATTTGCCAATTCCCAAATTTCTCGATAATGCATATTGCCTCCGTGAAAATAAGTATCTACAAATCTTCAAACGGTGACCAATGACGTTCATTCAAATCCTTCGAGCATTGGCCCGTTTTTCTGTGTCTAAAACAAATTGTACAACTGACTGCAACCGATCTGGCATCAGCGCTGCAAGCTTTGACATTGGAACCCACCGGAACTCGTCGTTCTCGGGCTTCCCAAGTTTTTCGCTGATTGGCAGGAATGGAGTTGTTTGTGACTGTCGTACACCAACAAAGTACACTGCCGTCTTTTTACGTGTACCTTTGCCGTACACAATTGGTTCAGAGTGTTCACCTTCGTACGCAGTTATGTCGGTTGGTGATGCTAGCGACGTTTCTTCTTCCAGCTCACGAAGTGCTGCCTGGAATCGTGTTTCGCCAGGATCAAGTTTTCCTTTTGGGAAATCCCAATTGGCGTAGGCCCTAACACACAGAACACTCGGTTCTGGCGAGTTCCAATCAATCACGGCGACGCCGGCACTTTGCAACATAGTTTTCTCCATTCGTTCTTATCAACAGTTCCATTATATCAGGAATGTCATAATTTTACACGACATGTTCGACTATGCTTTAGGACGTTTCCACTGTGTTGCCAAATCTGCGAAACCTTGCACACCAACGTATGCCAGTGCCAATGCGACCCACTGCTCGCCATCAATTTTGTCAGCGACCAACAGGCCTGTCGATGTCAACCAAACAAGCAACTTCCTGCTCATGAATCGGCTTACGTGTTTGTCTAAGAATGCTTTCATTTTTGTCTCCGTATCGAGACTAAATATCAGTTACGCCGTTATTGATGACATAATTTCTCTAAGCTCTTCGGCGAGGGCTTCCATTTCTCCGGCTGTCATTTGCCTTGACTGGTTGAGTTCATGGTATCTTCTGCCATAAATGTCTTTAAGCATTTTCTTATATTTGCCCAGTGTTGCATCGGATCCGTATTTTGCGAGTCCTATAAGCCCTCCAGCACCGTGACTATAATATACGATTTGTGCGTCAGGCGATTTTTTCACCGCTACGATGAGTTCGCGGAACACTTTATCAACGAGCTTCGTCATTTTTTTGAGCTTGCGATTACCCTTCACATCGTCAGGTGTACCAAAAAAGCCGGCCGCTAACAGGCCTAAGTTTGATGCCAGGGATACGTATACTCTCTTCTTTTCTGACCATCCGAGCTCTTCAGTCTTAACGACGTACTTCGGTTCAGTTCCACTCATGTCCTGCATCATTGCACCGATCAACCCACGGCTCTCTTTGTCGAGCTCACTTGTTTTATGTCCAAAAATATAGTCGAAGAGCCCTTTGGTTTCATAATTTGTAATAACATCACCTGACTTCAGCAATTTTTGCCATCCATGATCTCGGATCAGGTTCTTGACAATTTTGTTTATGTCTTGTCCAGCTATCATTTCTTTGAACTGAACGATTTTTTTGACGATGTTTATTTTCCAGTTACCTGGTTTGAGAAGCACTTCATTTTCAGCCGCATATTCAAACTGTGATACATCAATGCCATCACCTGAATCACACTCAACCTCCAAAATAATTCCGCCCTTTCCCATAAGCGATTCGCCGGGATTGGCCTGCATCAACGTTGACAACTCGCGAGTAATTGAAAACGATGGTCTTGTCACTGCAAACTGGAACGCTGTTGTTTTGTTTGGTGTCCATGAGGTGAAACCTGTCGTTTCCATCGAGCCATCCGAGACTTTTTCTAGGAATTCCTGGTATTGTTCTTTTGTGTCAAACATCATCCCACGATAAACCAGTTTCTTCTGTGTGACAGGATATTTCTGCATCAGCGATTCGGCTGCATCGCCTGAAGGTGGAGGTGCGAATTGACCTACATTTCGAACATATGAGTATAAAGTCCTGTCATCAAATTCTAGGTCGGCTGCATCGTCTTCATCATACGCCCCTTCCTTTAGTACATGCTTGACAAACGCCGCAAGCTCAAATTTGTTGTTTGACTCGATCACAAGTTTGTCCCCAATGTCGAGTCCTAGATCGTCACATGTACCAGATGGGAGTTCTAGGACGTGCGCAGTATTTTGTGAACATGTGCTACGACCTGTCAGGGGCTCCATCTTATCGATCTTTATGACCCGCTGCTTTTCATCAAAGTACAGGATGTCCAGCGCAATCTTCGTGTTTTTCATGTGGAATGAGGCCGGCCTGTTGTCCATTACGAATAGCATACCGTCGGTCCCAATTGAATCGCGGTTCATTAGCCCGAGGGCTCTGGTGTCATCTCTGTCAGCGAGTTCAACAGAAAATGAGTTGTTCCCGACGGAAATTGAATGTTCAGTCGCCATCAGGATCTTGTCCTGTGCGGAGGCGATGAATAACAGCTTCGACGACTAACTTGAGTGCAGCCATATTCTTGGCTTCTTCAATTGCCATACCGACCTCAAGATCTCTCATATCTTCGTCTGTTGCAGGCATATGCATTCGTGAGCTCGTTGTAAAAATTTCTTCGTTGTTCATGTCTATAGTCCTGTACTCGTTTCAAGATCCCACGGACCGTGGTGACCTGCCGCCATAACTTTGCTCGCGTATTCTGAGTAATCATATTCATAAAAATTGTCTATTTCATGAATATGGCCAATCGCATAGTATAGCCCTAGAGGCACGACGATGTTTCGGCCATTCGATTTGTCGATCACATTGCCTGTTTTGTTATCAACGATCCAGGCATGCCCGAAGTTTGTTCCCTCGAGTTGACCTTGACCTGCTACCTCACCGTGAACCAACGTGTATCGCTCGCCTTCGCCGCGGATATTTTTATTCATCATAAAATTACTGGCTGCCCAATAACAATCGCCTTTCGCTTCCATGTTCGTTCTCCGTTACTTCTAAATATCGGCACGTCCACACGTGTTGCATTCCTTTGCGAAATATACATTACCCCCAAGCATGCACCACCCAACCGCCACAGACGAACCCGTGCCATACCATGTGCATCCATGGACGTTCACCCAAGAAATAAAATGGCAAACCCATAGCATAAATGACTAAACCAACAAAAAATGACGTGTCGACGGCGTCGAAAAAGACTAATGCAAGCACTCCGCCTGTGATGCTTAGCATCACCAGCACCACATCGGTAAATCGTTCCGGAACGTAAAAGAAAATCGTTGGAATTGAAAGCATGATTGCGGTAAGGAAGAACAACATACCAGGAACAGGTGGGAGATACTCAAGCAACGTCGCCGGGATAAGCCAGAAAATCGATGTAATGTCGAGCTGCTGTCTTGCTATCTTGAGAAGCAGGTCATCATTAGTTGAATGGTACAAAAACGAGAAAAAGAATGTGCATGCCGAGAACAGAAAAAACGGAACCTTAGCAACCGGTGCATTGAATGTGTAAGAAAAAGCGATGATGAATGGAAGCAGGTGTGAGAGTGCATTGATTCTCTCTTCTACAATTGGTCTATTCTTTAGCACCTAACCCGCCTAGCTTGCCTCGTGCGTTTCCCATCCGGCTTCACGATTCCAAAAATCAAATGTGGGCACTGTTTTGCCTAGGACGTACAAGGCAAACATACTCTGCGATTCCATTTTTTGTTTTATAGTTCCATGGGAATGTGTTTGTTTGAATGTCCTGATTGCAATGTCAGGGAACTCGCGATCGAAATCTAGGAAGCCATATAACATCTCGTTCAGGTTCTGATCAGTTACTTCCTCAACCTCAACAGGCTCTACATTTAGTGGCACTATGGTCCCAGACGACTCTGAAAATTCAACTTTCATAGGTCATCCCATGGCTGGGACTTGTTGGTACCGGCCTTCCATTCGAAAAACCTTCCAATAAGATCAAAAAAGAATGTCGGAAATATAATTGGCAAAATGACAGCAAGCACCCCAAGGATGAACAGTATTCCAAGTGCCGCCATCAAGATTTTCATTATCACCTCTACAATAAATATTCGGTCAATCGTCGCTTGATTCAAAGGCCGCAGATAAAATATCCTTCGCCGGTGGAATGTCCATTGACATGTCAAAATCATCAATTAAGATTCTGTTAATTTCGATTTCGTCTTCAAGGTGCTTTGGGAAAGGCCACATGAAGTAATACGCACCAGTTGTGAACTTGCTTATGATCCACTCAAGTCGTGAATATTGTCCTGTTTGTCGTGTGCGAACCATGTCTGTCATCATGTATCCCCGCAATTCCCAGAATGCTCTGAACGGTGCAGGCCAAGGGCCCAGGAACAACAGAAACAGCAGGCCCCATGGGCCTATAATGAACGAAGACAGCGCAAACAATGCTAGCCACTGCGGGAACAGGTAACTCAGCATAAACGTCAGCTTTCCAACTCGTTGGCTGTCGTCGACATGAACAAGTTCATGGCATAAAACAGATGCTGCCGAATTCTCATTTTTCTTCATCCATTTTCTTGACGGAAAATATACTGTATCGCCAATTACGGTCGTGTAATTCGTCATAAACTTTGGATTGAAAAACAGCACCACACCAAGAAATCGCATAAACGGACTTTCGTCTTTAAACTTGAACTTGATATGGTACCGCTCCTCAGCAAACTTGCGAATGCCATCATATGATATTTTGTTCGATGTCATGTCAACCTCCGAACATTAACTATCATGTTCACCAGCGCTTCCGCAACTGCATACCCGATTCATTCAGGTACTTATCAGCTTTCCTGGCGTTACATGGCTCGCAGCTCAATACGAGATTTTCCCATGTTCCCGGGCCATCTTTCGACTTTGGAATTACGTGGTCTCGAGTTGATGCGTGGTATGGAATATGGTCACCACAGTACTGGCATTCGCCTTTGTCACGGATGTACAGGTTTCGTCGCGTAGGTTTCTTTGGCTTACGTCGACCTTTGATCGCACCAACGAAGACGCCTTTCACGAAGCGAACTGTAACAGGAAAAGGGATTGGCCCGTCGACATGTCCAATTGTAACGGATGGGTGTGTCTCAACAACCTCAACTCGCCCCTTGCAGATATCACCCATGGCTTCCTGCCACGATGTTGTGTAAAGTGGCTCGTAACCAGTGCTTAACACGTTTACGCTCGTAATTATATTTATCATATTCCCTTCTCCCTACTTATAAATACCACAATCATCCTTTTCGATTATAATCAAAACGAACGTTTTGTTCAAAAACCAAAGGAACATACATGAAACTTGGACTCGTAATGCTACTTTTTCTGGCGATGCATGCATTTGCTTGGTTTGGTGCAAACTCGCAACATGTGTGGCGAGACCAACCTAGCGCCATGCTAACAGCTCTTATGTTTGGTGTACCGGTTGCGCTGACCGCTTACATAGCGACGAAATATGGCTACGAATTTTTTGATAGCCTTTGGTCGGTAAGAATGGTTGCCCAAGGGGCATTTTACGTCTGTTTTCCAACTTTGACATGGATTTTCCTTGATGAGTCGCCATTTACAACGAAGACAATCATTTCAATTATCTTGTCGATGGTTATCGTTGCAATCCAATTCTTTTGGAAAGAAGCTTAGTAACTTGCACCGATTGTAACTGAGCCTCCTTTGCCGCCTGGCGTATCGAAGGGTGCTTCTTGCCATGATGCGCCGTCATGGTAGCCACGAAATGAGACATTATACTCAGCCCAATCTTTAACCGCGCTTGCCTTTACTCGTCGACCCGAACTGAGCACTGTATTTTTTCGTCTATTGCCGAACCCATAACCTGGTATACCTGAAAATGCCTCAATGTCAATAATTCCGTCTTGAATAGTCGCCCAAATACCTACCCGCGCTTGGTCTTCAAAATTATTGTCCGGTTCGATATCAACATTCCTGTAGTCACCGCCAGCGCTGTAACCACCGGCTGATGCCCGGCCTCGGCGTCGAACATGGACATATCGCTCACCAAATAATGTGACACGCCATTCCATTCCGGCCCGAGTTTTGTGGCCTCTGACACTGAAGTCGTTCATTGTTTCTCTTGACGGATCAAGTGAATCGAACAATTTAGCAACTCGCTTCACCTCAGATGGACACTGGGCGATATCGGACCGTTCGCCATCGATGAAAACAATAGGTGCCCGCCCTTTAAAACGGACTGTTCGAGCTCCGGCGTTCTTACCCGCTGTTACTTCTTTGATTAACTTTCTGAGGTTGCTTTTCTTGATTTTCATGGGAGTCCTGTTGTTGTAATCCTAAATATCGTGCAGGATAACAAATCGTATAAGCCCAGTTTCAATGTACATCTTTTTCTTTGCACGAGTCAATTTTTTGAATCGATACTCAAGTTTCAGCGCCGTGGACCTTGTGCCGACAACAACTGATGCCGCAAGATCAACTGGCAGTCTGGAACGTGTATATTTCGCACCTTTGCCTGAATTGTGAACAACAAGTCGCTTGTCAAGATCATTTGTGACGCCGGTATAGAATGATGTGTCGCAGCATCGCAGAACATATAATGTCCATGGCTTCACCAAGATTGAACCTTCTTCTCAACGAACAACTCAGTCGTGCGAATTGCGTAAACCTTGCCGTCTGGGTTTCGAATGTATGCGATAGCAATCGAAGGAGGAACTCCTCCGATCATCAGCGCGTTGTTCTGTTGCTTGTACTTGATTTCCTCAACAACCCCGTGCATGTTGGCATTCAAAAATGCCCGAACGTAATCACCTTTTCTAATTTGTGCCATTATGCTTCTCCTATATCTGCCATAACCATTTTTTGTGTCCGGCCGAGCACATCACCAATTTCATTTTTCAGTAATTCTTGGTGGTTTTCAACTTCGGAAGCCTTCAGTTCTTCAAGCATTGCCCAGAGTGACTGGTTCTCATTGTCGATCGTCTGGATTACTTTTACTGCTTTTCGTAAAGACCGCTGGAGTGATTTCACATCACCTTTTCTTGCAGCAGCTTGGAATTCTCTAATTTTTAGTTTTGACATATTATAATGATATGTGCTGGACGACGAACGTAAATTACGGTGAAAGTGCCTCGTCTGCTGCAATTTGTGTGACCTCATCCCAATCCATATAGCCCTTTCGCCAAATTGCATACAGCTCATTTGCTCGATCCATATCATAAAACTGGTCGTTGAGCACTTCATCTTCAATTACTCGGACGAACTCCTCAAACCTTGCAGCTGGGTGAGGCTCATTTCCGAAATCAGTGTTCAGGACTTCTCTTCCAAGTGCCTCTTGAATCACACCCTGCAATCTTTTCTTTGTAATTTTCATAATCTTTCGTCTCCTTGATTCGTAAATCTCGTGGTGCTTGAACCTCAATAAGTATTTCCGAATTTTCTTTATGAGTTTCGCGGTGAAGTCGCTCTCCGGATTCTCGTCAAAAAACTCTTCAAAGTTCGACCCAAAATTGACATTCGCGGCAAGACCTAACTTACCACCTGAGGCGAATGTATCAAGGTGTCTTAGAGACTGTTCGACGCCGAGTTCTGCGGCCATCCTCTCAGCAAACTCGTGCCCGAAAGCGTCAAGCTCGATATGTGAACCTAAATATGCTGACCTGGGCGCATCATGATCTGGAATTAGCCCCCAATCAATGAACTTCTGTTTTGCGTCGGCCTTTGAAATGCCCATCCGGGTTGCTACTTTAAGGTATTGCCCATCGTGGACAAGCTCATGACGGATTGTAGTTGAAATATCATTGGCAATTTTCTTTGGTTTTGTAAGGCTAGGGTCGAAATCAAATGTAGATTCTACGGCGTATAAAACAAGAAGCATTTCCTGCTTTTTTGTTAAGTCCGCCATCGCTGATACGACAAATGTGTTTGGGTTCTCGTTTGATTGTCGCCTCTCACGACCTGGAGGCAAATCTTCGATGTCAAGTGTGACAACGATAACCTTTACCGGCGTGCCGACATCTCCGAAATATTTTTGGAGAACATTCTGGAGCTTCCGGGCTGCGTCTGTCTGGAAATAACCTGTGCCGTATGCTCGCGAGCTGCGCATTTCTGTATCAACATTGTCTTGTTGCCAAAACCCTGATGTCTCGATTACTGATTCGAGATCATGATAAAACGGCGCCGGGATTGGGAGCCTATGTGAAACCTGCTCACGCATATTAGTCTCCGTATGGACCGTCTGAGATGTCCATTACATCAGCGACGTCGACGACACCGTCCATTGTCTCCAGCGCTTCAGTGAAAATCGAAAAGATGTCTGTTCCGATTTGGGCAGACTCGGCCGCCTTAATCCCACCAAGAATTCCTTCCCCGGCGGCAAGAAGCTTGTCGCTATGTTTCAATGCATCATAAAGACCGATGCCGGTCATTGTAGCTGCAGTGCCGAGAAGAACACCGAACATGACGTTTGCTACGAGTGCTTGCTTTTCCTTCTTGACACCCATCTTACCGGCGAGCTTCTCAAGTGAGCCGATGTAGAAGTGATGGATTGAATGCGAAATATCAAAGAATGCCTGTCCTTCTTTTTCTGGGTCGACATTTGCACCGAGCTTCTTCAGGATCTTGGCAATGCCTTTGGCGGTGTAACCCAGGAGTTTTGCGATCCCGGCCGCCGAAACAAGACCACCAAAAATCGTGGCACCGACACTTTCGTCCAAGTCATCATGTGGTTCGTCTTCGATTTTGTTCACACCTGCAGCCATCTTTTGGGCAAGGTTTTTGAACTCTCTTTCTGCTTGCGCTACCGCCGAATCATCTTTGGCTTCTGCCAATTGCTGGCGAGAAGCCGCGACTCTAAGTTGCGACCTAATCTTCCATCCGATTTGTTCTTCATTCAATATTGTCATTTGATCATCCTGTTACGAAATCGGCGCATTATTTTTTGTGATGATCGAGGTACCGGCTTACCGATCGTAGCATTTCCTGTGATTTTGCAATTTTGCGTTCGCACCACATTGGAATGCTTGATGCTGAGGCTACCTGGTATCTCATACGCTTCGCATCGGTCATAATTTTCTTCAGTGACGAATTTGTAATGGCTTCGTCCATGGGTGAGGTTCTTGTATATGGCTGCTCCGGATATAAGTCCGTAGTCTCCTCGTCCGGCGTGAACAAATTTTGAGCCCTCAAACGGTTTCGCTCAAGTTTGATATGCTGGATGACTTGTTCAGCCATATACAAGTCACACCCATGATTAATCATTAAATCCGATTCTTCAAGCTCTAGTAGCTCGTGAAGCTCATCTGCGGTAAGTGGAGCGTAGCTTAGTGCCTTGACAACCGCCAACTCAACATCTTTTTTCGCCTCAGACAATATCTTTCTATTTTTTGTGCGCATTATTTCACCTGGTTCCTTCTATACATATCGGCCTGGGCGAACTAATGCCACAATGTTATTCGACGTGCTCGACGCACAATTCGTTCTCAAGCAACATCAAAACCTGATCGTAGTCGTTGCTCTCCTGCGGTTTGAGCTTGGCCTTCCGTTTTGCTGATGCCAGCGCCGCACGAAACACCTTCGGCTCGACTTTGTTCTTGAACTCGTCGAGAATCTCCTTCTTGTCTTCCCGAAGGAGCCGAATCTCATTATCAATCGTTTGAAATCGTTCAAACAAGTCAGTTACATCGCTATTTACCATTTTCATTCCTTTTTCTTGAGTGTGCCAAGCCTATAAAAAGTGCTACGCTTGACAAAAAATTAACCATTATCAAATTCGCGGGATAGTCATTTACAACATTATGCACCAACATCGCGGTGTTTACCGCAATCCCTGCTGTGGCAATCACTTGCAATATTTTACGTAACTTTTTCAAGATAGTCTTTGTGTGCAAGAACATGCATGCTTGTGTAAACCATTACAACAAACATGTCATCACCTCTAGATTCAATTACTGTCACCGGCGTCGGTTCGCCACAGATATATCGACCAGCCTTATGGCAATCGATATAAAGACCCCGACACATCATGCAGACGTCACCCTTTTTTAGGATCTTTTTCGTGTTGTGGGGGTTTCGCCACGTTTTTGCGATGCTTTTTAGGTGCTGGGTGTACCTTTGTTTTGCCAGCACGATTCTTCCGCGCAAATGAAAAGTGTTCATCAAGTTTTCCGTCCTCAGGAAGCTCAATCGCCCTAGACTCAAAAAACTTGATTGCGTCCTTCTTGTTTGCAACGCCCTTCAAAAACGTTTCTAGTGAAACGCGTCTACGTTTCGAAAAATACTCCCACTTCATTACACCTTCTCCTCGTTGATCAATGTTGCAATACTCATCTGAAAATGAGGATTGCGAGCAATTTCCATAAGTTGCTCATCGTTTACCTTAATGGAGTGTGCTTCACAAAGTGGGCCCGCAATCTTTTTCATTGCAGACAACAGCACATTCCTGACATTTGACGGGCCGATTTTCATGCCATTCTCAGTGCATGTCGCCGCAATCTGCCGATAGTTTTTGCTTGACGGAATCGATGAAACCGAGCTATACCCGTTCTCAAACTTCTTTCCTTTAGGCATTACCATTTTTATTCTCCTTGTCATCCGTGAGACCAAAACGCATCATGATGATGGTTCGTTCACGTGGTGTTAGCGTCGCTAACGTCTTTGCGATTGTTTGTGCCAATCGATTATTATCAATTTTGTCCTCGACGCTTTCTTCCTGACTTGGCAGAACATCTTTCAACGTTCGTGCGCCAGAGTCATCAGAAAACATTGGTGTGTCAAAGGACCTAGGTCGAGCTGCGGACTGCCGCAGTGACCGAAGAGTTTCCACGGTGGTGCCGAATGATTCAGCAACCTCTTCGTTCGATGGCTTACGCCCGAACTCTGATTCATACTCCTTTTCGAACACAGAGATTTTCCATAGCTTCGAAAATGTATTCGAAGGGAGGGCAATCGGTCCTGTATTCGACGCAACAAATTGTCGCAACGCTTGCTGGATCCACCAGAATGCGTATGTTGAAAACTTGAAACCTCGGCGCCAGTCAAACTGGTCCACCGCTTTCGTCAATCCGATGATCGACTCCTGTACCAAGTCGTCGGTATCGAGACCGCGATTTGTGTACTTCTTAACAACGCTAAGCGCCAAACGTAAGTTTGCCTTGATCATTCTGTCGCGGGCTTTTTGATCGCCTTTTTCAATCCGTTTGGACAACTCGACCTCTTCTTCACGTGTCAGAAGTGGTTCAGATGCAATGTGATTATAGATACTGAATGATGTGTTTTTCATAAATTCCCTTATGCTTTGTGGCCGCGGTTTTGAGCTTCAGCTTGCAAATAAGAAACCTCTTCTTCAGCCAGTCGAGTTTTTCGACGAGCCTTGCGAGATTTGTAGATAACCTGCTTCATCGTCCTAATTTCCTGATGAAGCTGGTTGTCATCCATTTTGCTGATTTGCTCGTTGCTGAACAGTGTTACATCGTAGTTCATATTTTGTTCCCAAGTAGATTTATACATTATCAAAAAACGAAGCACTAGAGGCATTCACATCCTCCATTGCTATTATACACCCAATTGACAGCAGATTACACGCGACTGACAAAGAATGTTCCACTGCAGACACAATTACTGCGTGCGGATCTAAAATTCCCAGTTCAAACATGTCGCCATATTTGTCATTTTTCCCATCGTAACCATGCGAGTCCGGGATTCTTCGTACTTTTTGTACAACCAAATCTGCAGACACACCACAATTTTCTGCGATTTGTCGTATTGGTGCCTCCATTGCTGCCAAGAATGCCTGAGCACCGACACCGTATGCATCGTGTGGCTTGAAACACTTACGGCCTTGCGTTTTCTTCTTCGCTCGTGTCAAGGCAACACCACCTCCCGGTTGAACACCTTCTTTCAACGCAACTCGTGAAGCATGCAATGCATCATCAACACGATCTCGTCGCTCTTTCATTTCTGACTCTGTTGCGCCACCGACCTGTAGCACAGCAATGCCGTCGCTCAGGCGTCTGGCTCGACGCTCAGCAATCTTCTTGTCATCCAATGTCGCCGCCGGATCATCCAAAATACTTCTGGCATGATCCTGCTTCTCTTTCACATCGTCAGTCTGCTGCGTACCGAACAAAAGTGTTGTCCTATTCGTGATTGTAGCCTTCTTGACCTTACCCAAGACATCGTTGAGCTGATCAGGTGTGAGTGTTGCATTTGCGTCAGTAACAACCTTTGCTCCAACGAGTGATGCAAGATCCTGTAAAGCCGTTACTCTTGCTGACGCAAACTCCGGGGATTTGATAACGCAAACATTGAGGTTAGCCTTGATACGATTCAGAACGAGGGCTTGTAGAGCTTCTCCGCCCACAGCGTTACAAACAATTAGCAATGCAGATTTTCGTGCAGCAATCCTTTCCAGCGCTGAAACAATACCTGACAGCGAAGTCACATCATCATTGATGATCAGGATCTCTGGTTCCTCAAGTTCAGCAACCTGTCGTACTGGGTCGGTTGCAAAGTACGGGCTTTCATATCCTCGGTCAAGGTATGTTCCGTCCACTACGTTCAGCGTTGTCTCATATCCTTTTGCTTCCTGAACAGAAACCGCTCCGTCGGCACCAACACGAATGATTGCCTCGCTGATTAGCTTTCCTAAATCGGCGTCGCCGTTTGCAGAAATTGTTGCCACAGCCGCAAGTCGGTCGTTTGTGATTTTTACTTTCGTTTTTTCTAGTTCTGCAAGCACCGCTTCTGCGGCATCACGCATTCCAGCAAGAACGTCCACTGTCGAGTGCCCTGCGACGATTACCTTGTCGCCCTGCTTAATAATCTCCTGCGACAAAATTGTTGCCGTTGTGGTTCCGTCTCCGGCTACTGCAGCTGATCGTTGTGCCGCCTCTCTGACAAGCGCAGCACCGATGTTCTCATAGACGTCAGGCAACGAAATAGCGTTTGCGACAGTAACACCATCCTTTGTTAGATGCGGTGTTTGCCCGTCCAGGCAAATTGCAACAGTCTTGCCCATGGGGCCCAATGTGATCCTTACGGCTGAAGCTAACTTTTCGACACCAATCAGCAGCTTTTCTCGGGCGTCTTGGTCAAAAATCATATCAGTTTTCATCCGAGCAGCACCCTCTTACTTTCATTCAACTTCAAAATCTCATTCACTTTGCCTAAGATTCGGCGGGCTGATGACGTAACGTTTTCAGCGACAAGCAAATCGCCTGTGACATACGCCGTCTCTGTCTCCTTGACCAAACCTCTTTTGCGTAGCTCTGAAATTTGAGCGA
>Ga0307989_1001288_pt1 | contig 13814 bp, 9 predicted proteins | sample EllFjometagen185_FD_203164 | JGI IMG/M metagenome (GOLD analysis project Ga0307989, IMG submission 203164) | Marine microbial communities from Ellis Fjord, Antarctic Ocean - #185 | ecosystem: Environmental > Aquatic > Marine > Unclassified | place: Southern Ocean | collected 2014-10-08
CCAGGGATCATAAATATATACCGTGTCAGCAGCAGTTAAATTGAGTCCCTGACCTCCGGTTTTGAGTGTCATTAAAAAAACTTTACAATTGAAGTCATTAAGAAATCGCTGGATAATCGTCTCCCGGTTTTGGGTAGCACCCGTCATGACTTCATAATCGATATTTCTAGATTTCAAGTCCTCTGAAAGAATCTCCAAAATACCTAAAAAATTGGCAAACAATAAAACCTTATGATCATTGGCAATTGAATCCAACAGACTTTCCAGCAGCATCTCCCTTTTTCTTGAGATGATTTGACCTTCACTTTTTATTTCCGGAATGGATGCAATTTGCCGGAGTTCGGTAATTGCCTGTAACACATGAAATCCAGATGATTCAATACCCTCCATTTCAATTTGATCAATGACCGACTCGTAGTAAAACTGACGTCTTTGCTCATAGAATTTTTTTTGATCCTCACCCATATCTACTAATAGAATCTGTTCTATTTTATCCGGTAAATCCTTTAATACATCTTTTTTCTCCCGGCGCAGCACAAAAGGGTATATCTTTCGTCTGAGCTCGTGGGCGGCGTCTTTGTCAGCGAAATTCTGGATCGGAACCAGATAATCGCGATAGAATTTTTGCAGAGAACCAAACATAGAAGGGTTCAGAAATCGAAAAAGGGAATAGAGCTCAGACAGGTTGTTTTCAATGGGAGTTCCACTTAATGCCAGCCTGTTCTTGGATTTCAGCAGCATAACTGCACGGGAAATCTGTGAGTTGACGTTTTTAATATTTTGAGATTCGTCCAGAATAACGTAGTTGAATGACACCTCTTTTAGTACTTCAATATCATTTCTTAAGGTGGCATAAGTGGTAATGATAATGTGATGCTGTTTCAATGGGGTGATGTCCCGGTCCGGGCCATAGTAGGCATAATATGTCAGTTTTGGATTGAACTTTTTTATCTCGTTTTGCCAGTTGAAGATCAGACTTTTAGGGATAACAATCAGGCTGGGAAGTGCCTCTTCGGGATACAATGAAGAGAGCAAGGTAATTGCCTGTAGTGTTTTTCCCAATCCCATATCATCTGCCAGACATCCGCCTAAGCCGTGTTTTTGTAAGTATTTTAGCCAGTGATACCCATCAATTTGGTAGGGACGAAAATTAACCGGAAGCTGTGGCAGGTTTTCCGTTGAATCCTTAAGGTTATTAAAGCCTTTGAATACTTCCCGTGAAACGCCAAAAGTCTCTTCCGCCGTTTCCTCATCAATGAAATCTTCAATCAGGGGTAGATCGAAAAATGAAACCCTGGTTTTGTCTTTTTTCTTTTGAAACAGACGTTCTAATTTCTCGATATAGTCTGGATTTAATAAGGCGTGGGTGCCATCATTCAGTTGGACATAAGACTGCTTTCTGTACTGGTATAATGCCTCAAAAAGAGAGAACGTCTCCCCTTCAATTAAAAGATCAACATCTCCTTCTAAGAAATCAATTTGATGGTTAAGCGACAGTATGAGCTCCGGCTTTACCGATCTTACCTTATAGGATTTCAGCTTTTCAGATCCAAAAATTCTGAATTCTGACATCATTTTAGGCAGTGATTCCCTGATTAGTTTAAATGCCAGTGCGCCCTCGACGATGATGAGGTCTCCCTCCTGATAATAACCTGTTTCATCGTTATCCAGTTCCTTTTTGTATTGATTCAGAAGTCGTTTGAGTTTTTTCTCAGTTGGAAACGTACTCTCATATTCGAGTTCACTGACAATGATTAAACTCTCCAAAGGGTTTAAGGAAACCACATACGTGAGGTCATAATTTTCAAAAAAATCCGGTTCTAGCCCTGATAGGGTATTGGAAACTCTCAAATACAAGGAGTTATCTGCATCGACCTTTTCAAAAACCAGTGAAGGGTGTGTTTTGCGGATGGGACCTTTAACGACGTGGAAATTCCGATATCTCACCTTGATATTTTTGAAGTGAGAATAGAACAGTGAAAGATATTTTTCGATTTCTGAAGGTAGAATAGTTGCTTCAAAAGATACTAGTAGCTGATAGCCGGCACTTATCGGTGAAATGGGATAGATCCTTCCATTGGAGAAAACATGATTGTCACTGACGAACTGAATATCGGAAATTTTTTGATGCTCATAAAGAATTTCCAAACAGCAATCCAACTGATTTTCACCGTTGATTGTCAATTCAATATGTGCTTGACCATCCATGAATTGAATGGGTGACATGTTTTGATCAACAAAATAGTTGTTGTCTTTTAATAACCACAATAAAAATTCATTTTCTGCCAGCTCAATCTCTTCACTATCCGATTCCCACTCGACTGCCACACTCTTTTTGTCTTGAATCAGATGCAGGACTTTTAAAACTTCACGGATCTGACCATTGTAATTGTGATAATCAGCTTCTATTTCTTTTCCTGAATGATCAATGATAAAAAGGCAGGCGGTATCTTCGACAAACCGTATTTGAAAAAAAACAGGCGGTGCGGCGTCTAATCGATCAGAAAAGGAAATTTTCTCCCGCAATTGTTCAAATGGATGTCTTCGCTTCACCGACATTTTCGAATCTCAACACACTTTTATCTCAATTTAATGGGGGACGATATTACAAATCATCCTCTGTGGCACCTCAAGGCAGATAAATACATTATGCTATTTGCTTGAAACTGTATACCTCTGATGATCAGGAATTCAGGGCAGTCGCATGAAAAATATTCTCCTTGTCATCGTTGCGAATGCGGGGATCCAGGGGTTGGATTGCTGATTTACATACTGGAGACTGGATTCTTGATTTCGCGGGAATGAGAATAATAGCAATGATGTGAAAAAAAATCAGGTGATTGCCCTGATCAGGAAATTCTAACAAACATCAGCCAAAACAATTGATTTGTCTAAATGAAAAGAAGGAGATATTTCGGGGTGTGTTTTTATATGAGGCTATTTTGATGAGATTGCAGATCGTAGGTAAAGCGGGGAAGGCGCACAGGTCTGGTTAGAACACGTACGCACTTTTAACTTTTTGAAACTTAAAAAATGAAGGCAACTCCTACCGCCATTAAACTTCCGGAGAAATCTTCGTCTTTTGCGCTGCCTATACCTTTTACTGTTGAGCTGATGTTATGATAACTCATATGAACATCAAGAAATGGTATTGGACTGAAACCCAGTTGTGCCCATAATTGAGAAGCAGTTCCCGCTTCAAAACTGTCACTGCAAGATCCCGTCGTTTCCACATTGCATTCAAGCGTCGTTGTCCCTAATCCACCACCAATCGTGAAATTAATAATCGGGATGGGGGTCATCCAGAATACATCATACATGGTGGTTTTCAGTTTCATATCACTGAAATTGGTATCAGGTGCTGTGATTTTAGTTTCGTAGGTTTCCAGTCCAAGACCCAGCATAATAGGTAATTTAACATGAAGTAATATTCCACTAACACCATCAGATTCGATTGAACCGGAAGAATTTTCCCAACTTTGTGAAAATGACTGTGAAAAGGGAATTCCAGCACTGACAGAAAAGAATTCAGCATAAGCATTTGAGCTGAATGAAAAAAGAACAAGAGCTGCAAACAGAGCAGTGATTACTTTTTTAACAAACATATTTCCTCCCGGATTCGTTCTAAAAGATACCTATCAACAGGTATCGAGGGGTTCATTTATGACAATGTCTAATAAATGAACAGGGTGTTATTGAATAGATAACAATAATACATCCAAAATAGATGCCAAAATCATAGCTTGTCGAGTTAATTTGTATATTTTATTCTTTCTGTCTGAGATTGACAAGTTCTTTTTCAAGGGTTCCACCGAAGGGTGGGTAACGCCTTGCCCACGCGGTGGAAGATATAATAGAAAAAGATGGACGAAGCGTTGTCCATCCTACATGACCTGAGCTGCTATCTTGAAAATTTGATCGTGGATTTAGACCATTAATGAACATTGCCATAAAAGGTAAAAATAGCGAAAATGAAAAATCTGGATCAAAAATTCATAAAAAGCCCATTTCTGTTCAATAATGTCCGGTTAGGTTAATGCTAAGATTCAGGGATTCCATTTTAGTAAATGTTCTGCAAAAACCTAACCGGACACTACTGAAAAATAATAGAGTTTATCAGTAAAATAACCCAATGAAAACAATTAAAGTAATTCTAATTCTTGGAATAGTACTTTTTTTATCCTATGCCGCATGGATTAAAATTCGCAGTATGGATATTGGTGATGATGGACCTCCTTTATCGGTTTCCTGGGAAGGTTTTTACCATGAGTATAATTTTCGCGATATGGGTAAAAGCCTGAATACATGTCTGGGAGAAAAATTTTTCAGGGAAGAAGTTGTGATGAGATCTGCCAGATGGTTTTCCGGGTGGGATTGCCAAAAAGTCGGAAATCCGGATATGATTTATTCCTTGAATTATTCTCCTCATAAAAAAGTAAGGTATTTTTGTCAGGCAGATAATATGAAGAACATTGGCCGATATTTTAATCCTGAAATACAACTTGATGATCTGGAGTTTGAAAAAACCTGGGAAAACAGTCTGATGAAAAATGCGACGTGTCGGTTTTTCTCCGATATCTTTGACTCGATTTTATCAGGGAAAAGTATTCTTATTCATTGCAGTGCTGGCAGGGACCGAACGGGTACGTTTTCAGCCTTGCTGGCGGGATTGGCAGCTGAAAGGGCAGACAGATTGGATGATTCAATGTTGGCGGCGATTGAGTGCGATTATCGCAAAACGGAGTCTCTGGTTCCGGAAAAATATGGAAGAATGCGCCAGTTTCTCTTTCAATTGAAGCAGAAAGGAACACTGGCTGAATTTTTTAATCGTCAGTGTTCTATTCCAATTGAAACGAGCCATCAAGTTGCGGATCGATTATGGGCTACTTCAGGAGTTCAATGAAGATGCTAACGGAGTAGCAACTGCCATGAAATTAGCGCTCTCTTTAATGTTAATGGCGCAATCAGGCTTTTCAATGCCAAAGCTTTCCATATATTGTACCCGGGTGTTATTTGTTTATTGCTGTTCTGCCAACCACCGTTCGGCATCAATTGCAGCCATACATCCGGTTCCAGCGGCTGTGATTGCCTGTCGATAATTACTGTCCATGACATCTCCACAGGCAAAAACACCATCAATATTTGTTTTGGAACTCTGCGGTTGCGTTAACAGGTATCTTTTTTCGTCCAAGTCTAATTGTCCTTCAACTAAACTTGTATTTGGTTTGTGCCCGATGGCGACAAACATTCCTGCAACTCCCAGATTTCTGCTTTCACCTGTTTTAACATTTTTAACTCTCAGGTCGGTCATACCCTGGGGTTCTTCTCCTATCACTTCATCGACAACGGAGTCCCAGACCACTTCAATTTTTTCATTGTTGAGTACCCGTTCCTGCATTGCTTTACTACCCCTGAACTCATCTCGTCGGTGAACCAGGTACACTTTGTTACAAAAGTTTGTTAAGTATGAAGCCTCTTCTAAAGCGGTATCTCCCCCGCCGACCACAGCCACGTCTTTATTTTTATAGAAAAACCCATCACACGTTGCACAAGCCGAGACACCTCTACCCATGTACTTTGTCTCACTTTCTAAACCCAAATACTGCGCTGATGCGCCAGTTGCCAAAATGAGTGAGTCAGTTGTGTATTGTTTATCCCCGACATGGATCTTAAAAGGTTTTTCTGCTAATTCGACTTTTGTCACTTCACCAAACACAATTTCGGTATCGAATCGGAGTGCCTGATTTTCCATTTGGCTCATTAGAGCGTTTCCATCAACGCCTTCCGGGAATCCGGGAAAGTTTTCAACTTCGGTAGTTGTTGTAAGTTGTCCGCCTTTTTGGTATCCGGTGATGATCATGGGATTCAGGTTCGCCCGGGCGGCATAAATTGCTGCGGTATAACCGGCGGGACCTGATCCCAGAATGACTACTTTTTTATTCTCTGTTTCCATCTTTTATTCCTGTGATCTCAATTATCTCTTCTCTGTTTTCTTCTTTTTCTTTTGTCGGCACGCGACAGGCTCCTGGTGCCATTCAGGTCGAAACACCCAGTTTCGGCAGAATCCATTTCTGCAAGGCAATCCAGGCGCCAATAAAAAGTATTAGACTTAGATATTCCATATTAAGCCGCCTTGTTGAGTAGTTCCCTCAGTCGAACAGGATCTGCTCCGACCAGCATCTCTTTTTGCTCACCATTTTCGAAAAGAATCAGAGTTGGAATACTTCTAACTCCATACTTTGCTGCCGTATCCTGGTTTTGATCCACATCCAGTTTTGCAATTTTTACCTTACCGGAAAACTCAGCTGCCAGATCTTCTAAAACTGGCGCAATCATTTTACAAGGTCCACACCAGTTGGCGAAAAAATCAACCAGGACAGGTTTGTCACTGTTGAGTACTTTTTCTGCGAATTCACTATCTGATATTACTTCTACGTTATTTCCAGCCATGATATACCTCTTTTTTATAGGGTCCTCTAAGTTTAAAAATCAAAATACTGATTATATTAAACTTAAAGGTACCTGGTTTATAGTTATGTTTTATTTACTAGCAACTACATCCACCCGCACTATCTGAACCGCATCCTCCGGAAGCTCCGGATTTGATGGTAAATCCTTTTCCCATGTGAGAATCTTCATAATCTATCACACTATTGTCGATATAATGAACGTCATTTTTATTAAAAATAACATCAATCCCATTTGAAGCAACTTGCTCATCGTCTTCTTTTAACTCATCCAGAGTTATTCCTAGTGTAGGGCCGCCTCAGCCAGACCCTTGAATGAATAATCGGATAAATTCCGCTTTCTGTTCTTTGAGAATGGGAACCAACTCTTCCTTTGCCTTATCTGTAACTTCTACTACAGCCATGTTTTTCTCCTAATTCTAAGAAACGTTATTTCTTAATTTTTAAATAAGTGATTAAATGTAGTTCTATTTATTGCATTGGGCGTGCCATTGGGAAAGTACATTTTTAATATACTGTAATTATAGTAATAAAAAATTATATTTTAAAAATGAATTGGGATTTGATTCAAATTGAATTAAAAAGAACAGGTTACAGCATAGAATTAAAATCACCAAGTATCAAAAATATTCTATAATTACAAAAGTTTATATACAGTAACGATAAGTAACGGTTGAACGTTACCGTGGCGTTGCAGTAACGTTACAGAATGAGATGCCATGTAACTATCAAGTTATCTTGTATATTAAGTAAATTCATATTGAAATTTTTAGTCGTCACAAAACAGAAGTGTATCATATAAGCTGAGACAGTATTTTCCTATCGATCTCGTTCATTATATCTAATTGTATATGTCAATTTGGAATCCAGTCTCGATTTATCAGTGATGAATCAGGAAATTGGAAAAGCTGTTATTGATCGACTGTCTTTTAGTGTATATACTTTTTCTCTACATTGATCCACACAGACGGGCTTGCTATTATTCAAGTGAAGCAATGTCATTTTAAAAAACCTTTTACGATGAATCAAACGTGGATATTTTACAAAAGATCGATACCCTTCAGGTTGCCCGGGTCAAAGAGTGGCATATCGCCGAAATGAAGTTAAGGGATGAAGGATTTCTGGGGACTATCGAACAGCAACACCAGCAAAACTATTTGCTTTGGCATGAAGAGGATATTGCCCGGGCACCGGATGTCGATGATAAAGAGATCGCTCGGGTGAAAAGAAGTATCGATCGGTTGAATCAGCAACGGAATGATCTCATTGAGCAGATTGATGAAGGGCTTTTGGCACTGCTTGAGCAGCAGGGCGTTCAATGGAATCAGGCGGCACCTTTAAACTCGGAAACTCCGGGAAGCATTATTGATCGGTGTTCGATTGCCTCATTGAAAATTTTTCACATGGAAGAACAGGCAATGCGCCAAGAGGTAACAGACGAGCATCGCCAAAAAAGTATGGAAAAAATGAAGATTTTGAAGATACAAAGAGAAGATCTGTTTAATTGTCTTTACGAGTTGGTAGAAGATGTCATGAACGGAAAAAGGCGTTTTAATATTTATCGGCAGTTTAAGATGTATAATGATCCTTCCCTGAACCCGAAAATATATTCTGCAAAGAGCTGATAATGTCATATAAACTTGTTGTATTTGATTTGGATGGGACAATTTTAACAGAAAACTTTGAACTGCTACCTTCAACATTAGCGGCTGTTCTGGCAATTCGCGAATCAGGGTTTAGAGTTTCTGTCGCAACTGGTAGAAGCTATCAGAGCGCTAAACCTTTTCTGGATCAGTTGGAAATTATTGAGCCCATGGTTTTTAGTAATGGATCGGTGTATGATAATCCGGATACCGGTGAAAGGGAGCTGATCAGTGGAATTCCTCTGGAGACAGCCCTGATTGTGTTAATGTTGCTGCCGGAATTTAAGATCTCATTAAAAATGCATATGACCGGTTCAAGATTGTTTAAATCAGATTCAACCCCATGGCCCGATGAAGGAGTCAATTTTGAAGTCGGTGAGATCCATCAGAATCTGAAAGCGGACTTAATTGAAGATCCGATTAAAATTGTTTTTTACGCCGATGATCGGGAAAGGATGGATGCCTTTGAAGCACGGCTGGCAGAAATTCTGGGTAATAAAAGTCAGGTTCGCATGTTTCGTTCACATCCACGATATGTGGAGATGACCAATAAATCAGTTTCCAAGGGCGGGTCTGTCAGAAAATTGATCGATCAACTGGGCATTAAACCGGAAGAAGTGATCGGTGTAGGAGATCAGGATAATGATTTTGAGTTGATCAGAGATTTTGGCTGGGGTGTGGTGGCAGGCGCAGGAACTCCAAAGCTTTTAGAGGTCTGTAAGCTTCAGATCCCCTCTCCGGAAGAGGGTGGAATTGAAATTTTAAAGGATTGGATTCAGCAACAAAAAAGTGAAGAATAAATGTAACCTTTAAGCACTAAGGCCATTCCTCTGGTGGTGCTTGAGGGGCTTTAAGCGGGAGCCTTGAGAGTTACACTTCTTTTTGAGAATAAGTTGGGGTTTTCTTGAAAAATGACTTCACATCATAAAAAATATACAGCATTGATGGGAGCATAAACAGCGTCAGGAATGTTCCAAATATGAGTCCGAAGACAACTGAAACGGCCATAGGAATCAAAAACTGACCTCCAGCTGATTTTTCAAAAAGCATGGGTGTTAACCCGGCGGCGGTTGTGATTGTCGTCATTATTATGGGTCTGAACCGTTGCATGCTTGCCATGTAGATCGCTTCTGGAACCGGATACCTTTTAGCAAGGTTGTTATACCTGTCAACCATTACAACAGAATCGTTTACAACAATTCCGCCCAATGCGACACCTCCGAGAAAACTGATAAAACTGACCGGAATTCCCATGATAAAATGGCCGATGACAGCACCAACAAATCCCAGCGGAATCATCAGCATGACTAAAATTGTCTGGGCATAAGATTTCATTAGGAACATCAAAATCGTAAACATAACAACCAGTGCAATGGTCATGGAAAAACGGATCGAATCTGTCATCTTCTTGACCTCTTCACTCTGACCACCAAATGACCGGGTCACACCTTCGACCTGTTTCAGAATCCTGGGAACCACCTTTTTGTTCAATTCATTCATAATCACATTCAGATCGTTTTTCTCATAGTCCAGATTCGCACGAACCCTGATAGATCTAAGACCGTTTTTATGTCGAATTCTCTTCAGTCCTCTTTGCATTTCATAGCTGGCTATCTCTTTAAACGGGATATACTCTCCGGTGGGAGTTATAATTTTTAAATTTTCTATCTGGCTGATATTTTTTCGATATTTAGGTGGAAAACGGAGCCAGATTTTGACTTCATCACGACCTCGCTGGATACTCATAATTTCCCACCCATAGAAACCTTGTCTAAGCTGGGTGGTTATGTTTCTCAGAGTGAAACCCAGCACTTTTCCTTTGGGTTTCAGCTTAACGACCAGCTCTTTATTGCCCATCGGGGTATCATCCTGAATATCCTTGATACCATCAATTTTTTGTAGTTCTTTTTTTAGTAACTCTTTTGCTTTGTGCAGCTGTTGATAATCTGAACTCATAAAGCGGATTGACACCGGATATCCAAACCCACCCTCATCTTTGACATTGATGCTTTCAGCTTCAGGCACAGATCCAATATATTCCCCCATCTCTTTACTGAACTGGTTAACCGTATAATTACGATATTCATTTTTTATCAGGGTTAAAAACACATTGATGGTACTGTTTTGGAGCCAGCTGACCTGGTTGGTGATTGCGTTGGGGATATCTTTTGACAGATCGGCCTTGGTTTTTCCAAATTCCATCGCCCGTTGAATAATTTTTGTTCGAATTTTATCTGCAACTTTTGCTGAGGTTCCAGCGGGTAATTCTACCATGATTCGGGCATAGGGGGCTTCAATTTCCGGAAAGAACTGTGCCTTAATATGTAATCCTCTGAAAGCCCCGGTAATCAACAGGATTATTGTGATGGTCAAGGCCAGCACACTCCAGCGAAATCTAAGAGAGAACAGTAAAAAAGGTTTATATAGTTTATCGGATAAAAAGAAGACCATTATCTTGGCCAACCGTCTGAGAGGATTTAGTTTTGGGCTATCGGTAAGATCGTATTTGAGAGATGTGGAGTGTGCCAGGTGGACGGGTAAAATAAGCGCTGCTTCAACCAGACTGATTAACAGACATATGATAATGATGGCGCCAATTTGCCAGATAAATCTTCCCAGAGTTCTATATATGTAAAAATAGGGAACAAAGGCAACGATGGTGGTAATGATAGAAATTGTTACCGGTTTAATCACTTCCATGGTCCCATCAATAGCCGCATCAAGCGACTTTTTCCCCTCCCTTTCCCATTGAGCAAATATAGATTCTCCAATAATAATTCCGTCATCCACCAGAATTCCAATCACCATGATCATTCCAAACAGTGACATCTCATTAATGGTAATCCCTAACAGGTTCTGAATAAAAAACATTGCCATAAATGAAATAGGGATTCCCAAAGCGACCCAGAAAGCGAGCTTGATATTGAGAAAAAAGCCGAGGACCAGGATTACCAGTGCCAAGCCGATTAAGCCATTTTGGGTTAATGTTCCCAAGCGGTTTTCCAGTTCATCAACATCCCGAATAAATGTATCGAACTGGATCAATCCGTCGTATTTGATATTCAGTTTTTCAGCCTCTTTTTCGACTATCTCTACTGTTTTAATCACATCTTCATTGTTATTGTACATCACATTGAAAAGGATGATCTGTTTTCCTTTAACCTTTGCGTAGAAAACGTTTTCTGGCCATTGCTCCTTTACCAGGGCAATTTCGTTCAACAGAATTTTTTTCCCGTCCGGTTTTGTGACAATAACAATATTTTCCAGCTCTTTGGCGTGATATTTTTTCCCATAGGAGCGAATGAGAATCTGTTCCTGATCCGTAATTATTGAACCAGATGAGATGTTCAGGTTGGCACTTTTAACTGCCTGAGCGATGACATCAGCAGTCAGTCGATACCGTTCCAGTTTTTCGGGTGAAACTTCAATAATGATTTCTCTCGGTGGCAACCCCCAGATATTAATTTGGGAGATTTCCGGTTTCTTTAATAAATCTTCCCTGAAATTATCAACAATTTTTTTTAATGCAAGCAGGTCTTTCGGACCGGAAATGGTTAATAGAATTGCTCGGTTCCACTGTTTGTCTCTGGAAATTCTTGGCCTTTCTGCATCTACCGGGAATGAGCCTATCGAATTAATCGCATTTCTCACATTTTCCATGGCTTTATTCATGGGATAGTCCGAATTGATTCGAACATAAATTGAGCCATAGTTATCCAACGAAGTGGACTGGATGCTATCAATACCTTCCAGTCCTCTCAGACTCTCTTCTGCCTTGATGATGATTCCTTCTTCCACTTCGATGGCGGATGCACCTGCATAAGGAAAGCTAATTGAAATACTATCCAATTCCATTTTGGGCCAGATGCGCATCTTTAAATCCATTAACCCAAAACCACCTGCCAGAAAAATGACTAATATAACCCAATTGGTGATGGTCGTATGTTTATAAAAATATTCGATGAGCTTTTGCATAAATTGTTTCTTATTTTTCAATTTGTTTTTTTAAACGCATTCCCAATAGCGGTTTTTGTAAAATGGTCAATACAATTTCAGGGTGTTTCTTAAAGCGATTGGCAATAATTACATTGCCATTCTTAATCGCCAGGATTTTAACAGCTATTTGAGCGAGTTTCCCCTTTTCAAAGGTGTAGATATATTTGTTTTCCCTCACCAGATAGCGAGGTACTGCCATTACATTTCGAAGTGTCTTTGCCTTGATAGATAGACTGACATAGTTTCCGGCGAAAAATTCAGGCAGCATTGACGGGTTTTTAAATGCAACATGAACATAAATAGCCTGAGTTCCATGCTTCACTTGAGTGTCATGTCGAACAACCTTTCCTTTTAATACGCGGTTTGGATTGTCCATCGATTGAATGCGAACAGTAGGATTGGACTTCAAGTTCAAACTGGTAAATTCTTTTAGTGTAATTGGAACCGAAACCTCAAGTCGGGTTCCGTCAATCAACTTAAGCAGACTTTGACCGGCTCGAATGAAGCTGTTTTTTCGCAGGGTACTGTCTGTAATATAACCGCTGAATGGCGCTTCAATTCGATGTTCAGATAGAGTAAATTCCGCATTTTTAACATTATAAAAATTGCTATATACGTTATGTACGCTTACTTTAATCTTTTCTCTGGCACTGATAACTTTAGGTAGTTTGGGTGTTGTTCCTGTCAATTTTAAATGGTCCAGATACTTTCTCCATTTCAGATAGATTTTCTTATCACTTACCGGACTTAGATTGGAAACCAGACTTACAACTGAATTGATTAAATTGGCACGGGCCAGATGAACATTATTTTCAGCTTTGCTGGAGTCAATTTGCACAATGGCTTGGAATTTTTTTACAAAAGTGCCGCTTTTGAGGTTGTTCCTGGCATAGATAATCTTTCCATTGACGGCTGAAACAACTTCTAGCTCGTTTTGAGATTTTATTAATCCGTTGCCTGAAACAAAAAGAGTAAAGTTTCGGGGTTTTAGTTTCAATGTTTCAACCTTTCGAATGACGGGTTGAATATTATGCTTTTTGGCCTTTTTTTTCTTGCTGGCCAAATAGTACATGCCAGTGACTCCCAACCCAATAATTAATAGGATACTGATTAGCTTAAGGAAAAAGCTTAGTTTGAATAACCCTTTCATTAACAATTGTCTCCTTGAATGTTGAAATCAAAAAGTCAGAATTTTTTGAAAATTGATTGCTGTTTATTTCAACAGATTTGATACAGCATATTACCTTAATAACCGATACCATAAAGGTCCATTTAAGGATTTGGGTCATGTTTCCTGATATGCCTGAAATTTATGAGTCATAGGGAATTTCATGATTAAATTAAAAGGTATCCTTTTCTTTTTAAAAGGTTCAATAGAATTCTGCCAATTTCGTTTAATATATTGAATTAAAATGGAAAATAAAATTTTATTTTCCGAAAAGTATATCAAATAAAAAATAGAATTTTGCAACTAGTAAATAGTACTTGTTCTTTATTGTAAACATGGGTAATATTTTTTTTAATTTTTTTTGTTATGCTTGTTGTATGGATCAATTTGATCGTAAAGGCCGGTTGAAAAAATTGAGTCAGACAGCTCAAATAAGCTGGTAGCAACTGACTGCTTATCCGCACTTCGATATCTCAACAGCATTTTGATATATCTGCTCAATTCTTTTGAAAACCGCAGCCCAGGAAAAATAGTTAATGA
>Ga0307989_1001290_pt1 | contig 13801 bp, 13 predicted proteins | sample EllFjometagen185_FD_203164 | JGI IMG/M metagenome (GOLD analysis project Ga0307989, IMG submission 203164) | Marine microbial communities from Ellis Fjord, Antarctic Ocean - #185 | ecosystem: Environmental > Aquatic > Marine > Unclassified | place: Southern Ocean | collected 2014-10-08
AGTGTAAACTGGGAACTTCATGATGGAATCGCATCAGTAATACCTTCTGCTTTATCAGCTGGGATTATTGGTAATCCATTCACACATAGCGACATTGGTGGATATACAAGCTTATATGGAAACGTTAGAACCAAAGAACTTTTTGATAGATGGTTAGAAATGAATGTATTTACAGCATATATGCGAACTCATGAAGGGAACAGACCACCTGAAAATTTCCAATTCTATCAGGATGAAGATACACTGCGCTTAATGAGCCGTATGACAAATATTAGAGTAGATTTAAAACCTTATATCAAAACATTGATAAAAGAAGGTTCTGCAAAAGGATATCCAGTGCAAAGACCTATGTTTATGCACTATGAGGATGATCTATCTTTATATGATTTACAATATCAATATTTATTTGGATCTGATATTTTGGTTAAGCCAGTTGTTAATCAAGGTCAAGCAATCCAACAAGTATATTTACCTGAAGACACATGGGTTCACATGTGGACTGGAATTGAATACTCTGGCAAACAAGTTGCAGAAGTAGAATGTCCTTTTGGGTCACCACCAGTTTTTTATAGAAAAAATTCTCCATTCAGACATTTGTTTGAAGAGATTACAAGAAAATACTTGATATAAAGGAGTTTTTATAATGAAGCAGCAGTCTTATAAGATGTATATCATTAAACAGAAAATTGTTCCATACTTATTTTTAGCTCCAAACCTAATAATTTTTGCCATATTTATAATTACTCCAGCAATAATTGGTGTTTATTACTCATTTACAAATATGGGCTTATTTACAGTAGGTACTCCTGGTTTTGTTGGATTTGACAATTATGTTAGATTGTTTCAAGATGAGGACTTTATAGCTGCATTATTTAATACAGTAAAATTAGTGCTAGCAACCGTTCCAATTATTTTTGTAACATCTTTAGCAGTTGCTACATTACTAGTACAACCAATTAAAGCTAAAGGGTTCTTTAGAGCGGCTTATTATTGGCCAGTTATGATATCAGCAATTGTTGTTGGGATTATCTGGCAGTGGATACTTGCAGGTAATTTTAGTTTATTCAATACTGCACTTGGGATATTTAACATTGGCCCAATTGAAACATTAATTAATCCGAAATTTGCTTGGGCTACTGTTGTATTTGCAATAGTTTGGTCCCGCACCGGATACTATATGATTATTTTTGTATCAGCATTATTAAGTATTCCTACATCATTATATGAAGCAGCTGATATCGATGGAGCTAACAGAATTCAAAAATTCCGTTTTGTTACATATCCTTCACTTAAGTCTGCAAGATTGATGGTATTTATATTAGTAACGATGGAGATATTCAAAACATATCCACTAGTTGTTACTTTAACTGGAGGTGGCCCATTTGGGGCAACAGAGTTCACAGTCCAGTATATTTATGAAATGGCATTTAAAAGTTATCAGATCGGATACTCAAGTGCAATGTCAGTAATAATGTTATTACTTGTTACAGTATTAACTGGTCTAAACTTCTTCTTGTCTAGGGGAGGAGAAAACTAATGAAAAAGGTAATTGTAATTCAATACATTGTGGCATTTATTTTGGTTTTATTATTCTTATTGCCAGTTATTTACATCATCTTATCATCATTTAAACCATTAAATGAGTTATTCTCTTCAGTTCCAACATTTATTCCAAGACAATTTACATTTGATAATTATGTCAAGGCAATTAATAGAGGAGATTTCTTAAGATACATCTTTAACTCATTTATTGTAGCTACTACATCAACTTTAATAGCAGTTATGATTAACACAATGGCAGGATATGCTCTTTCTAAATTTAAATTTAAAGGTAAAAATGTAATTATGATATTAATATTATCAACAATCATGTTGCCTTTATCAGTAATAATGGTACCGATATTTTCAGTTTTAAAATTCTTTGGGTTATATAACTCGCTTTGGGCATTGATTATTCCGCCTGCAGCAACTCCAACTGGAATATTCTTAATGAGACAGTATTTATTAACAATACCAGATGAGGTAATCCAATCAGCAAGAATTGATGGTGCTGGGGAATTTAGAATCTTTTGGAGTATTATCTTACCGAATGCAAAACCAGCAATTGCTACACTTGCAATTTTCTCATTTATGTGGAGATGGAATGATTATGTATGGCCGTTAATAGCTATATCATCTCCTCAAAAATATACTATACAATTAGCAATCGCTAACTTTACAGGACAATTTGGAACTGATTATAGTTCAATACTTGCAATGTCAGCAATTTCAATGATTCCTATGTTAGTTGTATTTGTTATTTTCCAAAAACAATTTGTACAAGGAACTGCACAAACAGGAATGAAAGGTTAGGAATTTACTGTGAAAACACAGGAATTTATAAAAAAAGGAGGATTTAAAATGAAAAAAGTTTTAGTATTAATGATTGCACTTGCTTTAGTTTTTACTTTAGCAGCATGTAAAAAAGAAGACAAGACACTTCAAATGCTTTGGTGGAGTGACGGTACTGAGGGAGATGTAATGCAAACTCTTCTTGATGAATACAAAGAAGAAACTGGAGTTACAATTGAATTAAACCCTATCGCTTATAATGATTATGAAGCTAAATTAGCTACAATGATCAGTGGTGGAGAAGCTCCTGCATTAGCACGTGTTACAGAAGGACACCAAACTAACTTTGAAGAAAGTATCTTATCTTTAGAAGGTGTTTTTGATGAAGCAGGATTCACTAATTTAGCATTTAATTCAGATGGAGATGTTATGTCTTTACCAATGGACATCACTGCAAATGGAATGTTTGTAAACACAGACTTATTAGATGCAAATGATGTTGATTATCCAGCTCTTGGTGATACAGTTTGGACATGGGATCAATTCGAAACTGAAATGATGAAACTAGATGGACAAAGTGGTGTTGCTGCACCTGGTATTTTCGACCATCAAGCACACAGATTTATGGCATTAATGTATCAAAATGGTGTAACTATTTGGGATACTCCATATTCTAGCTCTAACTTAAAATCAGCAGCTGCTGTTGAAGTTATTGATATGTTAATAGGATTCTATGAAGATGGATTCTTGCCAAGAGATACTTACGTTACAAAGAATTCAGCATCATTATTCCGTACTGGACAATATGGATTCCATTTATCTGGTAACTGGAATGTAAGTAACTATCAAGATTTAGATTTCAATTGGGCTGTTGTACCTATGCCTCAAAATTCAAACAGAGCTACAATCTTAGGTGGAAAATCACTTTCTGCATTTGACGGTAGTGGTATGGAAAAAGAAGCAAAAGCATTCATCGCATGGATGGCTGAAGGAGAACAACATGACCAATATACTGGTGGAGTTCCTTATTTAACTCCTAGATTAGGTGCTACAGTTGATTATGGTGTATTTGATGATCAATATGCTGTATTCTTAGACGAAATTGGAAACACAGATGCAAAATATGTAGCTGACTGGAAACTTGAAACTTCAATTCCTGGTATGTATCCAATTATCAACCAATTCGTTGAAGATGCTGCTAGTGGAGAGTATACTGCAATTGCATTATTAACACAACTAGAAATTGATTTAAAAGCTGCTGCTGAATAACAAGCAGAGATAGAATATCAATTACTGGTTTCTCAATTGTGGAACTGAGTTATAATTATTTACACAATTAGAAATTGAATTAAAAGACGCTGCTGTTTAATAACAAGCAGATATAGTATGTCAATCATTGGTTCCACATCTTTGGAACCAGTGATTGAATTATTTTGTTTTGTTTAATTTTGGAATTTTTTAAGTAAATTAAACAGAACAAAATATTAACTATATAGGAGTAAAAAAATGAAAAAATTTGAAATATTATATTGTCCAATTGGAGTTCCTACATTTCATTTGGAATCAGCAAAAGAAGCATTTGATGCATCAATAAAACTCTTAAAATCAATTGAGGAAAATACTGTAGTACCTAGTGAAATGTTGCTCTCTATTGATTTGTTAAAAGCATTTATTAACGAAAAGAATCCTGATCTTGTTATAATCCAGAATTTGACATTTGCTAATTCTGCTTTTGCTACGGAAATTTACAAATCAATAAATGCTCAAACACTACTTTGGACATTGAGAGAACCTGTTATCGATGGGGGAAGACTTAGACTTAACTCATTAACTGGAGCATTCTCAGCAGGAATTGCTTTTCACCACATGAGAGATGATAACTTGTTGTACATGTATGGTTCTCCAGATGAGGAAATCATTGAAAAGAAATTAATTGCTATTATTAAAGCTGCTCAAATCAAACACGAAATGAGAGGAATGAACCTTCTTATGATTGGACATACTCCTGAAGGGTTTGGATTTGGTAGAGCACTTGATTTAGATATGGCCAAACATTTTGGTGTAAATTTATTATCTATTGAATCAAGAGAACTAACACAGCTAGCAAAATCACTAAAAGAAGAAGAAACAGTCCAGGCAGAAAAAGTTGCTACAAGTAAAATGGTAGATCTTGAAAAGACTCTTAATAAAAATAGAGTTGATTTCTTAAAACTATACACTGTTTACAAGCAATATATAGTTGACAATAATATTAAAGCAGTTGCTTCTCGTTGTTGGCCAGATTTCTTCACAGATTATGGTACACCTGTATGTGGTGTTCTAGGAATGTTGAATGATGAAAAAATAGCTGCAGCATGTGAAGCAGATGCTTATGGTGCACTATCAATGTACATAGGACAACATTTTACTGATAAGCCAACGTACTTAGGAGATCCTGTTTCAATTGATGAAACAGAAAATACAATTACTTTCTGGCATTGTGGTACAGGAGCATGTTCTCTTGCACGTAAAGATACAGGTGCATTAATGGGAGTACATCCAAATCGTAAGATTGGACCTACTATGGAATTTGGATTAAAACCAAGTGAGAAAGCTACAGTCTTCAGAATAGGAAGAAAACCTGATGGTACATTTAGATTTTTCATGCTAAAAGGAGAAATACTTGATAAGCCAAAGCAATTTTCAGGAACATCGATGGTAGTTCAAATTGCACCAAAAGTAAATGAATTTATTTCTCAACTTGTTAAAGAAGGTTGGGAACCACATTTCATCGTATTATATGATGATGTAGTTGAAGAATTAGAAATTTTAGCAGAAATGCTGAATATAGAAGTATGTAAATATTAGGAGGAACTATGAATACAAAACTTTACTTAGAAGAACAAGCAAAAAATATTAGAATCAATACTTTAGAATGCATTGGACATTTAGGAGTAGGGCATATTGGTGGAAGTATGTCTATTGTAGACGCTTTAGCAGTATTATATTTTGATCAAATGAATATTGATCCAAAGAACCCAAAATTACCAAATAGAGATCGATTCGTTTTGTCAAAAGGCCACGGAGGTCCAGCAGTTTATGCATCATTAGCATTAAAGGGATATTTCCCTATGGATCTATTAAAAACATTGAATCAATCAAATACTAGTTTACCAAGTCATACAGATATGAATAGAACTATCGGTATTGACATGACAACAGGATCTTTGGGACAAGGTTTCTCTGCAGCAGTTGGTATGGCTACAGCAGTACAAATGGATAAATCACCATTTTACATTTATACAATGATTGGTGATGGAGAATCTCAAGAAGGACAAATATGGGAAGCAGCAATGTTCTCTGGAAGTCAAAAGTTAGATCACTTAATCGCATTTACTGACTATAATAAAATGCAAATTGATGGTGAAGTTGAATTTATAAATGATGTTCATCCATTAGATAAAAAATGGGAAGCATTTAATTGGCATGTTCAAGTTATTGATGGTCATGATGTTATTGCAATCAGAGACGCAATATTAGAAGCAAAAAAAGTTCAAGGTAAACCTTCAATGATTATCTTAAACACAATCAAAGGTAAAGGAGCTAGTTTCTGTGAAGGTATGGCTAGTTCACATAATATGCCAGTATCGAAAGAAATGGTAAAAGAAGCTATTGAAAGGTTAGGATAAACATGGAACTTAGAAATCGAAATATGAGAGATATTTATGTGGATTTATTAATCCATTATGCTAAAAAACATCCTGAAATAGTTATTGTTGAAGCAGACTTAATGGTTGCTTTAGGTACAACAAAATTTCAAAAAATGTTTCCTGAAAGAACAATTAATGTCGGAGTAGCAGAAGCTAATATGATTGGTGTTGCTGCAGGACTTGCTAATATGGGTAAATTACCATTTACTCATACATTCACTCCATTTGCTACAAGACGAGTATTTGATCAAATAACTCTATCAGTTGCTTACTCAAAACTTAATGTAAAAATGGTAGGATCAGATCCAGGTATTATGGCTACATTAAATGGTGGAACTCATATGTCCTTAGAAGATGTTGGTCTTATGAGAAATGTTCCAAATATGACAATTTATGAACCAGTTGATGGAGTTCAATTAGCTGCGTTATTCCCACAAATTATTGAACATGATGGACCTGTTTACATTCGACTAATACGTAAGGAATTTGATCAAATTTTTGCAGATGATCAAAAATTCGAGTTAGGTAAAGCTACTACAGTTGCAACAGGTACTGATGTCTCTATATTTGCAACAGGTATTATGGTTAAAGAAGCAATGGACGCAAGAGATATACTGAAAGAACAAGGAATTTCTGCAAGTGTTATCAATATTCATGCAGTAAAACCAATTGATGTTGAAGCAATTGTGAAAGATGCTCTAATTACTAACGCTGTTGTAACTGCAGAAAACCATAATTTTATTAACGGTTTAGGTAGCGCAGTAGCAGAAGTCTTAGTTGAAAACCACCCTGTACCAATGGAACGTGTTGGTATTAAGGATCATTTTGGTGAAGTAGGACAGAAAGACTTCTTGATGGAAAAATTTGGACTCAAAGCACATCACATAGTTGATGCAGCGTTGAAAGCAATTGAAAGAAAGAAAAATAAATAGTAAAGGAAGTTAATTATGAAAAAAATATTTATAGGATCTGATAAATCTGGATTCTCATTAAAAGAAACTGTTAAGGCAGATTTATTAGCGCAAAATTACGAAATTGAAGATATTGGTACATTAGATGAAGAAAAACCATTTCCCTTTTTTGAAATAGCAGAAAGAGGAGCAAAATTGATTCAAGAAGGTAAATATGAACGAGGAATTCTTATTTGTGGTACTGGAATGGGTATGTCAATTGTTTCAAACAAACACGAAGGTGTTTATGGAGCTGCTTGTGAATCTGTGTATACTGCTGAAAAAGCAAGAGCAATTAATGATGCAAACATTCTGTGTATGGGTGGGTGGATGATTGCCCCTATATTAGGAACTCAAATGGCAAATACATTTCTAAATACAGAATTTACTCAAAACCTAGAAGATTGGCGTGCAAAAAATCTTGAAAAAGCAAGAATTGTTGTACGTGAAATTGAAAAGAAAAGTTTTAATAAATAATAAGAATGGGGTCACTAACCAATGATTGAATTAATTTCATTACTATCAATTGTTATTGCAATTGGAATTGGATTTTGGAAAGACATAAATGTAGGACTTATAGCGTTAGTATTTTCCCTATTTCTGGGATACTATATTGGCGGAATTCCTATCAATACAATCATTGGTTATTGGCCAATTAAATTGTTTTTCACTACCTTTGGGATTACTTTGCTATTTAGTATTGCTAAATTAAATGGTACTTTAGAGAAAATGTCAAAAACAATTATATATCAAAGCAGGGGAAGAAAAATATTGATACCAATAATATTTTATGTACTTGCTTTATTTATCGCTTCAGTTGGTCCAGGAAATATATCTACAAGCGCACTCTTACTTCCTATTGGATTAGTAATAGCATTTAGAACAGATATTTCAGTATTAATGATGAGTGTATTAATAATATTAGGGTCTATAGCAGGAGGGTTATCTCCACTTGCGCCTAATGGAATAGTTGCTCTTGAATTAGCCTTGAGTAATGGAGTTGGCGACTTAGGCTACCAAATCTATATAGTCAATGTTATTTCAATGACAGTCTTTTCTGGTTTAGTTTTTGTTTTCTTAGGTGGGTTGAAATATAAAGGAGAACGAATTGAGATTTCAAAAGCTGATAAATTTGATAAAAATCAAATTTTCACATTAATCTCAATATTCATATTAGTCTTGTGGGTAATTATTGGTGGAATTAACGTTGGTTTCGCAGCATTTTCATTGGCAGTTGTTTTACTAATCTTAAAGACTGCTGATCAAAATGAAGCAATTACTCATGTTCCATGGTCAACAATATTATTGATTTGTGGAACAGCTGTATTAATTAGTGTTGTTAAAGAACTTGGTGGAGTTGATTTACTTACATCATTCCTATCAAGTCTTATGAATAAAACAACTGCTGTACCTATCATGTCATTATTATCAGGTGTCATGTCTATCTTTAGTTCAGCCGTTGGGGTTGTTATGCCTACATTGATACCAACTGCAGTTGAACTTTCAGCTGAACTTGGTAACGTTGTTTCACCTACAGCATTAACAATTACTATTGCTGTTGCGTCACATATTGTTACTATGAGTCCATTTTCAACAATGGGTGCATTAGCAATTGCATGTTCACCAGAAACAGTCAACAAAAAAGCATTGTTTAAAAATCTTTTTATAACAGCATTTTTGTCTCTTGGATTCATCGCAATATTCCTAGGGATTCTAATTGCATTTGTTATCTAATTAAAAAGGAGAAATATTATGGAAGAAACTAAAAGCATTATTGCTTCATATATTGAAAAAGCTAGAAAAGCACAAGCAAAAATCAACAATTATACTCAAGAGCAAATTGATGAGGTATGTGTTGCTGTAGGTTGGGAAGTATATAATGATGAAAATATAGAGCAATTAGCAATAAAAGCAGTCGAAGAAACTAAAATGGGTAATGTGCCTGATAAAATTCTAAAACATAAGAATAAAGTTCTTGGTGTTTTAAAAGATGTTAAAGGAGCAAAATCTGTTGGACTTATTGAAATTGATGATGTTAAGAAAATAAAGAAATATGCAAAACCTGTCGGAGTTGTTGCAGCCCTTACACCAGTAACCAACCCTACTGCAACACCTGCAAGTAACGCAATTACAATTCTTAAAGGACGAAATGCAGTTATTTTTGCACCACACCCTAAAGCAAAAGTATCATCTAAAATGGCGATTGATTTTATGCGTCAAGGATTAAAAAAAGTTGGAGCACCTGTTGATCTTATTCAAATAGTAGAAGAACCTTCAATTGAATTAACTGGTGAGTTAATGAAACAAGTAGACATAGTATTAGCTACTGGTGGAGGAGCAATGGTAAAAGCTGCTTATTCTTCTGGTACACCAGCTTATGGTGTTGGACCTGGGAATTCAGTGCAAATGGTTGCAGAAGATGCTGATGTGAAAGAAGCTGCAAGAAAAATAACATTGAGTAAGGCATTTGATTATGCGACTTCATGTTCAAGTGAGAATTCAGTAATAATTCAAGAATCTGTTTATGATGAAATGATTGGCGAGTTTGAGAAATTAGGATGTTATTTTATTAAAGGATCAGAAAGAGAAATGCTAGGACAACATATGTGGAAAATGAACAAAAAAGGATACCGTTCTATAAATCCGCAAATCGTAGCAAAATCTCCTCAAGATATCGCTGATGCAGCTGGAATTAAAATTCCTGAAGGCACAAAAGTGATACTAGTAGAAGGAGCTAAAGATATAGAAAAAGACTTCTTTAGTCAAGAAAAGTTATCTCCAGTTTTAACAATATTTAAATACAAAACATTTGATGAAGGATATGAAATACTTGTAAGATTGACAGATAATAACGGTACAGGACATTCATGTGGTATCCATACTGAAAATCAAGACTACATAACTCATATTGGTATGCATATGAAGTCAAGTCGTGTTGTTGTTAATCAAGCTCAAGCACCAGCAAATGGTGGAGCATTCTTCAATGGAATGCCATCAACTACGTCATTAGGATGTGGAACATGGGGTGGGAATATCACTACTGAGAATATTTATTATAAACATTTCTTAAATATTACTTGGGTCTCTGAATTCTTTGAACCAAACAGACCAAGCGATGATGATATATTTGGTGGATATAAAAAAAAGTTTAAGTAGAGGTATATTATGAAATTATATGAATATCAGGCAAAAAATGTATTTAAAGAAGCAGGAATCACTATTCCAAACAGTGTTTTAATAGATAAACAAGATGAATTAAGTAGTGCATTACCAATCGTTGGATTACCTTGTGTTATAAAATCACAAGTCCTAAGTGGTGGTCGTGGAAAAGCTGGATTGATCTCATTTGTTAAAACAGAAGAAAGTGCAATTTCTGAAATAAACCGCTTATTCAATCATAAATTGAATATCAAGAAATTTCTTATTGAAGAAGCAGTCGATTTTAAACAAGAAGTTTATGTTTCAATCACAGTTGATCCATATGAAGCGACAGCATTATTAATAGTGAGTGTCGAAGGTGGAATTGATATTGAAACATTGGCTGTAACTCAACCAGAAAAAATAATTAAAGAATCAATAGATATGAGATATGGCTTGATGTCACATCAAGCAAATCATATTGCTTATTCTTTAAACCTGCCTAATGAAGTTGCTAAAGAAATGAGAAAATTATTCCTTAAACTTTACAGCGTATTTGTTAAATATGATGCAGAGTTAGTGGAAATAAATCCGTTATTCATTACACAAAACAATAAATTAATTGCTGGTGATGGAAAATTAATGATTGATGATAACTCAATGCACCGCCAAGTGGTGTTTGAAAGAAATCAAAGTGATTACACAAATGAAGCAGAATATGAAGCATCTATTGAAGGGATTCCATTTATTCAATTTGATGGGGATATTGGCTTAATGTGCGCTGGAGCAGGATTAACTACAACAGTGTATGATATTATTCACTATGAAGGTGGAACTGTCGCTAATTATTTAGAATTTGGTGGACCAAATTATAAGAAAGCATTAAAATCAATGGAAATTTGTTTAAAAGTACCTTCAAAAGTAATCTTGATTGTTACTTTTGGAACAATTGCTCGAGCTGATGTAATGGCAGAGGGAATTGTCGATGCAATTAAACGATTAAAACCAGATCGTCCAATTGTAACCTGTATAAGGGGAACAAATGAAATTGAAGCTACGAAAATATTGATAGAAGCAGGTCTTGAACCAATATTTGATACCGAAGAAGCTGTTAGAAAAGCAGTACTGCTTGCTAAGGAGGCTTCGTAATGAGTATATTTATAGATAAAAACACATTAGTTTGTGTTCAAGGGATTACTGGAAAAGAAGGTAGTTTCTGGACAAAACATATGATTGAAATGGGGACACAAGTAGTTTGTGGTGTGACTCCTGGAAAAGAAGGGCAATTAATCGAAGGAAAACCGGTATATAATTCAGTTAAAAAGGCAATTGAGAATCATAAAGTTGAAGCATCTATGTTGTTTGTTCCTCCGCGTCTAACAATGGACGCTGTAATGGAAGCTCTAGATGCAGGAATTAAGAAAATAGTTACTATTGCTGATGGGATCCCATTACACGAAATGGTGCTAATTCGCCAAGCTGCAAAAGAACATAATGCTATTGTAGTTGGTGGAAATACTTCAGGAGTTATATCACCAGAACTAGCCATGATGGGAAGTTTTCCATATTGGATAGACCGCGTTTACAAAAAAGGAAATATTGGAGTAATGACACGAAGTGGCTCATTAACAAATGAAGTAACTGCCATGATCGTTGAAGCAGGATATGGAGTATCAACACTAATTGGTGTTGGTGGAGATCCTGTTCCTGGTACAAGATTTGCTGAATTTTTACCAATGTATCAAGAAGATTCAGAAACTGCTGCAATTGTACTTATTGGTGAACTTGGAGGTTCAATGGAAGAAGAAGTTGCTGAAGCTGTTCAAAATGGGACATTCACGAAACCTATTGTAGCGTTCTTAGGTGGTAAAACTGCTCCTAAGGGACAAAAAATGGGACATGCAGGTGCAATTATTACTGGAGGAAAAGGTTCTGTAGAAGACAAGATAAAAGCTTTAACAGAAGTTGGAGCATTGGTCGCAGAACGACCAAGATTCGTTGGAAAACTACTGGAACAATTAGCTGTTCCTAAATTATAGTTAGTAATCACTAGTTATTGCTTATTCTTCATAAAATGATTACAATAAAAGTATGAATTTTAATGATTTGAGGTGAAGTATATGGATTATATTTATGTTAATAAATTACTTACAACATCAATATACAAACAAATTGCATCTTCTGTTACAGATGCGATAGATTCGGGGTTGCTTAAATATAATGACAAGCTTCCAACCGAAAAAGAAATTTGTCAGGCTTTTTCTATTAGTCAAACTGCTGTAAAAATGGCATATGAGAAACTAATAACTGATGGGAAAATAAAGAGAATAAAAGGGAAAGGTACTTATATAACTAATCGAACTAACTTTCGTACTGATTTACACTCATTTTATGAAATTAATGTCGTAGAAAGTTTTCATAATGGGATTTATACAAAACAAACGATTCTACTTGGAAAAACATCGAAAGATTATAGTGCAAATCGTGAATTGAAATTAAAAAATTCCGAACTCTGTTATTTAGTCATAAACGTAATAAAATCTAAACAAAATCCAATGTTACTACAAAAAATCTATTTACCTAAAAGATATTTCATTGATTTTGAGAAGCGTTTGAAAAAAGATAGTAGTTTGTATCCATTCATAGAAGAAGAGTATAATTATGAAATTAAACATATTCATAGCACGTTTAGTGCAATAAATGCTTCTGCATCAGATGCTTTGTTGTTAAGAATGAATCCAGATGACGCTCTATATTTTGTTAGAGAAAAAATCATCGACAAAAATGATACAGTGATAGCTTATATATGCAATTATTTTCCTGGTGAGTTTACTGAATTCGAGGTGATAGTTCATGCTATATAATTTACAAGAACTTATCACAATCGATAGACGTTCAACTGTTCATTATGATTTACAAGTTAAGGAAAGTATTAAATCATTAATACTAGATAAGACATTTTATTATAAAACAGAATTATCAAGTCCCGATGATTTAGCAGATCAATTAAAAGTTGCAAATAAATTTACAATTGCTGCTTATAAGGACTTAGAGTTTGAAAGATATATAAAGAAAAATAAAAAAGGTATATTTGCTGTTTCCTATTTTGAATTGACGAATTATTTTTTCGATAGAAACACAGCCATTTATGATGCGATTATCTCATTGGGGATGACTCCATCAATTGAATGTGTTGAGAAGAAAGTTGTGAAACTTGATGAAAAAACAATTATGGAAATGGGATTTAAAGTAACAAAGAATAGAAAGTTCTTTTATATTAATCGTTTATATTTAGGGGATATGAAACCAATTATTATTCTTGAAAACTATTTACCTCTTTATATCTTTTCTGGAATCGATGAAAAATTTGTTGGTGATGAACCACTTAACGCTTATTTAGATGAAATATACAATGTTAAAACAAGTATTTCAAACAGAGTAATGAAAGCTGTGAATCTAAATTCAGAATTAGCAGCTCTTCTAAATGAAAGAAAAAATGTTGCAAGTATTCAATCAACTAACCATGTATATGATAAGGATGGTAGATTAATTGATTATGGTATAAGCCATACAATTAGTAGTTACTATTTCCAAGCATTAATAACAAAAGACGAGATGAATTCATATAGGTCTAAATTAAGTCCTACTGAAAAAACTTGAAGTGAAACGTAATATTTCAGTTTATTCAGATTT